>Ga0224508_10002772_pt1 | contig 14758 bp, 9 predicted proteins | sample SF_Jan12_sed_USG_4_FD_170157 | JGI IMG/M metagenome (GOLD analysis project Ga0224508, IMG submission 170157) | Sediment microbial communities from San Francisco Bay, California, United States - SF_Jan12_sed_USGS_21 | ecosystem: Environmental > Aquatic > Marine > Sediment | place: USA: California... | reverse complement strand
CGCTTGTCTGGAAACAGCTCCATCCAGTTAGCCAGCGTATCCACCTGCACGACCTCGCCCGCGAAAACCACTTCGCGTAGCTCTGGAAAACTGTCCGCCTTAACGCGCCGCGACATGGCTAGCAGGGTCAGCACCGATGGCACACAGAAGAACACCGAAATTTGGTGCTCGCGAATCCATTTGACGAGCCGCGGGACCCCCTGGTTCATGATCTCGGGCACGAGATGCAACGTCGCGCCACTGGCGAACGCTGTGTAAATATCAAACGTCGAATTGTCGAAATACAGCGGCGCGTGGTTCGAGACGTTATCGCGATCGCTTATCGAAAAGGCTTCTACACACCAGTCGATGTAATCGATGATCGCCCGATGCGGGATCATGACGCCCTTCGGGGTCCCCGTAGATCCCGAGGTGAAGAGCACGTACGCCACGTCGATATCGATATTGCGACATTCCAGCGGCTCGGTTTCCCGGGGCTCAAACGAGGAGATATTCAGCGTCGGTACTTCGATCCCGAGCGCATCCAGCACCGGTGCCGATTCATCGTCAACAATAACGAGCGACGCGGCCGTGCTGTCGAGGATCGACTGCAACCGGTCTCGTGGCGATCCGAAGTCGAGCGGCACGTATGCACAGTCGGCCTTGAGAATTGACAGCAGTGCCTGCATGGAACGCACGCTCTTCGCCATGAAAAATGGCACGTACGCACCGCGCGTCACGCCGTACTTTTGCAGCTCACGGGCAAAGGCGTTGGAAAACTGGTCCAGTTCGCGGTAAGTGGTCGACTCGCTGCCGCAGGTAACGGCAATTTTGTCGGGGAATAGTCCCGCCGAATGGGAAAAGTACTGCTGGGCGAGTTGCGCCATTGGACGTCGACGCCGGCGTCAGGCTGCTTCGCGCAATCCGCGCACGACACCGAGCAGCGCATCAATGCTGCTGAATGTGTCGCGCGTCAGCGATTCATCCGTGAATACAATGTCGTACTGGTCTTCGATGGCCAGCATCAGGTTGACGGTGTTCAGCGACGTCAGCCCGGCTTCGAAGAGGTTGCTGTTGTCATCGAGTTCGGTGACGTCCACGAGCAGTTTGCCGTGAGTCGCGATCAACTCTCGTAATGCTTCAGAGTTCATGCCTAAAACTATTCCCTTTAAATTCAATGATCTTGGCTAAGCACACAGCCTTGGGCAATTATGCTCAATGCCAGCCTTTTCCACAGCGACGCACATCTCACTTCATTGTGTGACCTTACGCACTGTCCTCCCAGAATCCTTTCAGCAATGCATCCGGATCGCGCAACCCGAACTCCATCGCCTCCTCGAAATCGACCTTCGCCTTGTCGCGCATCTCCTGGGAATCGAAGATCCCGAGGTTGAAATCCCATTCGGCCGTCATGCCGTCACCTTCGTTGAAATGATGGATCTGCAGGCCCAGTGATTCCTGCGAAAGATAGCTGCCCGATTGCATCCACGTAATCGCCGTATCCCGACCGGCGAATTTCGGGAAGCTCGTATTCACGAAATTAATCGACGTATCCCACTTGCGCTCGCCGGGCGGGGTCGTAACCGGATGGCGGTAATGCCTGAGCATGACCCGGTATTCGGCAGCCACCTGGTTGTAGAGCGTCCGGAATGTGTCATCGGGGTTCAGGCCGATACGCATGGCGGAGAATACGAAGAACGGCCCGATCGTCTCTTTGTCACGCGGTGTAACCCGGTGGTGCAGGCACACGCCGATCGCGAAGCGGTCGTTGCCGCTGGCCCTGCGCAGTTGCAGGACGAGCGCAGTAACCATGAGCAGGAACAGGCCCTGGTCAATCGAGAACGAGCGAAACTCCCTGTTCATGATCGCGGCCTTCATCCTGCCGATCAGATCGCCTGTCAGGTGGCGATGCTCACGCTGGAACTCATGGCCACCATCATCGGATGAGACGCCGTACAACGACAATGGCGGGAGCCTGTCTGCCGTCAGTTCCTCCCAGTACTTGCCCGATGCCGCACACTGATCACTCTCGTAGTACTCGATCTCCCGATCGACGAAGTCGCCGAACTGCGGTACGTCCAGGTCGCCGGATTCGCCTCCTTCGAGTTGCTCGTAGCGTGCGCCCACGTGTTTCATGAAGTTGCCGATCGACCAGCCGTCGCACAGCAGGTGATGCTGGCGGATGAACCAGATCGTCTTCTGCGGGCCGATGCGCACCAGTGCCGTGCCGAACAGCTGCTTCCGTATATCGATGTATTTCTGGAGCTGCTCCTGCATCCAGGCCGCTGCCTCGTCGGGTTTGTCCGGGAAATCCACGACCGGCACGTCGTACTCGAACTCCTCGAAGTCAAGCACGACCCGGCTCGGCCCACCATCGACATGGCGAAAAACCGACCGCAGAATATCGCTCTTGCTCACGACGTAGTCGTAACTCTGGCGAAACAACTCATGATCGAGATCGCCGTCGATATGGATCGCGAACCCCATGTTGTAGACCGGGCGTCGGCCCGACAGCATCTGCCCCATCCACATCAGCATCTGGGTGTGCGTCATATTGGCAGGACGCATTGCGTCGACGTCAAAGCTCATTCAGGCGTGTCCTTTCTCTGAATTGATTCGTAAGGGCGTGCGGCCGACCAGGTCACTCGCAGCGAGCACGAAATATAGTGTATCGCCCGAGGGCGGAAAAGGAATTGTGTCGGCAACTCAGGAAAAATTCAAAGCTGCCCGGATTTTATGTCTAACCAACCGGGTACGTGGAAGTTAGTCGCTTGGTAAATTTCGTCATGAATTCTTCGCGGCAGCGTTTCGCAATCATCGTGTGATCGGCATCCTCGATGACCGCGACCGGTACCTTGCCTTTGCGAATGAATCGTTTCGCGACGCCGTCGGAAGACTCAAGCAGGACGCGCAAGCCCGGGTCCCGCGAAGAAAAGAAGAACGACAGGCGGCGTCCGGTGTTGTCGTAGGAGACCAGGTCCCGGCCGAGACGCGTACCGGGTGCCATACCGAACACCCTGCCCACGCGGCGGCCGACCTTGCGCAACAATTGCCATGTGCGCCGGGTCAGGAAATCAAACAGCTGCTTGTAATCGATCTGTCCCGTGAACAGGCGGCGCCAGCGATCCTTGTCACCAATGGCGCGACTGTAGTAGTTCGCCCGTTGCATGACGAAATTTCCACCATCCTGGGTAATGTCCTCGACGTAGAACACCTTGGGATTCACCATGGCTGTCTCAATGAGCGCCGTTGTCGGTGCCTGGTGCATTGCCGCCAGAAATGCCTGGGTCGCACCGGAACAAACCCCGGTCAGGATGACAGACGGGTAGCCGAAACTGCTGCGCGCATATTCGATCACCTCGGTGATGCGCTCCATCGCGTCTTCCGGATACGGATAGTTCGCCTCGGGGTGCGGCGTCTGCAAGCCATCCCCCATGTTCGGCAGATCGTAGCGAAACGAAGTGAAGCCCTCCTTCGCCAGCCTCCTCGCCAGGGTAACGTACAGCCGGTTCGGCCCGATGTGATAGATCGAGCCCGCGTTGCCAAACAACACGATGGGTCTGTCTTTCGCCGCGGGATTCGGGCCCTGGCAAAGAATGCCCGTACTCCCACCCTCGCTGACTCGGACGACCGTCTCTATGATCCCCTCGTTGCTCCCTTCAAAGGCAACCTCGTTGCTGATCGACAGGGGGTCAAACGAGTCCTCTGGAGCCAGCGTTTCAAGATGCTCTGCAACCCACGCGACTGCCTTGCCGATGGCATTGTGCGGAATGACGGCGTTATGCGGTTCGACCAGCATCGTCGCGAGCCCCGGCACCTGGATGCAATCGAAGGTGGCCCTGTCCGCGCCAATTTTCGCAATCGCGGCCGGCACTGGCGCACTGTCACGAACGAACGCGACCATGGGCCCGGAGTACCCTTCCAGGCTGCTCGCAATATCGAGAACCTTCAGGTCTTTGAGCATCGGCATGGGATAGGGAAAACCGACGCTCTCGAGCAACTCAGGCTCGCAGCGAAAATACGCCAGCTTCTCATTCGCCTTGAGCTCGCGCAGAAAGCGCCGACCGGACGGAATCGGATCCCACAGCATGAGGCCGTCTGCTGGCGACAGTCGGGCTGCGCAGGCTGCGGCGAGCAAAGCACCGCTGCGAATACCAACAACCTGCCTGACCTCGGTTCCACAGGCCGCGTGCAGGTACTCGGCAGCAACCACAATATCGTCAAGCCAGCGCGAGACGATATTCTCCGAGAACTCGTCGCCATCGGAATCCCCGGTGCCCGTGTAATCGAAGCGCAACACACTGTAGCCCGCCCGCGCGAAGCTGTCCGCCATTTCTCGTACGGACTGGTGCGCATGAATGAGTTCGTGGCCAATCGGATTGCAGATCAGCAGCCCGCGGCCATTCAGACACGAGGAATCGGTCGGACGATGGATCCAGCCAGCGAGCTGATGCTCGCGGCTGCGAATCCATACGGGCGTCCGCTGGACGCCGAACGCAGCGATGTCAGAAGTCTGGTTCAATAAATGCTTACTCTACCGGGAATCCCCAGGCAGAATTAAACATCGAACGCCAGTCGGGTTCCACTCCATCCGAGTCGAAATTCCGCGGCTTTCCACCTCCGCCGCACAGCAGCGGGCCGTTGAACCCGTCTTCGAATCGAGCGCCACTGACACGCACATCAAAATTGTGTCCGCGCTGGAAGACGAATCCGCAGCGCAGCGAATTCCCCGAAAATGTCGGCTGAACAACGTAGATCGGATCGATGGCATCTTTTTCGCCGAATATGGCTACGCAGCTGCCGGGCCCCCGGTCGCATTTTCGATTCACGACGAATTGATCATTGACGGACGCCGCGAAACCGCTGACATCCTCAAACTTGACGCGCGTATTGTCGACATAGAGATTATCAATCGAGAGTATGTTGTCAGTGATGCCGTCTGCACCGATGTTTGCACCGTCACCACGACCGCCGCTTTCTCTCGGCGTCGATGTCCAGCCATCCCTGTAGGTAAACGGTTCCGCTCGGAAAGACGGTACGTGGCCACGCGCGGTATTGCCTGACAGCACGACGTTTCTGGCCCACTTGGTCGCGTATCCGGCTTCAGAATTGTACTCGGCCACATTGCCCGCAATGTAGAGATTCGAGGGCGGATCCTTCTTGCAACCGTGCCCCCACTGCGTCAGCTGGCCGCTGATCATCGTCCCGTAGTTCTCAATGATCCAGACTCGGTCACTTCCGCAGCCGCCGGAAATGCCGTGAGTATCCAGCGACATCTGACGCCCTTTCTTCGGCTTCGTGTGATACCTGAGTTTTTCGAACGAAGAATTGTGAATGACGATATCTTGGCCTCGCACGGCGATCCCGACACCGGCATGCGATCGAAATGTGCTGTTCTGGACGACGACATGATCCACGTTCATGAGGCGAAACTGGTGGCGGTTACCGGTACCCGAACCATTTGGCCCGCCCTCGACCGTCACGTTGTCGATCAGGCAGTACTGCGCCTCGACGAGTTCAATTTTCGCGCGAATCGTGCAATCAGATAATTCCGCCCACTCCTCCGCTGTGCCCTTGCAGGCGTATACACCGCTGGATGTGGGACAACGCAGCTTGTTCGTGGTCTCGGATACGCGGAATGGGATATCGGGAATGCCCCGATACTTTGCGGGCGCTTCTGCAAGGAAAGCGTTTGCCGCATGGCGTTTGCCGTTGTCTCCGGGTAGCGACTCAGAATTCTCATCCGCAGCTGAATTGGCATCGGCCGGACCGGCTGACGTCGGATGGCAACCGACGAGTAACAGACCAAGGAGTATTGGTCGCAGTAATTGAATGTTCACAACAGGCATCCTACACGGCTTGGGTGTTTTGACAATTGCCACGCGCGAAAATTTCGGAATTCGGCGCAAAAAAAAGCCGGGCCGCAGGAAGCGGCCCGGCCTCTGGTCTCACTGCCTAGAGCGTCTCTACGTCGAGGCGCCCGTCGGCATTCGGCAGATCATCCGGCGACCATGGATCAAGCTCGTCCATGATGGCCTGCTCGACTTCCGTCGGCGTAGCCGTCGGATTGTCGTGCAGGTACAGGATCGCCGCACCCGCTACGTGCGGAGCTGCCATCGACGTACCGCTGATAGTGGCAGTCCCGCCAGCCAGCCAGGTTGAGAAGATACTCTCGCCCGGAGCCGCGACGGTGACCGGGTCACCGAAGTTGCAGTTGGCATCGTTGTCCGTCGTCGTACTGGACGTAACAGTGATCGCCCCGTTGACTCGTTGCGTATCACCGTCACTGCCATCCGAGGCATTGATCGCATCATCACCCACACGGGCCGGCGAGTTGTTCGCCGAGTTTCCGGGGAACAGGCATGCACCCAGCTGGCCGTTGCCCGCCGACAGCGTGTAGGGAACACCGGCGTTGATGGACCTGCGAACCGCCGTATCCTCGGTATCGCTGGCACCCCCACCCAGGCTCATATTGGCCACCATCGGCTGGTCCGGGTTGGCATTCTTGCGCGCGGTCACTTCGTCGATTCCGGCAAGGATGTCGTCCTGGGCACAGAAACCATCGTCAGTACAGACCTTGAACCCGTAAACCGGGGCGCCCGGTGCGATTCCTACTGCTCCACCGTTACCGTCAATGGCGGCGGCCGTACCCGCTGTATGCGTGCCATGACCGTTACCGTCTTCCCCGGTGTTGCCGGGATCGGCGGCAATAAAGCCCATGATCTCTGCAACATTGAGGTCAGGGTGATCGCTGTCGACACCCGAATCGAGGCCGAAGTACCACGGCTCCATAGCGCAACCCGCGTCAGGATCCTCGGCCGACTGCCACTTGGCATTCAGGTCCGCCTTGACCTGGGTCAGACCCCAGTCCAGCGAGACGTCATCATGGGCGGCCGTGTCTGTGCAGTCACCCGGAGGCGGCTCCACGTCGGTCGTCGCACAGGTCTCGAGCGTGTAGGCGGAGTCGCCGATCGAGTTGTACGCGCGTACGCGATAGCAGTACTCGGTCTCGGCGGTGAGTGCCGTGCTGGCATAGCTCACAACGTTTGCACCCACCGTATCGATCAGTGAGAACACCCCACCCGCGCCTTCAGCGCGTTCAACTTCGAAGCCGTCTTCGTTATCGGCATTGTCGGTCCAGTCGAGATCGATACGCTGATCGCTGACTGTCGTCGCGATGAGACCGCTCGGTGCGGCGGGCGGATCGGTGGGCGGCAGGTCTCCTGGTGTAATACAGGTTGCAGCCGATGGGTCGCCAAAGTCGTTACGCCCGCGTCCTGCCAGGACCTGGTAGCAATACTCTGTCTGCGCGACAACCGTGTTATCCGTGTAGCTTGTCGTGTTCGCACTGCGAATAATCGCAAGACTGATGTAAGTGCCGTTAATTCCCGTGGTCGAACGCTGGACGTCGAAACCGTTTTCCTCGGTCGCGTTGTCGGTCCAGGTCAGGTCAACGGTCGAATCGTCGGGCGATGTTGCCGTCAGATCAGTCGGTGCGCCCAGTGGTGCCGTGGGAGGCGGCTCGTCATCCGTGGTTGCACAGACTTCGACTGTATAGCCGGAGTCACCTGCCACGTTGCTGGCACGAACGCGGTAGCAATACTCAGTGGCTGCGGCCAGGGTCGTATCGGCGTAAGTCGTAACATTGCTGCCGGTCACATCGATTTCTGAGAATGCGCCGCCCTGCCCCAGCGCGCGTTCCACGCTGAAGCTCGTTTCGTCATCGGAATTATCCGTCCAGGCGAGGTCGATGCGCTGATCGTTGACCGTCGTGGCCGACAGGCCCGATGGATCCGCAGGTGGTTCAGACGGAGGACTGCTCTCGATGATGCCGCAAACCGGGTCGGAAAACGGCGACAAGACCGTGCCGTTCTCGCCGGTTCGGATCTGGTAGCAATACTCCTGGTCCACCACAACATCCGTATCCGAATAGCTAGTAATATCCACGCCACGTAGCAAAGCGATGCGGGTGTACGTGCCACCAATGCCTGTGGTCGAACGCTGGACATCGGTGCCGTTCTCGGTATCGGAGTTATCGGTCCATGCGAGGTCGAGCTGCGTGGTGCCGAGAGGGGTAACGGTGACATTCGTCGGCGCGTTGACGGCATAGAGCGCCGCTTCGCTGCCCTCGAGGTAATGCACACGGTTTTCGCTCACAGTCCGAATCGAGGGATGATTGCGCAATATCTCGAGCGCTTCCGGTGAGACCACTGCCGAGAATCCGACGAGCGAACTCTTGAACGTGTGCCTGAGACGCAGGCGATGTTCTGCGGTCAGTTTCTTGGTGAGGCGTATCGCCTCCTGTTTGGATACATCCTCGTTGAACGTGATGATGTACTGGTCTGGCAGCGAGCGGTATATCGTCTTCGCCGCCAGCGCCGAGGTAGATGAAAAGATTAGCCCTAGCAACAACAGGCCACTCACAGCATGAGTGATTCTTCGTGTCATAAATATCCCCGTTCCGACTTTCGTAGATTAGAAAAGTGGTTTTCGTTTTTCTTATTGGCGATCAGGAATTGTGCTTTTAATTATGTAAAATGCTGATCGCTTGGTGAATTTATTATGCACATTGAGAAGTGCGTCGCAAAACGGGGTGTGAACCAGGTCGCTGGAATCATTCCCTGAATGCAGGAAAATACATTGCTGCAAAACTGCTCGTTGTTGCGTTAGCCAATCGCAAACGTCGCGCGCGGGATTTCGCCCAATTCACTGACTATTAAGGACGAACAAGACATCATGGTGCACCTTGTACAACAGTATTTCGAAAATTCCGCCGATCGTTTTCCCGACAAGATCGCCGTTGAATGTGGCGACGACAACATCAGTTATGAAGCGCTCGATAAAATTAGTAACGGGCTCGCTCACCACCTGATTGCGCAAGGTGCGCAACGCGGTGCATACATTCCGATTTTCATTGAGAAGAATGTCAGCGCATTCAAGGCGATGCTTGGAATCCTCAAAGCCGACTGCGCCTATGTGCCTCTGGACACCACCTCGCCCGGCAGTCGACTGCTCGCAATCCTCGGTCGCCTTGAGGCCGGCTACATCATGGTCGACAACAAGAGTGAGCCCGTGATGAGAGCCGTCCTTGAAGAGGCAGGCAGCGACGTGCAGGTCATTAATGTCGAGACCGCACCTGTCTCCGACACGTCACGCCGCGAGTACAAGAACATCTCGGTTGACATGGCGTACGTAATATTCACGTCAGGCTCAACCGGTGTCCCGAAGGGCGTGATGATTTCGCACTTCATGATCGTCGATTACATCGACTTCTGCGTCGATCTGTACGACATCACCGATGCCGATGTCGTCTCGCAGCATGCTCCGCTCTATTTTGACAACTCCGTACTCGACATTTACTGCGCATGGAGTGCCGGTGGAACGCTGCAACTCGTGTATGACGAACTGAACGTCATTATCCCGAAGCTCGCCTCCTGGCTACGTGACAAACAGATCTCGATATTCCTCGCGGTGCCGTCAGTGCTGACGATGCTGCTGAAATCGCGTCGCATGCAGCCCGACATGCTGCCGAACATGCGTCATGTCATTTTCTCGGGCGAAGTCATCCAGCCCGAGATCATTTCCAAATGGATGAGCCTGTATCCGCACGCGCAGTACACCAACATGTACGGGCCAACCGAGATTACGGTCGACTGTACCTTCCACAAGATTTTGCAGGCGCCCAATGCTGAAGACGGCTCAGTGCCGATCGGTCTGGCCCGGCCGAACATGGAGTGTTTCGTACGTCTCGATTCCGGCGAGCTGAGCCAGGAACCCGGGGCCGAGGGAGAACTCCTGATTCGCGGACTCGCTGTTGGCTACGGCTACCTCCACGAAGACGAAAAGACGCGCAAAGTGTTCATTCAAAACCCGCGGCATGACGTCTACCACGACCCGATGTACTGCTCCGGCGACAAAGTGCGCCTGGCTGACGACGGCAACATCATTTTCCTCGGACGTATCGATTTCCAGATCAAGTACCACGGCAACCGGATCGAATTGGGCGAAATCGAAGCCGCGCTGGCCGGGTTGGATATCGTCGGCGAAGCCGTGGTCGTGTTCCAGGACTCGCCGAATCCGGATGAACAGGCGATTGGCGCCCTGATTACGCAGCTCACCGACGACGATGCGGATGATTTCCTCGACAAGGTACGGGCAGAAGTCGGTAAGCTGATCCCTGACTACATGGTGCCGACGCGGCTCGAGATCACGACCGAGCACCTGCCGCTGACGCCGAACGGGAAGTACGACCGAAAAGCGGTACTTGGAACACTGTTTTGACAGTATCCCTGTGCGATAACGTCGCCCAGGGATGTCGCGGAACTTTACAGCTTGCTCGAAAGCAAATTGAGGTACTTCAGTAAGTCATTGAATTACCTGCACAAAATTTCGTGGCATGGCATTTGCTTCTTTTTAGAAGCTTGGCGGCGTTTCGCCGACTGACGTGACGACAGGGCTTATGACAAAATCAACAGGGAAGCAAACCGCGGCGACGCTGACCGCCGTTCCAGCCGAGCGCGAGTACCCGCGTGAGTTTCATCCTGCCCGCCGTGCGAAGAACGACGCGCACAGTGATTTCCGGCTTTGCTCGGGAATCCTGGGGGCGATTGGCGGCACCCCACTCGTACGGCTCGAGCAGATGTTCGAGAACGCCGAATTCGAGTGCTTCGCAAAGCTCGAGGGGCTTAACCCTGGCGGCAGCGCCAAGGATCGGCCGAGCGTTGCGATTATCGAGCGCGCCCTGCAAACCGGTGAGATCGACGCCAATACGCTGATTCTCGAGGCAAGTTCGGGTAACACTGGCATCGGTCTTGCACAGACCTGCGCCTACCATGGCTTGCGCTTCCGCTGCCTGGTCGACCCGAAAGTCACGCAGACCAATATCGATATCCTGCGCGCGTATGGCGCGGAGATCGAGATGATCAGTGAGCCGGACCCGGAAACGGGCGAATTGCTCCCGGCCAAGCTGAACCGCATTAACGACATTCTCGAGACGGTCCCCAACAGTTTCTGGGTAAATCAGTACGACAGCCGCGAAAATTCCGGTGCGCACTACCGCTCGACCGTGAAAGAGATCCTGCGCGACCTCGACGGGAAGATTCCCGACTACCTGTTCGTTGCCACGGCAACCTGCGGCACGATCCGGGGCTGCCTCGATTTCATGATCGACAATAATTACCCGACCAAGGTCATCGCCGTCGATGCCCTCGGCAGCCAGATCTTCTCGGACTGCAAACACGACCGGCTGGTGCCGGGGCTGGGCTCGGCCATTTGCCCGTCACTGACGCCCAAAGAGGGTGTGTATCGCTGTATGCATGTCACCGACTCCGAATGCGTCGTCGGCTGTCGCCAGCTCGTGCAGCAGGAAGCCATCCTGGCAGGCGGCTCGTCCGGTGGCGTTATCTCGGCGATTCACCGCATGAGCAATGAACTACCCAGCGGTGCTACAGTTGTGGCGCTGCTGCCCGACCGTGGCGAGCGTTACCTCGATACTATCTATTCAGATGACTGGGTACGCGAACACGTCGGCGACATCGAACACCTTTGGAAATAACCTCAAAGAGGATCCTCAATTGACTGACAACGACCTCCTCGTCATCGGCGCACCCGATGTAGAGGCCGCTTTGCACGGCCGCGAACACGACATCATGGACGCCGTCCAGAAAGCCTATGAGACGCACTCTCGGGGTGCGAGCTCCCTGCCCCACTCGAGTTTCCTGAGATTCCCGGACAGCGACAAGGACCGCATCATCTGCCTGCCCGCCTATCTTGGCGACGACTACCAACTCGCCGGCGTCAAGTGGATTGCGTCGGTGCCTGGCAATGTCCCCAAGGGAATCGAGCGCGCATCAGCGGTCATGATTCTCAATGACCGTGAAACCGGCAGGCCGACAACGGTCCTGGAAGGATCGATCGTCAGCAAACAGAGAACCGCAGCTTCAGCGGCACTGGCATCGAAGGTGCTGGCGGCCGAGGCACCCGACACCATCGGTTTTGTTGGCTGTGGCCCAATTAATGTCGCCGTTGCCAGCTTCCTGCAGGCCGCCTGGCCCAACACGAAGAAACTGCTGGCTTTCGACCTGGACCCCGTACGGGCCCAAGCCTTCGGCGAGGCAATCGGTCCGTTCTTCAAGAACGCAGAATTCACGATTGCCGCTTCCCTCGAAGAGGTCATGGCAAACAGCCCGATGGTCGCGTTCGCAACGACGGCCATCAACCCGTACATCGACAATCTCGACTCGAGTCCTGAGAACGCGACAATCCTGCACGTCTCACTGCGCGACCTGAAGCCTGGCGCAATCCTGCCGAACCACAACATTGTCGACGACCTCGACCATGTCTGCCGCGCCGGCACGTCGATCTTCCTGACGGCCGAGGAGACGGGCAACCGGGATTTCGTACACAGCTCGCTGGGTGACATCCTGCTTGGCAACAAGCCTGTACCGGAACGCGATGGGCGTCCGGTCGTGTTCTCGCCGTTTGGCCTTGGTGTACTCGATCTCGCCGTCGCGGACCTCGTACAGAAGAGCGTCGCCGACCGCAAAGCCGGAACTAACGTGACCTCATTCCTGCCTTAGCCTGCCCGCGACGTTCGGGGCGACTATCCGGGGCCCGTAAGGGCTATAACTATGTCTAAATTCATTTCCCGGCTGAGAGATTCCGACGCGATCAACTCCCTGTTGCGCTACAACGTCGTCGCCACCGCGTCGCCCAGGCGAATCACGCGTGACTACGAGGCGTCCTCCGACGAGGACAAGCGTCGTATTCGATCCGCGCTCTTGAAGGACACGATTGCCGACGCGAGGACGACTACGTACGGTGCCAATTTCGGTGATGATATCGACGACTGGCCGATACTCAGCAAGGACAGGTTGCGTACAGATGTCGATGACTTCGGCGGTCCAACAACCCTGAAGATCGGCGCAGGTACGGGCGGCACGACCGGTCAACCCATAGCGTTGTCGCGTTCAATATCGAGCATTGCGGTTGAGCGTTTCTTCATTGAGCAACTGGTACGCCCATTTGGCCTGAGTCTGAAGTCGTCCAGGACAGCAGTCCTGCGTGCCGACGAAATCAAGAACCCGAGTGATACTTCTCCGCCCTACGGGGTTCACAGATTTGGTGCGAGGCACCTCATCCTGTCGAATCCGCATCTCAACCGGGACACGGTGGGCTGGTACATCGACGCAATCAAGCGCCACGGAACCGAAATCCTGTACGTGTATCCATCCATGCTCGAGAACCTGATCGAACTCGCAAAACTGAGCTCGTTAAAATTGCAGGTCCCGCTTGTCCTGAGTTCCTCCGAGACTGTTGCACCCGCACTGTTCGACGAAGTCCAGGACACGCTCGGTGCGACGCTTGTTGACTACTATGGCCTCGGAGAGCGCGTCGCACTGGCATCAGTTGGGCCTGATCGGCAGTATTATTTCAACCCGTTGTACGGGCGCGTCGAACTCATTGACATGCAAGAAGCCGCAGATGATGGAAATGCTTTGTACCGAATCATAGCGACCGGATTCTGGAACCGTGCTATGCCATTGATCCGCTACGACACCGGAGACATAGCGATCGTCAGGCGAATTGACGAGAACCGGATCGATGAGATTCAAATCGGGGAACGTGGATTCGTTGGCATACTGGGCCGTCGATCCGAGTATATTGTTGGCCCGGATGGCTCGAGGATATCTGGGCTCAATCACTTGCCCCGCGGCGTAGATAACCTGGTCCGCATGCAGGTCTATCAGCCTTCCCCGGATGCGGTCGAAATTCGCCTGCGACCCGGACCGGGCTTTTCACAACAGGCAATGCGACAATTGAAAGAGAACGTCGATGCGATGATCCCGCCAACTATCCACGTGGATATCGTGCAAGAGGCAGAATTTGACAAGGCGCCGAACGGCAAAACACCGTTCGTCGTGCGGAAGACCTGATGTGTGGAATAGCTGGAATCCTGGGCAACGTTGAACCGGGCGTCATCGAGACGATGACCGACCTGCTTGCGCACCGTGGACCCGACGACCGCGGCACCTGGAGTGAACAACTCGATTCGAGACAGATCATGCTGGGGTCACGGCGCCTCGCCATCCAGGACCTGTCCCCGGCCGGTCATATGCCGATGCAGTCGCCCGATGGCCGCTACATCGTCGTTTTCAATGGCGAAATCTACAATCACATAGAGTTGCGAGCCGAACTTGAGACGCTCGGCGACACGTTTGTCTCAACCGGCGACACAGAGGTGTTGCTGGCCGCGTACGCGAGATGGGGCGTCGACTGCCTCGCTAAGCTCAATGGCATGTTCGGGATCGCGATCTGGGACCGGCAGCAACGTGAATTGTTCATCGCGCGAGACCGCCTGGGCGTCAAACCGATCTACTACAACGAGCAGGGCAAGGTGTTTCGATTCGCGTCGGAAATCAAGGCGCTCTATGGCGATCCCGCGTTTCGTCCGGAAGTTAACGCCGATGCGCTCCATGCCTCGCTGACGCTTCAGTACTCACCCTGGCCCGATACGACGTTTAGCTCGGTGAAGAAATTGCCTCCGGGGCACTACGGCGTCTATCGCGACGGAAACTTCAAAATATCGCGCTACTGGTCCGCAGCCAATGCATTCGATCAGGCGCCCGCTACCGATGAAGGTACCGAGGATTTATTGCAGAACGCCGTGGAGATCCGCTTGCGAAGCGACGTCCCCGTCGGATCTTTCCTGAGCGGTGGCATAGACTCGACGATTGTCGCGGCGATGACAAGCAAGCTCGAACCACGAATCTCGACCTAT
>Ga0224508_10002771_pt1 | contig 14761 bp, 12 predicted proteins | sample SF_Jan12_sed_USG_4_FD_170157 | JGI IMG/M metagenome (GOLD analysis project Ga0224508, IMG submission 170157) | Sediment microbial communities from San Francisco Bay, California, United States - SF_Jan12_sed_USGS_21 | ecosystem: Environmental > Aquatic > Marine > Sediment | place: USA... | reverse complement strand
GAAGGCAGCCCCAGCGGATCGACGGTGCTCGATCAGTTCGGCCGAAACCTCACCCAGCTGGCCCGCGAGCGGAAGCTCGACCCGGTCATCGGCCGGACCAACGAGATCCAGCGCGTCATGCAAGTCTTGTCACGGCGCACCAAGAACAACCCGGTGCTGATCGGCGAGCCGGGCGTCGGCAAGACGGCGATTGTCGAAGGCCTAGCCCAACGCATCGTCAGCGGCGAGGTGCCCGACACGCTGACCAACAAGCACCTCTATACGTTGGACCTCGGAGCGCTTGTCGCCGGTTCGCGTTACCGCGGCGACTTCGAGGAGCGGCTCAAGAAGGTTCTCAAGGAGATCCGGACCCGCGGCGACATCATCCTGTTCATCGACGAGATCCACACGCTGGTCGGGGCAGGCGCCGCCGAGGGTGCCATCGATGCGGCAAGCATTCTCAAGCCGATGCTCGCCCGCGGTGAGCTCCAGACGGTCGGCGCAACGACGCTCGAGGAGTACCGCAAGTACTTGGAGAAGGACTCAGCGCTGGAGCGGCGCTTCCAGCCGATCCAGGTCGACGAGCCTTCGGTGGCGGACACCATCAAGATCCTCGAAGGCCTCCGTTCGAGCTACGAGGACCACCATCGCGTTCGGTTCACCGACCAGGCTTTGGTCAACGCCGCCAACCTCGCAGATCGCTACATCGCCGACCGATACTTGCCGGACAAGGCGATCGACCTCATCGACGAGGCCGGCAGCCGGATGCGTCTCAAGCGCAGCGACCTGCCGCCGGACGTCAAGGAGCTCGACGAGCGACTCGCCGGCCTGCGCCTTGACAAGCGCGAAGCTGTCCAAAGCCAGCAGTTCGAGCGTGCCGCCCAGCTTCGTGACCAGGAGCGAACGCTCGTGACCGACCGGACCGAGAAGGAGCGCGAGGCGCTCTCGGTGGGGAACGACTACTCCTCCGTGATCGACGAAGAAGAGATCGCCGAGGTGCTGGCGCAATGGACGGGCATCCCCGTCCACCGGCTCACCGAGGAAGAGACCGAGAAGCTCCTCAACATGGAGGACGAGCTCCACAAGCGCATCGTCGGCCAACACGATGCCATCGCTGCCGTCTCGAAGGCCATCCGCCGCACCAGGGCCGGTCTCAAAGACCCCAAACGCCCCGCAGGCTCGTTCATATTCTTGGGCCCATCAGGTGTGGGGAAGACCGAGTCCGCGAAGTCGCTCGCAGACTTCCTGTTCGGCGACGAAGCTGCGCTGATCCAGATCGACATGTCCGAGTACATGGAGAAGCATGCTGTCAGCCGGCTGGTTGGCTCGCCGCCCGGGTACGTCGGCTACGACGAGGGTGGGCAGCTCACCGAGGCGGTGCGCCGCAAGCCGTTCTCCGTGGTCCTCTTCGACGAGATCGAGAAGGCGCACCCTGACGTGTTCAACATCCTGCTCCAGATCCTGGAGGACGGGCGACTCACCGACTCGCAGGGCCGCAGCGTCGACTTCAAGAACACGGTCATCATCATGACCTCGAACTTGGGTACGGCCGAGCTGCGCAAGAAGGCCCTCGGCTTCGTGCCCCAGAGCGACGAGATGTCCTACCTCCAGATCAAAGAGAAGGTGATGGATGCCCTCAAGGGCCACTTCCGGGTGGAGTTCCTGAACCGGATCGACGAGGTCATCGTCTTCCATGAGTTGACGATGGACGAGGTCAAGCAGATCGTCGATCTGCTGTTGCGCCGGGTGCGGACCCAACTCGAATCGCAAGCCCTCGACATGGTCCTCTCAGAGAAGGCCAAGGAGCTGCTGGCGACGAAGGGTTACGATCCCCAACTCGGGGCGCGGCCTCTGCGTCGTGCCATCCAGAGGTTGCTGGAGGATCCATTGTCGGAGAAGGTGCTCCACAAGGACTTCACGGCCGGTTCGACGGTCCTCATCGACGTCGACGACGACGAAGAAGGGCGGCTCTCGTTCAATGCGGTCGAGACCCCCGATCAACCACCCGTCGAAATGGCCGACCAGGGATAGGGTTTCGCTCGAAGCGGGCTTCGAGCGAGTTGTGAGGACGGCCTTCGGCCGCATCTCTCTCGGATCGCACCGCACAGGTCGCTGCGATCCGGAGTGAGGGGGATCTGCGGAGCTCATCCCCCTCACGCTCCCCCTTGGCTCGCTTCGTATCGCCAGCTGTGTCTCACCCTCGCGGGGAGGGGCCTGGGCGAAGCGGAGGTCTAGCGGCTCACCGACCCGAAGAAGCGCACCTCGGCCAATGCAAGCTCGGTGAAGCTCGGCTGATCGCCGACCGGCTCACCGAGGTACGTGTCCAAGACGGTGATGGTGAGGCGCCGGGTCTCGAGCGTATCGAGCGGCACCCGGTTCGGCTCGTTGTTGTCTGGCAGCGTGTAGGGCAGCTCGATCGCGAGATCGTCGACGGTGACCTGGATGTCCTTGATGCGGTAGTTGCGCCGGAAGGCAACCGCCTCAGCGATGTTCTGGATCTCCATCTCGCTGATGGCGACTGGTTGGGCGAACGTGAAGGTGATGGTTGCGCCGACGCCCCGTTGCGAGTTGTCGTTCCAATACGTGCTCGCGTCGCCGTCGATGAGGCGCTCGGCTTCGAGACCGGGGAACTCCGATGATGCCTCGACGGCCGCGGGCTGGAGCTCGGTTTGCGTCAAGGCGGGAGACGTGGTCGATATGTCGAGGGTCGTTTCCGTCGCTGCGAGGTCGTCGTCGCCCCCGCGGAATATGTTCAAGAACAGCGCGAACAGAGCTACAAGCATGACGACGCCCACCAGGATGCTGAGCGCCCGTCCGCCAGGCGTTGAGCGGATCATCGGCGGAGGTGCGACGGGAAGCGGGCTCTGAGAGAGCCGGGCTCCACACTCCTCGCAATGGCGGTTGTGGGCCGGGTTGGCCGTTCCACACGAGGGGCAGCTCACCGCGGGCGTCGTCTCGCGTTCGACGTGGACGGGAGCGAGAGGTTGCATCTCCTCGATGTCGCCGGCATCCGCTGAGTACTCCTCGAGCTCGAAGGGCTCGAAGATGTTTTCGAAGGCCTCTTGGTCCTTGTCGTTGGGCACGCGATCATTCCCCGTCAACGTCGGCGGTGGCACCGGGCTTGGGCCGGGCTGGAGCTATTGTGCCACGGATGATCATGATTGCGGCGGTACGCGAGGCCGAGCCTTGGTCGATCGCCAATATCGTGGGCGGCATCGCCTTGCTGCTGGTGGTCGTGGTGCTGTTGGTGTGGCTGATCCGCCGCTATCTGAGCACCTGAGCGCCGTCTCCCCCGCTTTTGTCGCACCCGCGCCGTACGTTCCCCCCATCGGCGAGATGAGGCTGCGATGAAGTACAAATGCACCGGTTGCGGGTATGCGTCGGCACGCTGGTTGGGATTCTGTCCGCAATGCCGGGAAAGCGGCGGGCTTGTTGAGTCCGCGGCTCGAGAGGGTCACCCGGTGCCCATACGAGCGGCCGCGGCCGCAGGGCCAGCGCCGCGCAGTCCCGTTGCGATGTCCGAAGTCGATCGCGTGCTCGGCGGGGGTCTCGTCGGCGGCAGCATGATCCTGCTGGGCGGTGAGCCCGGTGTCGGCAAGTCGACGTTGCTGCTGCAGATCGGCGCAGCGTGTGCGGCCGCCGATGACGTGCTGTACGTCTCGGGGGAGGAGAGCGCCGCCCAAGTGGGTTTGCGGGCCGGCAGGATCGGGGCAGACGCCGAGCGGTTGCTCGTGCTCGCCGAGACCGATCTGTCTGTGGTCGCGGCGACGGTGGCCGAGATGAAGCCTTCTCTCGTCGTGGTCGACTCCATCCAGACGACTCGCTCGCCGGATGTGGACGGCAGCCCGGGTGGCGTGACCCAAGTGCGCGAGTGCGGCGCAAGGCTATCTGCCCTCGCTCGCCGGACTGGCATCCCCTTCATCCTCGTCGGGCATGTCACCAAGGATGGGGCGCTGGCGGGGCCAAGGGTGCTCGAGCACATCGTTGACGCCGTTCTGTACCTCGAGGGGGACCCGGCGCGCGGTCTGCGGTACCTGCGCTCGATCAAGAATCGCTACGGCTCGGTCGATCAGGTGGGCGTGTTCGAGATGACGGAGCGTGGGCTCCAAGAGGTCGCCGACCCCACGGGGTTGTTCGTCGACGGCTGGACAGGTGGCGTGCCCGGAACCGTGGTCTTTCCCGCCCTCTACGGGAGGCGGTCGCTGCTCGTCGAGGTGCAGGCCCTCGTCGCTCCCGATCCGAGTCCACAGCCACGTCGTTCCGTCAAGGGTGTGGAGGCCGCACGGGTCCACCAGATTCTGGCCGTGCTCGACAGACACGCAGGCGTCACTTGCTCGGATCGGGACGTCTACGTCAACGTCGTGGGCGGCCTGACCCTGCGTGACCCCGCAGCAGACCTTGCTGTCGCCTTGTCAATCGCATCGTCCCGCACCGAGGTCGCGCTCGGCTCGCTGGCAGCCTTCGGCGAGATCGGACTCGCCGGCGAGGTGCGCTCCGCAGCCCATGGGACGAGGCGCCGAGCAGAAGTCGAGCGCTTCGGTATCGGTCGGCTCGTGACGGGCACCGACGTCGATCGGATCGGATCTGCTCTCGGTTCCGCAGGCATCACGATGTCGCGCACCGTGAGGCTCGCGGCTCCTGCCTGACGACGGACCGGTGGACGCTCGGATCGGTGCCGACTCGTCGTTTGAACCACATGAACCACGACAGTTTGATTAGCCTGCGTGCGGTATGACGCCTGCTCGGGGCCATGACCCTCTTGAGATCCTGCGTCGCTTTGCGCCGGGAACCCCGTTACGCAATGCGGCCGAGCTGATCCTGCGTCAGAGGACCGGCGCCTTGATCCTGCTCGGGTCGGGTGAGCGCTTTGACGAGGTGTGCAGCGGTGGCTTCAGGCTCAAGGACGCGAAATTCAGCGCGCAGCGGATCGCCGAGCTGGCGAAGATGGATGCGGGCATCGTCGTTGATGAGGACGCCACCGAGATCTTGCGGGCGAACGTCCACTTCATCCCACGCTCGTCGCTTGCCACGTCGGAGACGGGAACGCGATTCCGCACTGCGGAGAGGCTCGCCCAACAGACCGGCGCTCCCGTCCTCGCTGTATCCGAGGAGGGAAGGGCGGTTGCGGTCGTCTTCACCGGCGAGACCCGCTACGAACTGCGGAGCCCGGCGGCACTGCATGCCGAGGGAAACCAAAGCCTGCAGTCCCTCGAGCGGCTTCGGCGCCGGCTCCAGGACGCCGAGGATCGCCTCACTCGTCTCGAAGTCGATGATGTCGTGACGATCCGCGACGTCGTGCTGCTTTTGCAGAGAGCCGCCTTGTTGACACGGCTCAGCGCTGATGTCGATCGCATCGTCATCGAGCTGGGCGGGGCCGGGCATCTCATCTCGGTCCAGGCAGACGACCTAATGGAGGGTGTGGGCGACCTCGCCCAGCTTGTCTACGGCGACTACGTGAGGCGTCGCCGCGGCCGCTCGATCTTCGACCTGCTCGACCACGTGCGCACCGGGGATCTCCACGACACCCAAGCGGTGAGCGATGCGATCGGACTCGGTGCGATCGACGGGCCGGCGCGTGCCAGGGGCATTCGTGCACTGGCACGAGTTCCCCGGCTGCCAGAATCCGTCAAGGATGCCCTTGTGGCCCACTTCAAGACGTTTCCGAACCTTCTCAAGGCCACTGTCGGCGATCTCGCGGAAGTCGAGGGCGTCGGGCGGACGCGCGGCCAGCAACTCAGGAGCTACCTCGACCGGCTCCAGCAGCACGGCACGCCGTTTGCCATCGCCGACTGACCAGGGACGGGTGACGCCTACAATGCCGTCCCCCGCAACCCTGGGATGATCGTGGCTGAGAAGACAAAGACGACCGCGTCGAAGAGCGCCGGCAAGGGCGCCAAGGCGACGAAGACGGCATCGAAGAGCTCTACGGCGTCCTCGACCAAGAGCAAGACGCCGACGAAGGCGAAGGCTACGAAGGCCACGACGGCCGCGGCGAAGTCTGCTCCCAAGAGCAAGGCGGCCACGAAGGCCACGACGGCCGCGGCGAAGTCGGCTCCCAAGAAGGCTAGGAAGGCCGCGGCGAAGCCGGCTCCCAAGAGCAAGACGGCGACGAAGGGCAAGACGAGCAAGGCCGCCGCAAGGCCTGCTCCGAAGAGCGCTGCGGCAAAGAGCAAGCCGACGACAGCAGCGGCGAAGTCCGCTCCCAAGAGCGGTGCGGCGAAGAGCTCGAGCGCCGCGAGCGCCGCCAAGCAGACGAGCGCCGCGGTATCGTCCGCCAGGTCGTCCAGCTCAAAGGCTCCGTTCAAGGTCGGCGACAAGGTCGTCTACCCGCATCACGGCGCTGCCACGATCATCAAGAAGGAAAAGAACGAGTTCGGCGGCGAGAGCCACGACTACTACGTGCTCGAAGTGGCGACAGATCAGCTCACCGTCCGGGTGCCCGTATCCCGAGCGCTCGATCTGGGAGTCCGCCCAGTCATTTCCACGACCGTCGCCAAGAAGGTTTTTGCCACGTTCCGCGACGAGCCGCAGGAAGCCGGCTCCAATTGGTCGCGCTGGTACAAGCTCCTCACCGAGAAGATCAACAGCGGCGACATCTTCCAGGTCGCAGAGGTCGTGAGGGACCTCACGTACGCCCAGCAGGTGAAAGGCATCTCGCCCGCACTCAAGCGGATGCTCGCCAAAGCCAGGCTGATCATCGTCAGCGAGCTGCGGTTCGCCCTGCAACTCGACGAGGAAGAGGCAATCCGAAGGCTCGATCGTTCGCTGCCCACTGTCGAGCAGCCAGTCGAGTCCTGAGCGACGACGACCGTGCGTGTCGGTCACGGGTTCGACGCACACCGGTTCTCGTCAATCGGTCATGTGACGCTCGCCGGCGTCGTTGTCGATACCAGCCGTGGAGTCCACGCGACGTCGGACGGGGATGTGCTCGCCCACGCGGTCGGCGATGCGCTGCTGGGAGCCGTGGCGCTCGGCGACCTCGGCGAGCTGTTTCCGTCGGGTGACCCGCATTGGCAGGACGCCGATTCGATGCGCCTGCTCGGGACCGTCGTGGAGCGGCTCGAGGGACTCGGCTATCGAATCTCGTCCGTCGATGCGACGGTCATCGCTCAAACGGTCAGGGTCGCACCGCATCGCGAGACAATGCGTGCCAACCTCGCTGCCGTGCTCCGGCTTCCGCCGGACGCGGTATCGGTAAAGGCGACGACGACCGATCACATGGGGTTTCTGGGGCGTGACGAGGGCATCGCGGCGCTGGCGACAGCGTGCGTGGACCATTCAGGCTGACGGCGGGCTCGTCGAGAAAGCATCGTTGGCTGCTGCCGGGTCGTTCGCAATGATGGCATCGACCCCCGCCGCGGCCAGCCTCAACAACCGCCGCCTGCGGTCGACCGTCCAGACGCCAACGAGCAGCCCGGCCTCGTGGGCGAGCTCGACGATGGGGCCCGGGTTGCGTCCCAGCAGCGCGTCGGATGGGAGCATCCACGCATGGCCCGCTGCCGCCGTCTGTTCGATGAGCTCGGCGGCGCCCGTTCTCTGAACGAGCACTCGCCCGGTTGGGATGCGTCTGTCGAGGTCTGCGACTCGGGTTGCCGTCTCGGCGTGGATGGAGCTGACGATGACCCTGCCGTAGAGATCGTGATCGGCGACCCACGCAGCGACCTCGGCGGCGATGCGGAGGTCGGGTTCGTGATTGGGGTCGTGTGAGCTGTTCTTGATCTCCGCGTCGATCAGGAGGTCGCCGGTGACTCCGAGCATCTCGTCGAGCGTCGGAATGGACGGTGCGTGCGCTCGCAGGGTGGCGAAGTCGACGGCACCGATCGGGCCGATCCCACGGACTGTGGGGTCATGATGGATGACGAGCACGCGGTCCGTGGTGGCGCGGACGTCGAGTTCGATGCCGTCCGCATCCTGGGTGACCGCAAGCGCGAATGCGGCGAGTGTGTTCTCAGGTGCCGATGCGGAAGCGCCACGATGGGCGATGATCAGCGGGTGGCCGGGGGTCTGCATGCCGGGCGACGCTACCAGGAGGCCAGCTGCCGTCGGGGCCCGGTAGCATCTCGCCCCATGCAGGTCTTCAACACTCTCGGTCGCGCGCTCGACACCTTCGCGCCGCTCCAACAAGCGAAGGTAGGAATCTACGTCTGCGGCCCGACTGTTCAAGCCCGCCCGCATCTCGGTCACGGCAGGGCGGCCGTCTCCTTCGACGTCATTCGACGCTACCTGGAGTGGCGGGGATTGAAGGTCACATACGTCCAGAACGTGACAGACGTCGAGGACAAGATCATCGCCGCAGCAGCAGAGGAAGGTGTGACCCCCGCCGAGCTGGCGCTACGTTTCGCCGACGCCTTCGAGGACGCCTACGCGCGGCTCGGAGTCCGGGCGCCCACGATCGCACCTCGGGCGACCGACCATATCCCAGAGATGCTCGAGATGATCGAGCAGCTCATCGAACGGGGCCACGCCTACGAATCGAGCGGTGATGTCTACTTCGCGGTCCGGAGCTTTCCCGGCTACGGCAGGCTATCGGGGCGAGACATCGACGAACTGAAGAGCGGTGCGCGCATCGAGCTCGGCGAAGTAAAGCGCGATCCGCTGGATTTTGCGGTGTGGAAGTCAGCTAAGCCGGGCGAGCCGAGCTGGGAATCGCCATGGGGCGCAGGCCGACCCGGGTGGCACATCGAGTGTTCGGCGATGGCACGCAAGTATCTCGGGGACACTTTCGATATCCATGCGGGTGGGGCCGATCTCATCTTCCCGCACCACGAGAACGAGATCGCCCAGTCGGAGGCGGCGCTTGGGGTTCCGTTTGCCCGCTACTGGCTCCACAACGGCTTGGTGAATCTGAAGGGCGAGAAGATGTCGAAGTCGACGGGCCACGTGGTCGACCTCGTCGACATCCTCAATGAGTACCCATATCAAGCCATCAGGCTCTTCTATCTGCGCACGCACTACCGCAAACCGCTCGACTTCAGTGACGAAGCGATGGACGACGCTGTCGGCTCGCTCGATCGGCTGTGGGCCTTTCGGCGACGAGCCTTCGGACTCGTCGAAGACCCGGCAGACGAGGCGACGATCGAGGCGTTTCGAGTCGCGATGGACGACGACTTCGACACGGCGGGAGCTCTGGCGGCGCTATTTGACGCAGTCAGGGAGGGAAATCGCAGGCTCGACGCTGGAGACGACCCTGCGGGTCTTGTGGCGGCGTTCGACGAGATCGTGGAGGTGCTGGGCATCGCCGAAGAACCCGCATCGCTCGACGACATACGCGCGGCGATCGTGGCGATCGCCGATCAGTTCGGCATTGGCGGGGCCTCTCTCGAGCGCACGGTCGAGGAACTCGTCGAGCGGCGATCGGCGGCGAGAGACGCGAAGGACTGGGCAACCGCGGATGCGATCCGCGAGTCGCTTGGCGCGGTCGGCGTCGTGATCGAGGACGTCCGCGATGGCGCACGCTGGCATCGGCGATAGGGTCGAGGGCCTCCACGCCGTCGTCGCCGCTCACGCGGCTGGTCGCGTACGCAGCCTGACCATCGAGCGGCAGAGGCTGCGCCACGAGCCGTATGCGGTCCTAGTGGAGGCCGCAATCGCTACGGGCGTTCGCATCGAGGAGGTCGACGACGTCCGCGAGCTCGCCGTCACGTCGACGCCGCAGGGTGTTGTCGCCGAGTGCGTTCCGATCCCGTCGCAGCGCCTCGAGGCTGTTATCGGATTGGCCGAGCCGACGGCGCTCCTCGTGGTTGACAGGCTCCAAGACCCGCGCAACCTCGGAGCGATCGCCCGCTCGGCGCTTGCAGCAGGAATCCCTGCGCTCGTGGTTCCCGAACGACGGTCGGCACCGATTGGGGCGACCGCGTTCAAAGCCGCAGCAGGTGCCCTCGAGACGGTGGCAATAGCCGTAGTCGGGTCGGTCGCGGCAGCGCTCGCGACGCTCAGCAAGGCGGGCGTTTGGACGGTAGGGCTCGACGGTAACGCAAGGCAGTCGCTGTTCGGCCTGGAGCTCCTTGCCGAGCCGGTTGCGGTCGTCGTCGGTGCTGAGGGCGCCGGCATGTCCCGTCTCGTCGGCGATCGCGTCGACCAGTCCGTGCGCATCCCGACGGCGCCGGGAGTCGAGAGCCTCAATGCGTCGGTCGCTGCCTCACTGGCGATGTTCGAGCTCGCCAGGGTGCGCGGCTGGATAAGCTGACCACCTCGCTGGCGTAGCTCAGTTTGGCTAGAGCAGCTGATTTGTAATCAGCAGGTCGCGGGTTCGAGTCCCGCCGCCAGCTCCGACCGGCCCAGCAACTCACCGTGAACCTACATCGGCTCGCTCGGATGTCACCACAGAGTGGCGGTCGGTGGCGTGTGCGGTGTGCTCGCGTGCCTAAGCCGCGAAGCGGGCCGGCGACCAAGCGCCGGCCCGCCGCTGCTCCCACCTACCCGGTCAATCGAGCGTGCCTGAGGTCGAGCCGCTGAAGGTGCCGTGGGCAATACCGCCGGCTGGGTCTGCCACGAGCAACCTCACCGTGTAGGAGGCGTGATACGACCCGCTCGCCCCGGCATACTTCCCTGTTCCGCCGTCGAACGCCGCATCGATGTCGAGGGTCGCCAAGCCCGTGCCGAGGTTGAAGCACAACGTGTTGTTTCCGCCCGGCACCAGCTCTGACACGAGAAGGTCACCGCTGGCATACCGTCGAACGATGGAATACGCAACGACCGTGCCGGCGATGCCGCCGCCAGCGCAGGCTACCGCCGGCGTCAGCTTGATCTCGATGATGCCTTCGTAGGTCGCCGACCCGTTCCCCTTCGTGGCCCCGCTGAACAGGTTCGCCGCCCCACCGTCACTGTCGATGTCGATGGCGGTGTCGGAGAAGTTCCCGCTCACCTGTTCGCCGAATACACCCGCCGTTGCCGACTGAGCGACAACGAGCGTTGCGGTGACGAGCGCGGCGACTGCTCCGAGAACGACGAGCCTTCGTGTGATCCTCATCCGGTCCTCCCTGAGTCGTCCTGCATGTCCGGTTTCGCCTGATCTCCGAGGGAGCCGATTCCTCCTCTCACCGCGAGCTCTCCGCTCGGTGGCGATGTACGAGCACTGTGTTCAACCGCAGTTGGCGATTGGATAGGTTGTGGATAGCGAGACCTGCCGTCACCGGGCAGCACGCCGCGCCCATGAGCTGCGGACACGCTTCGCCGGCCCGAGGGTCACCGGTGTTGCCTGGTGATTCGCTGGCACAATGACCGAGTGAGCGCCGCCTACAAGATCGCCACTGTGCGCACGCAGCTCGGTGCGAGCGACTGTGAGGCGCTTGGCGACGGGCTCCTTGCGCAGCCCGCCAACGCACTATCGAGCGGCGTGTACATCGTGGTCGGCGCGTGGCTGGTGTGGCGGGCAGTCTCGAGCCGCAGGCGCGACCGAGCCGGCCAAGTGCTCTTCGGGCTCCTTGTTGCGGCCGTTGGCGTCGGCAGCGGGGCCTTCCACGGCCCGATGCCGGCAGGTGCTCGCTTTCTCCACGACGTCACGATTGCCGCGGTTCTCGGCTTCATCGCCGTGCGTGGAATCGGGCTCATGCGAGGCTGGTCGCAGGGCGCCGTCTTCAGGAGCCTTGCGGTGCTGACGGCCGTGGTGGGTGTGGTGATCGCCGTCGCTCCCGACGTCGCCGTCGGTGTCATCGGCGTGATGGGTGCGGCTGCGCTGGGGATCGAGGTCACCGTCCATAGGGCCGCGGTACCGGGCAAACCATCGCCGAGAGGGTCTCGCTGGCTCCTTGTCGGCCTCGCGCTGCTGGCGGTGGCCGGGTTCGTCAACGTGCTCGGCAGAACCGACGGGCCATGGTGCGACCCGGCGAGCGTGCTCCAGCCCCACGCCGCATGGCACGTCCTCACCGCGGCAGTGTTCGGCCTCTACGGCTCGGTTGCGTTCCCCAACGCACCGCATCCGGCGTCCCCCGTCTCGATCCCGCGAGCCGGCTAGCCCGGAGGCCTCGGCTGAGGGGCTGCGGAGACCCCGTCCGTCCCGAGCCTTGCGGCTCGGGCCACCTGCCCTTGAGCGGAGGCATTCGGCACCCCCTCCGTCCCGAGCCTTGCGGCTCGGGCCACCTGCCCTTGAGCGGAGGCATTCGGCACCCCCTCCGTCCCGAGCCTTGCGGCTCGGGCCACCTCCCCCTCAGGGGAGGCATTCAATCCGGGGTGGACCGTGCCGGTCCCGAATGGCTAACCCGACACCTCCGGGGGAGCTGGCGAGCCCAAGGGGCTCGTCTGAGGGGGCTGCGGACCCCCTCCGTCCCACCTTCCCCATAGGGAAGCCCGGCGATCAGCCGTAGAGGCGCTCCACGTGGTCGGTGAAACGGTCGAACACCACGCGGCGCTTGACTTTGAGCGTGGGCGTCAGCATCCCGTTGTCGGTGGTGAAGTCTTCGGTGAGGAGTGTGAACTCACGGATGTGCTCGTAGCGGGCGATGCCTGTGGCATGTGCGCTGATCTCGCCCGCGATCAACTCCAGGACGCGGGGGTCGTTCACCATCTCGTCGTGTCCGACCTCCAGGCGCTGATCCTTCGCCCACCGCTCCACCGCCGCTGTGTCGAGCACGATGAGCGCAACATTGAAGGGACGGTTTTCGCCATAGACCATCGCGTTGGCGATGTATGGCGAAAGGGAGAGCTTGTCCTCGATGATGGTCGGCACGACGTACTTGCCGTTCGCCAGCTTGTACTGCTCCTTGACCCTGCCGATGATGTGCAGGAAGCCGTCGTCGTCGAACCGGCCGAGGTCGCCGGTGCGAAATCCGCCGTCGTCCGTGAAGACCTTGGCGTTCTCATTGGGCAGGTTGTGATATCCCTGCATCACGTTGTGGCCGTACACAACGATCTCGCCTCCGCCGGGCGCTGCCGACTCGGCCGGACGCAGCTCAACCCGAACGCCGGGAATGGGCTTGCCGACCGACCCGATCACACGGCTGCCCGGCCAGTTGGCCGTGGCGATCGGTGAGGTCTCGGACAACCCGTAACCCTCGTACACGGTGATGCCCAACGCATCGATGAACCGGGCGACGTCGACTGGAATCGCCGCCCCTCCGCTGATGGCGTACTTGAGGTTGCCGCCGAGGCGCTCACGCACCTTGGCGAACACGAGCCCGTCGAACAACCTGTGCAGCAGCTCGACCCGCCGATTGGTCTTGCCTTCCTCGGCCAGCCGTTGCCGCTCGAGTGCGTTGGCGATCGCGGCGTCGAACAGACGCTTCCTGACGCCACCCTCGTCGGCCATGCGCTGCTGCAGACCGTCGTAGATCCTCGTGAAGATCCGCGGAACGCTGACGAGCATCGTGGGCTGGACCTCGCCGAGGTTGTCCATCAACTTGTGGGTGGCCTCCGCAAACGCGGTCGATGCGCCCATCGCGACCACGGCGTGAAGCTCGACGGTTTGGCCGAACGCATGCGCCCAGGGCAAGAACGACAGCGTCCGATCGTCTGGCACGAGGGGGAAGACGTCGGTGATGGCGCTCACATTGTGGGCCAGGTTGGCGTGTGACAACAGCACACCCTTGGGCTTGCCTGTCGTGCCCGAGGTGTAGACGAACCCGGCGATGTCGGCAGGAGTGACCTCGGCCGGCGCAACCGTGGCCTCGGTGTCCGTACCCAGGTCGCCGAACCAGGCAGCACCCTCCGTGTCGCCTGGTTCGAACGCGATGACGTGGTCGAGGTCAGCGAGCCGATCCCCGAAGGCGGCGACCCGCTTGCGGATGCCCTCGCTCGCAACGAAGACGACCCGCGCTCCCGAGTCGCCGAGAATGTACTCCCAGTCATCCCGGCTCTGCGCTTCGTACATCGGCACGACGGCGGCGCCCAGCCCGTATGCGCCGTAGGCGGCGATGGCCCACTCGGGTCGGTTGTTGGCGATGATTCCAACCGAGTCGCCACGAACCACGCCGAGGTGGGCGAGACCCGTGCGGATGCGGTCGACCTCCTCGCGGAAGGCGCCGTAGCTCATCCAGCTCCACGATGCGTTGATCTTCTCGCCGAACAGCGGACGATCTCGGAACGTCGCGGTGCTGTGCTCGAGGATGTCCACGAGCGTGTTGAACCTGGGTGTGAACTCGGACATGACGGGTGCTCCTGTCGCGGGCGGAGCGTCTGATGCGTCGGCGGACCGACTCTACTTGCCGCCCGCAAGCTCAGATCTGTGGGCGCTGCGCCGTTGCAGCCACCGGCGGTGTCCTGGTTGCTGTGCGGCCGGCGCCCCAGGACTGCCGCGGTCCATCCGGCGTGTGGGAGAGGTCACCGGTGGCGAGAGTCTTCTTGAGCTACGCACGAGCCGACGCGGTCCGGGTAGGAGCGATCCGACGGGTTCTCGAAGACGCTCCTCGCAAACGTGTTCAAAATCGGCGCCCGCGTGGAGCGCCTCGACGGGCGGAGCGCCAAGCTCACCGACGAGTGGGCGGAGGCGAGCCCGGTGCTCGGTGATCGCTCCAGCTACCCGACCATGCTGGGCGACGAGGGAATCTGGCGGGTGCTCCGGGCGACGCCGCCACGGAGGCGGCGGTTCTGCGTGAGCTCAGCGCACGGCCCACCGCACCGAACGGCGGTCCGCTTCCGGCTGAACACGAGCAGCTCGTTCGTGAGCTGGTGGCGGCGGCGGAGTTCGAGACAATGGCGCACTCGTTCCTGCACGAGAGCCCTCGACCACGGACAAGCGCTCGCGACGGCGTATTCGAGGTGCCGGGTGCCGTCATCGCTCGGCTCTTCGCGATCTGCGACGTTGTCGGCCCGTCGTATCCGCAGTGCTCACCGGTTTCGCCCTGATCTT
>Ga0224508_10002770_pt1 | contig 14762 bp, 14 predicted proteins | sample SF_Jan12_sed_USG_4_FD_170157 | JGI IMG/M metagenome (GOLD analysis project Ga0224508, IMG submission 170157) | Sediment microbial communities from San Francisco Bay, California, United States - SF_Jan12_sed_USGS_21 | ecosystem: Environmental > Aquatic > Marine > Sediment | place: USA... | reverse complement strand
TATTAGGCTCTCCCAGAACTGCGCTCTCGATGCGGATACCGCAAGCGCGCATAAACTAGTCACAAAACGGACAACCCGCCTGTGGTTGGTCGTTAGTCTACCTCAGCGAGCGCGTCGAGCGTGAAAGAACTCCTTCAGCAAACGTGCACTCGATTCCAATAGCACCCCCCCCTTGACCGCACAACGATGATTTAGCGCGGCACAGTTGAGCACGTCCATAACGCTGCCTGCCGCCCCCGCCCTATCGTCGTAGGCGCCGAATACGACCCGACCGACCCGGGCCTGCACGATCGCGCCGGCGCACATAGCGCAGGGTTCCAACGTGACATATATGGTGGTACCGGGCAAGCGGTAGTTGCGCCTTACCGCGGCAGCACATCGCAGCGCCACAATCTCTGCATGCGCAGTGGGGTCCGAAGCCGAAATGGTGTTGTTAAAACCCTCACCCACTACCTTGCCGCCGGCTACAACTACCGCGCCGACTGGTACCTCCCCATGGTCCTGCGCCCGACGAGCCAACCCAAGCGCACGATTCATCCACATTAGGTCGAGTTGTCGATCCGCTGCCGCACCCAGCTCGCCCATCCGAGCTACTCCCACTCGATCGTGGCAGGCGGCTTGCTGGAGATATCGTAGGTCACTCGGCTGACGCCACGAACTTCATTAATTATTCGACTGGAGACGGTGGCGAGCACATCGTGGGGTAGTTGCGCCCAATCGGCAGTCATAAAATCAACCGTCTCTACCGCCCGTAATGCGATCACATGCTCGTAGGCGCGGTTATCCCCGACTACCCCCACCGACCGCACCGGCAGAAACACCGCAAACGCTTGGCTGACCTGGTCATAGAGTTGGTGCCGCTCTAACTCTTCTATATAAATCGCATCAGCCTGGCGCAACACATCGAGATACCCTTTGCGCACCTCACCGAGTACCCGCACTGCCAAGCCGGGTCCGGGGAACGGATGACGATACACCATCTTGTGAGGCAACCCGAGTTCGATCCCAATTTTTCTCACCTCGTCTTTGAATAGCTCGCGTAACGGCTCCAATAGCCTCAGATTGACCACGTCGGGCAGCCCCCCCACATTGTGGTGGGACTTGATGACTTGCCCCACACCGGCCTTGTCACGCGCAGATTCGATCACATCCGGGTAGATGGTCCCCTGGGCTAACCACTTGGCCCCGGTAACATTGCCGGCCTCCCGCTCGAACACCTCGATGAACACTCGTCCTATCACCTTGCGTTTCTCCTCAGGATCTGCCACCCCAGCCAGGGCCGACAGAAAACGGTCCGCTGCATCCACCTTGACTAGTTTCACCCCCACATGGTGCTTGAAGCTAGACATGACTTGCTCAGACTCTTGTAGCCGCAGCAATCCATTGTCAACGAATATGCAGGTTAGCTGACCGCCGATGGCTCGCTGCAGCAAGGCTGCTACTACACTCGAGTCCACCCCCCCGGACAGCCCGAGAATAACCCCGTCTCCACCCACATCGCGACGCACTGACGCAATCTGATCTTCAATGATGTTTCCAGGGGTCCAGTTTGAGCCACAGCCGCACACATCATGTGCAAATCGCTGCAGGATCAGCTTGCCGGATCTGGTATGGGATACTTCAGGGTGAAACTGGATTCCATAGAATCGGCGGGATTCGTCAGCCATCGCCGCAATGGGAGAGCTGTCTGTGGTTGCAACCACCTTAAATCCCGGCGGAAGACCGATCACACGGTCACCGTGACTCATCCACACGTCAAGCAAGTGCGCTCCCGTGGCGCTCAAGTGGTCACAGGTCTGGTTGAATAGCAAAGCTTCATCCACCAAACGTACCTGGGCATAGCCAAACTCACGCTCGCGGGCGCTCTCCACTTCTCCTCCTAAATCTGCCGCCATAGTTTGCATGCCGTAGCAAATGCCTAGAACTGGCACGCCCAGCCGGTAAATCTCGGGGTCTGGTCTAGTCGTATTGGTCGCAGTGACGGTTTCTGGTCCGCCCGACAAAATGATTCCCTTGGGGGCATACCGGCGGATCGCGTCAGCGCCGATAGAAAAGGCATGGATCTCACAATACACCCCTGCCTCTCGAACCGCGCGGGCAATGAGCTGGGTGTACTGGGCGCCAAAATCTAGAATCAGAATCCGCTCAGAATGAGGATCAGGGGCGACCATGGTGTGGACTTACGACCGCAAGACGGCAGGCTTAAGTTTTCTAATTACATTGGACGCGAGCAGTTGACGGCTTGCGACCACCGATCTGTCATGCGTCGCGCTGATAGTTCGGCGCCTCTTTGACGATTGTTACGTCGTGCACATGACTTTCTCGTATACCGGCATTAGTGATCCGTACGAACCGACAATGGCTACGCAGCTCCTCAATGGTTGTACTTCCGGTATACCCCATGCTCGCCCGTAGCCCCCCCATCAGTTGATGTATGATGTTGACCATCGGGCCCTTGTATGGCACCCGCCCCTCTATGCCCTCCGGCACCAACTTATTGGGATTGTTTTCTCCTTCCTGAAAATACCTGTCCCGGGAACCTTCTTGCATGGCCCCAAGCGAGCCCATGCCACGATACGTCTTATAAGACCGGCCTTGATACAACTCGATCTCCCCCGGCGCCTCGTCGGTTCCAGCGAGCAGCCCTCCTATCATCACCGTATGCGCCCCGGCAGCGATTGCCTTGGCAATGTCGCCGGAATAACGCACGCCCCCATCGGCGATGATAGGTATCCCGCTGCCGTCGATGGCCCCGGCTACGTCCACAATAGCGGTGATCTGAGGCACACCCACGCCAGCTACCATTCTTGTGGTGCAAATAGATCCAGGTCCAATGCCGACTTTCACTGCATCCACATCGGCTTTGACTAAATCCCGTGCCGCCTCCGCGGTGGCGATATTTCCGGCGATCACTTGAACCTGTGGGTGCTCCCCACGAATCGCCTTTACCCGATCAATTACATCCTTGGTATGGCCATGAGCCGTATCTACCACGATGGCGTCAACGCCCGCCTCCACCAGCATCGCCACGCGCTCATCGGTATCTTGGCCCACTCCCACGGCTGCTCCCGACAACAGGCGACCTTGGTCGTCTTTGCAAGCATTAGGGTGCTCAGTGGACTTCTGAATGTCCTTAACCGTCATCAACCCTCGAAGATTGAAATCAGCGTCCACCACCAGCACCTTCTCAATACGGTGCTCGTGCAATAAGCGCTTGACCTCGTCCCTGGTGGCGCCTTCCCGCACCGTAACCAGTTTTTCCTTAGGCGTCATCACGCGGCTGACCGGCGCGTCAAAACGGGTCTCAAACCGTAGGTCCCGGCTGGTCACGATTCCGGCCAGCCGATCGCCATCAATCACCGGCACCCCAGAAATTTGATGGTTGCGGGTGAGCCGCAAGACCTCTTCTATGGTCGTGTCTGCGCCTACCGTGATGGGGTCGTTGATAACCCCACTTTCGAATTTCTTAACTTGGCGAACCTCCTCGGCTTGTTGCAGTGGGCTCATGTTGCGATGGATCACCCCAAATCCACCTTCCTGAGCCAGGCAAATGGCGGTACCGGCCTCGGTCACCGTATCCATAGCCGCGGAAAGCAACGGGATGTTGGTGCGAAGACGCCGTGTCAGTTGGGTGCAGAGCTCGACATCGCGAGGCAGGACGCAAGAGTAGGCGGGCACAAGCAGCACGTCATCGAAAGTGAGTGCTTCATTGAGGTCCTGCATTGCGAGATTATACGGACTGCGACAGAGGCGGTAAACAGACTGCAGGTATGTTTTTGTAGAACAAAAACTGTGCGCAGGTTTCGCGCAACAAGATCCGGCGCACATATCGCGCTACAAGATCTTCGCGCACTATCGCGCAATAAACTCGCTCGCCGGCGTTCTGTAGAGCAGAGAAGTCGCCTACAATAGCAATCATGGGGCTTATATCCGTCACGGACGCAGCTACCCCAATGGCGTTCGCTGCCCTGATTGTCATGGCCACAACCAGTGGTTGTGCCACGCTTGCCCAGCACGCTGAAACACGCCGCGCCCTGGAACACGCCGAGAAAGAGATCAATGCGACCGCATTGACCGGCCATCTGTGGCGCATTAGGGACCACGCCGCTGGGGACAGTCCGCAAGATCTCGAAGTGCTGTTGAGCTACGCCAGAAGGCTCAAGCGTGAAGACATAGATGAGTCGTTGCGAATCGCGAAACGAATTATCTGGGCCGCTCGCGCTGGCAGACGACAGGCTCAACAGCAGCTCAACGCAGCCCCAGTGTACCGCTAATCTAGCCGACCGCACCCCTGTGACAGCGCTCTGACGGCACGTCCCATGATTCAGGAATCTATCCCAATCGAGCCTCTCGCCAGAGACGTCTATACGGTCTCCAGGCTAAATCATGAGGCGAGGAATCTGCTGGAGACAAGCTTCACTGAAATCTGGGTGGAGGGGGAGCTATCGAACGTGGCGCGCCCAGCTTCGGGGCATCTCTACTTCTCCTTGAAAGACAACGACGCTCAAATACGTTGTGCCATGTTCCGCAATCGCCATAACCACCTCCACTGCGAGCCCCGCGACGGCCGACAAGTGTTGTTGAGGGGCCGAGTAAGTCTATACGAGGAACGCGGTGACTATCAGCTGATCGTGCAATTTCTGGAAGATGCCGGGGAAGGAGCACTACAACGAAAATTTGAAGCCCTCAAGCGAGCATTGTTACGTGAGGGGCTTTTTGACACCGCACATAAATTGGAGTTTCCCACCTGGCCACAGCGCATCGGCGTGATAACCTCACCAAGCGGCGCCGCAATTCGCGACATCATCACTACACTCAAACGACGCTTTCCGGCAATACCGGTGCTGGTTTATCCGGTCCCTGTACAGGGAACTGAAGCGGTGCCGGAGATCGCTGCAGCACTGCGACTCGCGAACCTCAGAAGGGATTGTGATGCATTGATCCTCGCCCGCGGAGGCGGTTCGCTGGAAGATCTTTGGGCATTCAATGATGAGATGGTGGCACGCGCCATCTTCGATTGCACCATACCCATTGTGACCGGCATCGGTCACGAGATCGATTTAACTATTGCCGATCTTGTGGCCGATTGGCGAGCCGCTACGCCTACTGCCGCGGCAGAGCTCTTGAGTCCCGACATGCAGGAAGTGCTAAACCGTTTAGCCGACACCCGAACAACTCTACTACGTACCATGGATGATCGCCTCGATGTTTATGCTCAGAGACTAGATAACGTAGTAGCTCGGATGACACACCCGCGGGAGCGACTCTCCAAGATGCAACAACGACTGACCAGCATAGAGAGACATATGGACCTGGTCATGAAAAACCGAATCTGGGAAATCGCACACGCTGTAGTCGCATTCAAAGGGCGGCTATTACGCAACTCACCCAATGAACGACTGGGACGCAGCCAGATCACCGTGCAGGCCCTGAACAAACGGCTTCACATGGGAATCAAGGCCAATAAATCTCTGTTCCGAAATGAGCTACGAAATCTTACCTCCCGACTGCACAACGTGAGTCCACTCGCTACCTTGGAGCGTGGTTACGCCGTGGTCTATAGCCTGCCGCAACGACGCCTCATTCGTAGGGCCTCTTCAGTGTCACCGGGCGACAAAGTGGAAGCACGATTAAGTGCAGGCCGTATTGAATGTCGAGTCGAAAAAGTGCAAGACGATTGAGTTTCGGCGGGTCAATAGTGCAAAACCATTTAGTTCAAACTGCATCGAATGTCCGGGTTTCTCGAGTGCAAGACCATTGAGAGCCCTGCTAATCTTTTTGTGGCTTTGCCCAGCCATTGCTCACGCTAGCCAACTACCTGAATCGCGGCCGGCGCCAGGAGGTATAGTGGTAGTCTACGTCGCTCCTTACTACAACGACAGGCCTAAAGCTACATTCGGCAATCAGCCCGTGTTAGTCGTCTATGAGAGTTCCTGGTACGCGGTGGTGGGACTGCCGCTAGGCTTGATACCCGGGGACTATGTGATCACGGTTAAACCTGGTCCGGATGAAACGCTTACCAGAAGCTTTCGCGTTTCGCCCGCACAGTATCCGATCGAACAGTTTGCGCCCACAGGGCGGCAATCCGCCCAGTGGACTGACGATGAATTGGATATCTTTGCCCGCCAGGCTAAAGAGCTCAGGGCAGCACTTCGCGTATGGCAGGAACGTGACGTGGTGACAACGGCGCTACAGCCTCCGGTTCAAGGCTCTATCGTTAGATCCTTTGGTGTGCACAGCCTTACTGGTGAAGCAATGGTTGATCCGTTCACGGCTGTAGAATTTACTGCCGTTAAAGGAACTCCGCTAGTCGCCACCGGAGATGGTGTCATCGATTTGATTCAAAGAAACCCCGACGGGAGACTCACGGTGTTGATCAACCATGGTCAGGGGTTATTCAGCGTGCTGATTCACTTGACTCAGATCAACCTGAAGTCAGGTCAAAAAGTTTCAAAAGGGGAAAGAATTGGGACGATTAGTGTAGGTGGGAAAAACGATAATGCACACATACTTTGGTCTGTGGTTCTCAATGAGACAGAAGTAGATCCGATGCTACTAGTGCACTCAAACTCACGACCGGAGAGCATTGCGCAGCCACATCGGTGAAGTCCCCCGAGTCTAACCGCACAGCTTCCGTATTCCGTTGACAGCAACTCAACACCATACTACTTTTGAGGACAACAGGTAATTGATAAGCGGCAGTCAGAGTAACTATGGATATTCTTGGAATCTCGGCATATTACCACGATAGTGCAGCCGCCTTGGTGCGCGATGGACGCATTATCGCGGCCGCTCAGGAAGAGCGTTTTACACGCAAAAAACATGACTCGAACTTTCCCGAAAAGGCGATTGAATACTGTCTAACGGAAGCAGGGGTCACATTATCCAAAGTAGATCAGATCATCTTTTATGACAAGCCACTGATCAAGTTTGAACGTTTATTGGAAACCTATGTGGCATACGCCCCTAAAGGTTTTCGATCGTTCCTCGCTGCAATGCCAGTTTGGCTGCGGGAGAAGCTGTTCCTTAAGACTGTGCTAAGAAAGGAACTTTCCAAGCTTGGGAACATCAAGGTTGCGCAACTCTCGCCACTGTTATTCGCCGAACACCACCAGTCCCATGCCGCGTCCGCGTTCTTTCCCAGTCCATTCGAGCGCGCCGCGATACTGTGCATGGATGGTGTAGGAGAGTGGGCAACCACTTCTGTGTGGCGCGGCGAAGGTAACAACCTTGAGGCACAGTGGGAAATTGACTTTCCCCATTCCTTAGGCTTGTTGTACTCCGCGTTCACTTACTACACGGGATTCAAAGTCAACTCGGGCGAATACAAGCTGATGGGGCTAGCCCCATATGGCCAGGCGAAATATACCGATCTCATTCTAGACAACCTACTGGACCTCAAGCAGGACGGAACCTTTCGCTTGAACATGGACTACTTCAATTACGCAACTGGCCTGACCATGACCAATCAGCGTTTTGACAACCTGTTTGGCGCCCCCCCCAGAACGCCTGAGAGTGACGTCACCCAACGTGAAATGGATATTGCGGCTTCAATTCAGAAGGTAACTGAAGAAGTAGTATTGCGACTAGGGACAACGGTGCATCGTGAACTCGACATCCCATACCTGTGTCTTGCCGGGGGTGTTGCGTTGAATTGTGTAGCAAATGGCCGTCTGCTAAGGGAAGGGCCCTACGAGGACATCTGGATCCAGCCGGCTGCCGGAGATGCTGGAGGCGCTATTGGCGCAGCACTCGCCTGTTGGCATCAATTGCAAAACGGACCACGTACGGTTAACGGTAAAGACAGTATGCAGGGTTCCTATCTTGGGCCAAGTTTCAATGAATCAGAAATTCGTACTCAGTTAGATGCCTGTGGGGCCCGCTATACCCATCTTGAAGATCAAGATCTGACGCCCAAGCTCGCTCAAATCCTGGCTGATGAGAACGTCGTGGGTTGGTTTCAAGGACGAATGGAGTTCGGGCCCCGAGCATTGGGAGGCCGTTCCATCATCGGCGATGCTCGCAGTCCGAAAATGCAATCCGTGATGAATCTCAAGATCAAATATCGGGAGTCGTTTCGACCATTCGCTCCAGCCGTGTTGGCCGATCGGGTGTCGGATTACTTTGAGCTGGATCGGGCCAGCCCATACATGTTGCTAGTGGCGCCGGTGCAACCCAAGCTTAGAAAGAAGCAGACGCCGGAACAGGAAGCACTATTCGGGATTGACAAGCTGCACGTACCGCGCTCTGAACTCCCAGCTATTACCCACATCGACTATTCGGCCAGAGTCCAGACTGTACACGCCGACACAAACATAAGGTTTTATAATTTACTTACGCAGTTTGATGCTTTGACTGGCTGCTGTGTCCTCGTCAATACTTCTTTTAATGTGCGTGGCGAACCCATTGTGTGCACACCTGAGGACGCTTATCGCTGTTTTATGAGAACCGAAATGGATTATCTCGTCGTGGAAAACTTCCTGCTAAGCAAGAGCGCCCAACCGAAATGGGAACAGGATGACTCATGGAAACAGGAGTTTGAACTGGATTAGGGACGCGACTCCGACTTCCGAGATCGAGAGACACTTGAAACTATGACTGAAATTCCCGAGCTGGATTCCCAAGGACTGCGTCGATTTGGCCTGACCTTCAGCGCCATCGTGGCGGGGTTGTTCGGGGTGGTGTTCCCCCTGGTGCTGAGTGTGGGATTTCCGTTGTGGCCCTGGATTATTGGTGGTGTCGTCAGTGCATGGGCACTGGCCGCACCAGCCACCATGGGGCCCTTCTACCGCCTCTGGATGCGATTCGGCCTAGTCATGAACGCTATCATGAGTCGAATCATATTAGGATTTGTCTTCTATTTGATAGTACTTCCAACTGGATGGATAATCCGCCTGCGTGGCCGCGACCCGATGACACGGCGAATGGACTCAGAAAAATCAACTTACAGAGTTGCCAGCAGTAACAGACCACCTTCGCAAATGGAGAAACCATTCTAATGGAATTCCTAAGAGATCTCTGGGATTTTATGAAGGAACGCAAGAAGTTCTGGCTCGCGCCCATCATCATCGTGTTGCTGTTGTTGGGTGCGCTGATCGTGCTTACCCAAGGATCTGCAGTCGCCCCGTTTATCTACACCTTATTCTAACAGCGGCGTTTGAAGGCAAGCTTTGAACTGGTCAGTTCAAAGCATGAGCTGGTCTGGCTTTCGGCTGTTCATTGCGCTGCCCAGGGCGGCACTCCGATTGCTGCAGCACAGCTCGAATATCTTCCGAGGCCTGGCCATCGATATACATTCGATACCATACCTCGGAGTTGCACAACTGCCATAAGCGTTGGCCGTGATCGGCCTTTCCGTTAATGTGCTCGGCGAGCATATTCTCGATCGCTTTTGGCTCAAAATACCCATCCTCCACCAAACGGGATCGATTGAGGAACGCTTTGTACAGAATCTTAAATTCGTCTGCCAACAAGTAGGTAAGTGGAGACGAGAATCCCTGCTTTTTTCTCGTAATTAAGGCACTAGGCAAATGGCGCTTAGCGATCTGGGTCTGGATATAGCGCAACCTGTGACGTCTCACCTTGTACTGCGGCGGAATACGCGCACAAAACTCCGTCAGTTTGTGATCCATGAAAGGTGATCTTGCCTCGAGCCCATGGGCCATGGTCATTCGATCCGAGATCATCACCGGGTGATCGGGCATGCGCGTCATACTATCAGCGTACAACATTTTATCGATCAACTCCTGGGCATTAGTGCTATCGAAATAAGCCTCTATTGCAGCCTCTGGATCGAATAATCTCGCAGCCCGCTGGAGCTTGGGTGCATAAAGCTCGTCTCTATAGCGATCCGAGAAGTAGAAATAACCTAAACTCTTGGCGTAGCGAAGCCCAGCATCAAAGAAAGACATCTGGTGCATCCACTTCAATTTATGGCTCGCACTCCTATACCAAAAACCCTCAGGGACCAATCTAAGCATGTGTTCGAATAGCCGCTTACGCAGAAATGCAGGCAACAGTGCGTAATATGAAACATATCGGTTCCCAAAATAGCGGTCATAGCCACCAAACAACTCGTCCCCTCCGTCCCCGCCCAGCACAACTTTTACATGAGCGCGAGCGAGCTTGGCAATGTAATACATACATACCGATAAAGGGTCGGATGGCTCATCTAAATGCCAAACCAACTCGGGTAAAGTCTTTACTAACGAAGGGGAAATCGTAATTTCATGGCCATCACACCGATATCGGTCTACCACGGTACGGGCATAGGGTAACTCGCTGTAATTCTCGTATGGAACCTCACCTGAGAACGTGGCTATAGGTCCGTCGCTGTAGTGACTCATCATGGCTACAATCAGGCTAGAGTCCATGCCACCGCTCAAAAACGCACCCACACGAACGTCACTTACCAAGTTATATTGCACCGCTTCCGAGATCTGCCGATCGAGCTCTTCGCATACTTCTTTGAAACCTTCCTTTATCTTAGGTTGGTAGCGCAGGTCCCAATATCGCTCAATGTGACGCTGTCCGTTCTGGTACACAAGATAATGGCCTGGGGGCAGTTTCCTAACGCGCCGAAACATTGAGCGCGGAGGCGTAATTATCCGCAGCGTTAGGTATTCGTGTAGAGCCTGTTCGTCGAGTTCTCGAAGCGCGGGCTTGATGGCAAGCAATGCCTTGATCTCCGACGCGAAACCAAGGTCACCGTCGATATCAAAGTAATACAACGGTTTCTGCCCCAGATGATCGCGTGCGAGAAATAACTTGCGGTTGCGGCAGTCGTAGATGGCGAACGCAAACATCCCGCGCAATTTGTTCAAGCAATGCACGCCTTCTTTCTCATAGAGATGCAAAACTACTTCCGTGTCGCTTTTTGTAGCGAAACGATACTCCGGCTCCAACTTTCTCCGCAGTTCACGGTAGTTGTATATCTCTCCATTGAAGGTTATCCATACACTACCGTCGGCATTCGCCATTGGCTGGAACCCACCCTCGATGTCGATGATCGAGAGCCTCCTATGACCGAGGCCAACATTACCCATCACCTCGACGCCTTCTCCATCGGGACCACGATGCGCAATCGCATCATTCATTTTCTGAATGATGTTCTGCGTCACTGCCGACGTGCTTACCAAACCACTAATGCCGCACATTAGTAACTCCCTTTGGTGGAAGATAAACCATCGACTTGTACTACCTCTTTGTCCGGCGCATCTCTGCGTGTCAATGCGTAGAATATGCCGCCCACCAGGCTAATCGGAATAAGTAACGCCCGGTGCAACAACATCACCATTAGTGCGATCTCATATCCAAGACCAAATTGCCCGGCGAGGTAGATAAACGAACCGTCTACCAAGCCTATGCCATTTATCGATAGTGGAACTATTGCGATCACGCTCAGTAAGGCACTCACCACTGCCAGGTCGAAAACAGACATCGAGCCGCCCACTGCATGTATCAAAGTCAACATCCAAAACAACGAGAACGCATGAAACACAAACGAAATTATCACAATCCAAAACGACTGGATTGGTTTTCGTGAATAATCGCCAAGAAGACCTGTGACCTTCCTAAGCGCCGCGGGAAATCGTTTCCAGTGCTTTAAACGCTGCAGTAACTTACCGTGATGTAGCAAAAATACTATTGGTATAGAAAGCGCCAAACCAACGGACCCTATGTAAACCACGTACTTCGACAAAGGGTTTCCATGTAGCAAGTAGCCTGCTATCCCACCCAAGTATCCAATACACATTAAAGATAGGATTCCTGATATACGTTCCATCAAGACCGCAACTACCGCACTGGTTCTCGACCGATCATTGTCAAGCGTTTTGTATATCCGATAGCCGTCACCGCCTATGCTCGTCGGTAGAAAATTATTGAAGAACATCGCGATGAAGTAATACTTATGGAGTTTATTGAAGCCAAATTCAGCGTCGTGGATTTTCAGCAGACTTTGCCACTTGTATGCACTCAAGGTGACGCAAAGCACCATGCACACAAATACCACTAGCAATAGAAGCACATCGACCTTGCGAAATGTCTGGGTTAGCGCAATCCAATCCGCATTCCACAAAATAACGACGCAAAGCAGCACAGTCACTGCCAGCTTTAGCGCAAACAGGATTCGGGTCTTTATAGCAAGTGCGGACATCGGTAATACCTACGGCAGGCTTGGTCGATCGCGGTAGTGCTAACGAGGTCAATACGCCACATTTCGTCGCGTTCGCAGAACCCTAACTGGCACACCCGCCGCAATCGCAGCATCTGGGATATCCTTATTCACCACCGCATTCGCACCGATCACCGCGCCTTTCCCCACGCTCACTCCGTCCAGCACAATCACTCCTGTACCCAGCCACGCGCCGTCGCCTATGGAAATCGGACCGTCGGAATATGCATCCTGGTCCATGATCGCGGCCGGCTGCCCGTCCACCCGGTACGCGCCTGCGCTCACATAGCAGTTCCCTGCTGTCATCACCGCCTCTCCCAACTCCACCCCCGCTGTCGACACAATCACCGAATTACTACCAACCGTGGTACGCCTGCCCAGTCGAATTCGCCCACCCTTAGCCTGGATCATGCAATTTCGGTTGATAATCACCTCGTCTTCTAACACCAGCCCTGTATCGCCGGCGCCGCGTCCATCAATGAGTGAATTGTCGTCAATGGTTACGTTATCGCCGATTACAATATTACTAGGGTGTCGAATAACGACGTTACGGCCAATAATGAGACCTCTACCCACACTTCTGAACAGTGGCGGATAGCACTTCTTGCGCAACCAGAAACCGATTCCGCCCGGCATCGGCCCGAATAACATGGTAAGCAATTCATAGAGAACGAATCGACCCAACCCGACGTCGCCAACGGTGAGATTCTTATAGGTCTGAAACGGAGAACCACGACCCGCCGACAGTTTATGTCGGATCAGCTTCTCGCTATCAATAGTCGACATAAGCAATGGATGTATCGACTTCTTTGTAGGACTCACCTGTCATAGCTATTGATGCAACAGTGTAGCTGACGGCACCCGAATGTTCTACAACATCTCTGATTTGTTTGAACAATACCACACCAGAGATGGCCGATAGATGATCCACACAATGAATATGCTCTTGCCAAATGCGAACGCTATACGCATCATACGCCGCGCGGGAAACATAGCGCCATTGTGGGCAGACTCTTCTCTCTGATCACACCGTCTCATCAACCCGACGGCCAACGTTGGGACTTGGAACAAGCAGACTGAGGCGCTTAGACACCGTTAATGTCAAGATGCGAATTCTATTTTGCAATTACGAATATCCACCGCTTGGTGGAGGTGGTGGCGTAGTCATGGCTTCGCTCGCCGAGGAATTAGCCACACGCCATGAGGTGACCGTGTTGACGTCGCGCGGCCCGGGGTCGCCCTCAGAAGTAATGGAGAATGAAGTCCGGGTGATACGAGTCCCCGTGTATTTGCGCAAGCAGCGCGCGGTGGCAAGCCTAGTGTCTATGTTTTCGTATATTCCCCAGGGCATTCGGATAGGAAGACGGTTGGGGAAGAGCACACCATTCGACGTTATTAATACACACTTTGTGCTACCAAGTGGACCAGTTGGAGACAATCTAGCACACGCCTGGGGTATGCCGCATGTATTATCGGTGCACGGCGGAGATGTGTATGATCCCAGCAAATTTCTGTCGCCCCATCGCCACCTTGTGCTGCGATTCGCAGTACGGAGACTGCTGCGTCGCGCCCATACAGTTATCCCAAACTCACAGGACACCCACGGCAACATTCAACGTTATTACACACCGGAGATTGAGGGCACGTGCATTCCACTGGGGATTCGACGTCCGGCAACCAACATCGGATCAAGGGAACATTACGGGCTAAATTCTCACCACAAACTGTTGATCACTGTCGGAAGACTAGTCTCACGGAAGGCCGTCGATCAACTGATTACCGTAATGTCCAAGCTCCAAGATGAGCATGCGAGACTACTCATCATTGGGTCGGGGCCACGGGAACAAGAATTGCGACGCCATGCGGCCGCGATTAGAGTGACGCCTAAAGTGCTATTCATGGGTCAAGTAGAAGAAGCTGAGAAGTATAAGATTCTTCGCATGTGTGACATTTATGTATCAACTAGCCAACACGAAGGATTTGGACTGGTATTTCTTGAGGCTATGGCTTCAGGTTTACCTATTGTCTGCTATGATTTTGGTGGCCACACGGACTTTCAGAAGAACAATGTTACCGGTTATGTGGTAGCTCTTAACGATCTAGACACCTTCGTCGATCGGTGCAACACGCTCGTCGATACAGCGCCTTTACGCCAAAAAATGTCTAAACACAACCTGAAACTCGTAGAGTCCTATTATATCGATCGATGCGCCGCCGGTTATGAGGAGATTTTTTCCACTGCAATCGAAACTTGGAGTCGTGGAATTCCACAACATCATTGAGCTCATCGATAGATGCGTCATACGGCTTAGCCCCAAATCACATAAGAATCGATGACCTCGCGGTCTGCACAAGGCATACTCGAATGAACGCTGGGCTTAAGACCTTTTTGCTTAGTGTCGTCGTATTCTCAATATCTTTTTTCTATTTCTATAACACCTCAGAGCTGCTACCCATTGGCGCCGGTCCAGACTACACCGCCCACAATGATGCGGTAGACTTTATCTATCAGAACTCCCGTCTCCCAATATTGCCGGATGACGAAGAGGCGCTACGCTATACCGTGTATGGCAGCACGCGTGCGCTG
>Ga0224508_10002769_pt1 | contig 14764 bp, 9 predicted proteins | sample SF_Jan12_sed_USG_4_FD_170157 | JGI IMG/M metagenome (GOLD analysis project Ga0224508, IMG submission 170157) | Sediment microbial communities from San Francisco Bay, California, United States - SF_Jan12_sed_USGS_21 | ecosystem: Environmental > Aquatic > Marine > Sediment | place: USA: California... | reverse complement strand
AGGCACGCGAGCGCGGGTACACCGAGACCCTCTTCGGGCGTCGCCGTCAGATCCCCGAGCTGAGCTCGAGCAACTTCCGCATCCGGCAGGCCGGCGAGCGCCAGGCGATGAACGCAGGGATCCAGGGCCTGGCCGCAGACATCTTCAAGGTCGCCCTCGTGCGGCTCGATCGTGCACTGACCGAGCAGCAGCGGGCCAGCCGCATCATTCTCCAGGTTCACGACGAGGTGATCCTCGAGGTGCCGCCGGCCGAGCACGACGACATGGCGCAGCTCGTGCCCGAGATCATGGGTGACGCCTTCGAGCTGCGGGTGCCGCTGGCCGTGAACCTGAGCTTCGGCCACACCTGGGCCGACGCCAAGTAGCGGTCATGGTCGATTCCGCTGGCCCCGAGCAACCCGGCGCCGGCCACTGGTTCGAGGCCCTGGCCGACCACATGGGGCCCGCGTATCTCAGGTACTCGTTCACGAAGGGCACCGAACAAGAGGTCGGGTTCCTCGTCGACGAGCTCGGGCTCGAGCCGGGCATGCGAGTGCTCGACGTCGGCTGCGGCCCCGGCCGTCATGCGCACGCGCTCGCGCGGCGTGGAGTCGAGGTCCACGGCATCGACATCAGCCGACGGTTCGTCGATCTGGCCCGGGCCGACGCGCCACCGGGCGCGACCTTCGAAGTGGTCGACGCGCGCTCGATGGACTTCGACTCTGAGTTCGATGCCGCGATCTCGCTGTGTCAGGGGGCGTTCGGGCTGGCTGCGCTCCCCGGACGACCGGTCCCTGTCGACGATCCCGACGGGAAGGTGCTCGATCGGATGGCGCGAGCGGTGCGGCCGGGAGGTGCCGTGGCGGTCAGCGCGTTCTCGAGCTACTTCCAGGTGAGGTACCTCGAGGAGCACGACGACTTCGACGCCGATCACGGTGTCAATCACGAGCTCGCCGAGGTCCGTGACGAGGCAGGCAACGTCGTGATGGCCGATGCGTGGACCAGCTGTTTCACCCCGCGGGAGCTGCGTCTGCTGGCAGCGCGCGCCGGGCTCGACGTCGGAGCCGTCTGGTCGGTCACACCTGGTGCGTACGGTCGCCGCCCACCGACGACCGAGAGCCCCGAGTTCTTGCTCGTCGCCAACCGCCACGACCCGGGCGACGCCTGACAGGCCTCACCCCGGTCGCGGAACGGTCGGTCGGTTCGACGTTGCCGGGCTCAGGTCACCTCGGCCATCGGCGTGCCGGCCTTCGCGATGAGACAGGAGATCGCCGTGCGGTCCGGGTCGAGCAACGTCTGCACGCCGTCGTGGTCGATGGTGGCCACGATGATGTCGCCGACCTCGTCGTGCACCTCGTCGAAGAGCCCGAATTTGATCATGCTCTGGCTCTGGCGTTGGTTGTCCTCGGTCGGGCTCACGTAGTGCACGGCGTCGACCTTGTAGCGGTGGATCAGGAACAGGTGCATGAGCGTCGTCAGTCGCTTCCGGCGGAGCGAGACGTCGAAGGTGTCCTGGTCGCGGACCGACAGGATGCTCCGACCACGACGATCATGGATGGTCGCGAAGATGAGATGCGAGAGCATCGTCTCGTCCTGGTCGACGACGGCCAGCTCGAGCAACTCGGAACCGGCGGTGTGCGGTCGCAGCACGACCGAGAGCGGGCCGCTGACTGCGTTGTGCGCAGCCCAGATCTCGAGCCATTCCTCGAGCAACCTCGTCGGCACCTCGGTCTGCACCAGGTGCTGATGTTGCGTCGAGCCTGCGCCCATCGCCTTGGTGGTGGAGGTGCGGCCCGACGAGGCCGACAACGCGCCGTCGAGGCGAGGTCCGCCGACCAGTGTCTGCGGGGTCTTGTAGGGCGACTCGAGCAACCGGAACTTCCGTTGGAGCCGGGCCAGGGCGAGCATGCCGTCCTGGCGGAGCGCGGTGGCGAACTCCTCGCCGGCCAACCCGTCGATCTGATGGCCGCCGTAGGTGATGAAGTTGAAGACGAAGCCGAGCTTGCCGAGCTCTTGGGGGAACTGACGCATCTCGTCGTCGGTCATGCCGGTGGTGTCCCAGTTGAACGACGGTGACAGGTTGTAGGCCAGCATCTGGTCGGGGAAGACCTCGTGGATGGCGTCGGCGAATCGTTTGGCGTCGTGCAGGTCGGCGGTCTTGGTCTCCATCCACAAGAGATCGGCGAAGGGGGCCGCGGCGAGCGACTTGGCGATGGCGTAGTCGATACCGCCCTGGACCTGGTAATAGCCCTCGGGCGTCTTGGCCAGCTCGCAGTCCCAGATCGGTCGGATCCCCATCTCGCGAGCCTTGCGTTTCATCGTCGACAGTGACGAACGCTCTGCGAAGCGGAGCCACTCGTCGACCGAGAGCTCGAAGCGTTCGTTCTCGCTCTCCCGGAACTCCATGACGCCGGCGACCGCGTTGGCGTAGGTCTTGAGCCCGGCCTCTGAGTGCCACGCCTCGACGAAGGCGTCGGCGGCCTTGTCGAGGGCTGTCTCCGGCGTGAGGTCGCCGCCGCGCAGCAGCGAGGCGGCCAGGTCGTCCACCACGGCCAGCACGCCGGTTCCCTGGAGCCAGTCGTCCGCCTCGGCGTACTCCTCGTCGCTGACGGCATAGAGCCTGTGACCCGACAGCTCCTCGATCCCGGCATCGTGGAAGCGCCGCAGCAGCGAGAGGAAGCCGATCTTGTAGGACGGCAGGTCGATCTTGGTGGCGCCGAGGATGAATGCCTGATCACGCTCGTCGCTGCGCCCGTCGAGGAGCGTCGCCGATTCGGCATCGGTGCGGGCGACGATGATGCCGGGCACGCCCATGATGTCGAGCTGGAACCGTGCCGCGTTCAGACGCTTGATCTGCTCGTCGCTCGGCACGAGCACCTTGCCACCTTGGTGGCCGCATTTCTTGGCCCCCGGCTTCTGGTCCTCGATGTGGTAGCCCGGCACGCCGGCCTCGACGAAGCGTCGGATCAGGTTGCGGACGTGTGCGTCACCGCCGTGTCCGGTGTCGGCGTCGGCAATGATGAACGGCAGATAGCTGACCTCACAGTTCGCCTCCCGCTCGGCATCGGTCATGCGGGATCGTGCGAAGCGCTGGTTCTTGTCGGCGGTGAGCAGGGCACGGACGATGACCGACGCCTCGTCGGGCACCTGGTTCAGCGGGTAGCTGGCCAGGTCGGGCCCGGGGTCCTCGGTGACCGAACCCTTGGCCGAGGTGGCCCAACCCCCGAGGTAGATGCCCTCGATGCCGAGTCGCTTCATGGCGACCGCCTGACCCGGCGAGTATGGCCCGAAAGTCGTGATCGACTTCCGCTGGTCGAAGAGCGCGCGCAGCCGCTCGTGGAACTGCCCGGCCGCCGTCCGGGCCACCGTGTGGTCGGCCGGGATCGTGCCGCGTTGTTCGACGACCTGCCGGGCCGAGTACAGCCGGGTGGTCTGGTCGAAGCGCGGTTCCGAGAACCACTCCTCGGTGGTGCGGATCTCATCGTCGAAGCTGGTGGGGTTCATGATGACCTCGGTTGGGGATCGGGGAGCTCGGCGTTGGTGAGTGGGCTGAAGTCGATGTTCTCGGTGATGCGGGTTCGGTCGGTGCGAAACGCGCCCAGGTAGCGCTCGATGCGGGCGACGGCGATGTCCAGGTCGTGATTGTCGAGGTTGATGTTCAGCAGGTCGATGTACCAGGGCGGCTTGATGTCGTTGTGCACGTAGGCAGCGACGATCGCCCTGGCGATCGGCAGCGTCGTCTGCTTGGAGTCGTCGTGGACGTCGCGATCGTCGGCCCGGAGCAACTTGTCGTACTCCTCGTCGAGGAGGCGCTCGAAGAGCTCGGCACCGAACGGTTCCCCTGCCTCGGTCGCCGTCTCGACGTCGCCATCGGTGAGGGTTGCGCCCTTGTGGATCCACTCCCAGAGGATGCTGAGGCGGATCTCGCCGGTGGCCATGTCCTCCATCAGGTACAACACGTCGTCGTCCCCGAAGTGATCGGCCGGCTTGAGGGCCGCGGCCTGCATGCCCTGACCGAACGCGTTCCCGTATTGCAGCGCGACGCTGAGGAGGTCGCGCGCCCCGCGGACCGTGCGAGGGGCGGGCTCGAGGGCGAGTAGCCCGGCGGCGTCCTCGTCAGTGTATGTGAGCGGTGGGAACTCTCGTCCGAGCTGGTTGTCCTCCCCGACGCGCTCCCACACCGGGCGGACGATGTGGACCATCTTCCAATGGGCCACCCACTTGCCGCTCGCTCCCGCGCGCTGCTCGCGCTCACCGCCGGCCACGGCTCTGGCCATGCCGGTTGCGACGCCCTCGTCGGAGCCGACGGGGATGTTCGGCTCCATGCCGCCTTGCCACAGAGCTGACCGTCCGTTGGCGTCAGGCGTGTTGACAGCCCGCCGAACCCGGTCCTCGTAGGCCTTCATGTACCCGTAGGTCATCGTTATCGCGTCGATGTTCGGGTTGACGAGCGTGGGTTCCCACGCCATGGCGTCGGCGACGCTGTTGATGTAGTCCCAGCGCCCGGTGTTGAATCCGACGAAGTGGGTGCCGAGCGCGGCGCGGATCTCCATCAGCTGGAACGAGGCCTCGAGCTGTTCGACCAGCACGTAGGTCTTGATCGTGCCGGTACCGAGGTCGAGATGGTCCTCGAGTCGGCAGAGCATGTCGTTCCACAGCGCGGCCTCTTCGGCTGTCTGGATCTTGGGGATGTACAACACGATCGACGAGCCGGCGTCGATGAGGTTCGCGGCGTTGTTGGTGACGTACAACGCGAGGTCGACGATGGAGGCCGAGAAACCCGATCCGTCGGCGGAGCGGATGTGCCGGTCGTCGAGGTGAAGGCCCCGCGCGCGGAAGATCTTGGTGGTGACGTCGAGCTGGCGCTGCCAATCGTCGATGATGGGGTGTCCGAGGAACCTGGTGGCCCAGTCGTTCATGTCCGACGCCACCTGCTCGGCAACGCTCGAGAAGACGGGGTCGCGCGCAATGGCCAGCTTCAGGTTCCGCTGGTTGTCCAGCGACATGGTCGAGGTCTGGCCGAGCGCGTCCTCGCCGTCGAACATCCAGCCGTCGGCGCCCGACAAGAGGGCGTATGCGACGTTGCGGATGCTGCTCTCGAGTGGTGCATCGGGCTTGGCCGCCGGCCCGGTGCCCTGGACCCACTGGCGACGGAGGTCGGCCGGGATCTCGCTGCCGGTGAATCGTCCGTCGCGAGCGTCCTGCGCGGTGATGCCGCTGCGGCCGACGATGTCGGTGGCGGGGAGGAAGCCGATGCGCTCGTGGTTCTCCGCTCGTAGGGCTCGGCGCTCGATCCGGGCCGCCATCAATGTCCGGCGGCGTGCGTCGAGGTCGGCGAGGGTCGAGATCGCGGCCATCGCTTCGGGCGTGACGACGTCGGGGTAGACCGTCGTGAGGCCATCGCGGGCTTCGATCCCGATGGGGCGGGTGTGGGTGGGAACGAGCTGCATCAGAATGGGATTCTTGCGATCTTGATGCAAGATCACAAGGTCTTCTGCGTTGAACATGGCGGTGATCTCGTGATTTCGAGAAGATCGATCGATATTTCGCCTTGCGGTCGGCCCTGGGCGCGGGTCTCGACCGACCCGTCACAGGCGATCGAGACAGCGGAGCCGACTCCCGTGGGCCGAGGCGGAGTGATCTCGGCGGGGTCTGGTTAGCCTTGACGGGTCCCTATCCATCGACTGCTCTCCGCGGTGCCGCCAGCATCGACGAGGGTTCCATCAAAGGCCTACTCCGTGTCCGACGAAACAACGACCCTTCCCGCCCCCGACGTCGAAACCGACCCATCGGCGGCTGTCCCCGATCTTCCGGCTCCGGTGGCCGGCATGGGGACCTTCAACGACGACGGCAGCTACACGCCACGTCAGATCATCGACGACGATCTCGGTGGCCTGTCGATGGACGATGCCTACGACCAGACCATGGTGTCGGTCGAGGACGGCCAGCTGGTCGAGGGCGCGGTCGTGAAGATCGACCTCGACGAGGTGCTGCTCGACATCGGCTTCAAGTCCGAGGGCGTGATCCCGGCCCGCGAGCTGTCGATCCGCAACGACATCGACCCCAACGAGGTCGTGACCCTCGGCGAGAAGATCGAAGCCCTCGTGCTGCAGAAGGAGGACAAGGAAGGCCGCCTTGTCCTGTCGAAGAAGCGGGCCCAGTACGAGCGGGCCTGGGGCAAGATCGAGCAGATCAAAGCCGACGAAGGCGTCGTCAAGGGTCTGGTCATCGAGGTCGTCAAGGGTGGCCTCATCGTCGACATCGGACTGCGCGGGTTCCTGCCGGCCTCACTCGTCGAGCTGCGCCGGGTGCGCGACCTCCAGCCCTATGTGGGCCGTGAGCTCGAGGCCAAGATCATCGAGCTCGACAAGAACCGGAACAACGTCGTGCTCTCGCGGCGGGCCTGGCTCGAGGAGACCCAGAAGGAACAGCGCGAAGAATTCCTCGACAACCTCAAGCCCGGCGAGCGCCGCAAGGGTGTCGTCTCGTCGGTCGTGAACTTCGGCGCCTTCGTCGACCTCGGCGGTATGGACGGCCTCGTGCACGTCTCCGAGCTGTCGTGGAAGCACGTCGACCACCCGAGCGACGTCGTCACGGTCGGCGACGAGATCGACATCGAGGTACTCGAGGTCGATCTCGACCGCGAACGAATCAGCCTCTCGCTGAAGGCCACACAGCAGGATCCGTGGCAGGAGTTCGCGTCGGCCCACCAGGTCGGCGAGCTCGTCTACGGCCGGGTCACCAAGCTCGTGCCCTTCGGTGCGTTCGTCCAGGTCGGCGAGAGCATCGAGGGTCTCGTACACATCTCGGAGATGTCGGCCCACCACGTCGAGCTGCCCGAGCAGGTGGTCACCCCCGGCGAGGAGCTGTGGGTCAAGATCATCGATCTCGACCTCCAGCGCCGTCGCATCAGTCTCTCCATCAAGCAGGCGGCCGAAGGTGGCATCGTCGCCGCCGAGTACCAGGAACACTTCGGCGAGCACGCGTTCGACGACGCCGGCAACTACATCGGCGGAACCGAGTCGGGCGGCGACTACAACGCCGAGGAGGCCTGGTCGGAGTACTACGAGGAGTCGGCCGCGCCGTCAGCCGATGCCGCCGCCGACGCGCCGCCGTCAGCCGATGCCGCCGTCGGCGATGTTGCTGTTGCGGCGGAAGCGCCGTCAGCCGATGCCGCCATCGGCGATGTTGCTGTTGCGGCGGAAGCGCCTGACACCGGCGACGATGTGGCTGCGGCGCCTTCCGCCGAAGCACCGCCGGTCGACGAGGCCGCGGTCGGCGATCTCGAAGCCTGAACCGGTCTCGTCGTCACATCGGGGCGGCGCGAGCGAGCGGAACGTACGCGAACGAGCCGGCAGCACTGCTGCCGGCTCGTTTCGCGTCACCGCCCAGGGTGCACCGACTGCGAAGGGGGGTCAGCGCAGATCGATGAGGCCGAGACGGACCGCTCTGAGGACGGCTTGGGTTCGATCCCGAGCGTCGAGCTTGCTGTAGATCGAGGCGAGATGGTTCTTAACGGTCTTCTGGCTGATGAACAACTGCTCTGCGACCTCGGGGGTCGAACAACCGTCGGCGATCAGCTGGAGGACTTCACTCTCCCGCTTCGAGATGGGTCGCACATTGGCGGTGGCGGTTGCCATGACCGAGCCGGCAGTTGTCGGACTCGAGCTGCTCACCGAGCCGTTCGCGACTTGGGTCTGACCCGTGCCGGGGGAGCCATTGGTCTGGCTCATCATGCCTCGGGCCTCGGCGAGCAGTGCCGGCTTGAGCTCCTTGGAGACGACGGTCTCGCCCCGACGCACTCGTTGCAGGCTCATCGCAAGATCGTCGACCGACGCCGACTTGAGCAGGTAGCCGGTGGCGCCGGCACGAAATGCACCGGTCAGCGTCGACGTGTCGCGCTCGTTGGTCAGCATCAGGACCCGGAGGTGGGGGTCGTTGTGGGTCACCCGGCGGCATGCGTCGATGCCGCTGAGGATGGGGAGCCGGGCTTCCATGACCACGATGTCGGGTCGCAGCTCGGCCGCGGCTCGCACGGTGGCCTCGCCGTCGGCCACCTGGGCCACGACATCGAGGCCGCGCTCGATGAGAGCGGCAGCGAGGGCCTGACGCACCATTGTCTGGTCGTCAGCGAGCATCACACGGGTCATCTCGGCGTTCCTTGATTGTGGACTCAGTGAGGTATCGGACGGTTCGGCTTGGGTATTTAGGAGAGATTCCGGTTATTGCGGCATGGGCCGAACGGCCCATGGGTGGGATCGCGCCGGGGTCCGGCGCCGCGGGTAGGGTTCCGCGCCGTGGTCGAGATCGGGCTCACCGGTGGTATCGGGTCGGGGAAGTCGACGGTCGCGGCCGGACTGGTCGAGCGGGGGGCCGTGCTCATCGACGCCGATCGGATCGTGCGCGAGCTCCAGGAACCGGGCGGAGCGGTGTTCGCGGCCATGGTCGAACGATTCGGTGCCGGCATCGTGGGTGCCGACGGGTCGCTCGACCGTCAGGCGGTCGCCGAGATCGTGTTCAACGACGCCGACGAGCTGACGGCGCTGAACAGCATCGTCCATCCTGCTGTCGGCGCGGAGATGAAGCGCCGGCGCGACGCGGAGGCGGGAACCGATGCGATCGTGATCGTCGACATCCCGCTGCTGGTGAACATCGACGGCGAGAAGAAGTCGCACTACGACTACCTGGCCGCCGTGATCGTGGTCGACACCGATCCCGAGGTCGCGGTCGAGCGACTCGTCGAGCTCCGGGGGTTCGATCGGGACGACGCGGTGGCGCGGGTGGAGAACCAGGCGTCGCGAGAGGCTCGCCTGGACCATGCCGACTTCGTGATCTACAACGGCGGCGAGCTCGGTGCGCTCGATGAGCAGCTCGACGCCTGCTGGACGTGGGCTCGATCGATCGCTCCGCACGACTGAGCCGGGTGGCTGTCACACGTCGTCGGTAGCATCGGCGGATGGCCGATCGCACCGGGAATCCCTTCGAGGTCGTCGCCGAGTTCGAGCCGGCCGGCGATCAACCCGCGGCCATCGAGGCGCTCAGTGCCGGTATCGAGCGGGGCGATCGCTTCCAGACCCTGCTCGGCATCACCGGCAGCGGCAAGAGCGCCACGGTCGCGTGGACCATTGCACAGGTGCAGCGCCCGACACTCGTCATCGCACCCAACAAGTCGCTGGCGGCCCAGCTGGCCAACGAGCTGCGCGAGTTCTTCCCGAACAACCGGGTCGAGTACTTCGTGAGCTACTACGACTACTACCAGCCCGAGGCATACATGCCGTCGAGCGACACGTACATCGAGAAGGATTCCTCGGTGAACGACGAGATCGACCGGCTGCGCCATTCGGCATCGTCGGCCCTGCTCACCCGCCGCGACGTCATCGTGGTGGCGTCGGTGTCGTGCATCTACGGCCTCGGGTCGCCGGCCGAGTACCAGGACAAGCTCCTCGTGTTGCGAGTGGGCGAGACCCACGACCAACGCGACATCCTCGGGCGGTTGGTCGACATGCAGTACGAGCGCAACGACATGAACCTCGTGCGCGGCAAGTTCCGGGTTCGGGGCGATGTGATCGAGGTGCACCCCGCGTACGACGAGAACGCCGTGCGTATCGAGATGTTCGGCGACGACATCGAGGCCATCACCGTCGTCGACACGCTCACCGGTGAGCGAGTCGAGTCGCTCACCGAGCTCGTCGTGTTCCCCGCGACGCACTACGTCGCGTCCGACGAGCGCATGAAGGCGGCGATCGAGCGCATCGAGGTCGAGCTCGCCGACCGTCTGGCCGACTTCGAGGAGGACAGCAAGCTGCTCGAAGCGCAACGCCTCCGTATGCGCACCGAGTACGACCTCGAGATGATGCAGGAGCTCGGCTACTGCAACGGCATAGAGAACTACTCGGCGCCCATCGACGGTCGGGCACCGGGCGAGGCGCCGTTCACGCTCATCGACTACTTCCCCGACGACTTCGTCACCGTCATCGACGAGAGCCATGTGGCCGTTCCCCAGCTGCACGGCCAGTACGAGGGCGACCGGAGCCGCAAGCAGACACTGATCGAGCACGGCTTCCGTCTGCCCTCTGCCGCCGACAACCGGCCGCTGCAGTTCGAGGAGATCATGGAGCGTCTCGGGCAGGTGCTCTTCTTGTCGGCCACACCGGGGGGCTACGAGCTCGAGGTGTCCGACCAGGTCGTCGAGCAGATCGTGCGGCCGACGGGCCTCGTCGATCCAGAGGTCGTGGTCAAGCCCACCAAGGGCCAGATCGACGACCTGCTCGAGAACATCAGGGCCGAGATCGCCAACGAACACCGCGTCCTGGTCACCACCCTCACCAAGAAGATGGCCGAGGATCTCACCGACTATCTCCTCGAGCTGGGCGTGCGCGTTCGGTACCTGCACAGCGAGGTCGACACGATCCAACGCATCGAGATCCTCCGCGACCTGCGGCTCGGCGAGTTCGACGTGTTGGTCGGCATCAACCTCCTCCGCGAGGGGCTCGATCTGCCCGAGGTCTCCCTCGTCGCCATCCTCGACGCCGACAAGGAGGGTTTCCTGCGCAGCGAGACATCGCTCATCCAGACCATGGGGCGCGCCGCTCGCAACGTCGAGGGTCGGGTGGTGATGTACGCCGATCGTATGACCGACTCGATGCAGCGAGCGCTGTCGGAGACGAACCGGCGGCGCGGGCTCCAGCAGGCGTACAACGAGGCCAACGGCATCGACCCCCAGACGATCCGCAAGGCGGTCACGGACATCCTCTCGTACCTCCGGCCGGCCGAGACGGCGCCCGTTCCCGGGGCCGACAAACGTTCGCGGCGACGCGACGACCAGCGTCGTGCCGTCGAAGATCTCGCCGATCTTCCATCCGACCAGCTCGCTCGCCTGATCAGTACGCTCGAAGAAGAGATGCACGAGGCATCGGCCGAGCTCCGGTTCGAATACGCGGCTCGGTTGCGCGATGAGATCAAGGATCTCAAGCGCGAGCTGCGAGAGGTCGGATGACAGGAACCACCACGTGAGAATGCGCAAGCTGTTGTCGGGTATCGCTGCGGTCGGCGCCGCCGCGGTGGGAGTCGCGGCGGCGGTGAAGAGCCGCGCACCGGGGTTCGACACTGCCACGGCACCGGTGTCGCACACCGATCGCACCGGTCGCAACAAACGTTTCGTGGGCATGAGCGGAAAGGCCGGGGCCGGTTACGCGGCCCACAAGGCCCGTCGGGTGTTCGCGGGAGCCGAGCGGCGCGATGAGCTCGACCGGCGATTCGAGGTCAAGACGGCCGAACAGGTCGTCGAGACCCTCGGCGAGATGAAGGGCGCGTTGATGAAGATCGGCCAGATGGCGAGCTTCCTCGATCAGGGCATGCCCGATCACGTGCGCGAGGTCCTCGCGCAGCTCCAGCAGAACGCGCCACCGATGAGCGTCGAGCTGGTCGAACAGGCCGTGGTCGACGAGCTCGGGTCGAAGCCCGCCGACATCTTCGCCGAGTTCGACCCCGAGCCCATCGCGGCCGCATCGATCGGTCAAGTCCACCGGGCGATCACCCACGACGGTCGTGCGGTCGCGGTGAAGGTGCAGTACCCGGGCGTCGACGAGGCCATCGAGAGCGATCTCGCCAACGCCGATGCCCTCTTCATCGGGCTCCAGGCGCTGTTCCCCGGGCTCGACCCCGAGTCGATCGCGGCCGAGCTCCGCGCCCGGATCCTCGAGGAGCTCGACTACGAACACGAGGCGGCCAACCAGCAGCACTTCGCCGACTACTACCGAGAACATCCGTTCATCCACGTGCCGAGCGTGCTCCCCGAGCACAGCACCCGGCGCGTGCTCACCACCGAGCTGGCCAACGGCGCGCGGTTCTCCGAGGTCGTCGCCACCTGGAGCCAGGAAGAGCGGAACCTCGCGGCCGAGACGCTGTACCGCTTCGCCTTCGGCGGCATCTACCGGCTGCAGGCCTTCAACGGCGATCCGCATCCGGGCAACTACCTGTTTCGGCCGGGCGGCGAGGTCGTCTTCCTCGATTTCGGACTCGTGAAACGTTTCGACGATGCTGCTCTCGACGGCTTCGAACGGCTCATCACCGCGATGGTCATCGACGGCGACGCGTCCCGGTTCCGTGGCGTCATCGAGGAGCTCGGCCTGCTGAAGCCCGACCAACCGTTCTCCGACCAGCTCGTGAACGACTACTTCGGTCACTTCTACGACTTCGTGGTGAAGGACGGCGTGAACACCATCACGTCCGACTATGCCGCGGCCACGGTGCGCCATATCTTCGACACCAGCGGTCCGTTCGCCGAGATCCGCCAGAACGCCAACGTTCCTCCCGACTTCGTCATTCTCCAACGGATCAACCTCGGGCTGTTCGCGCTGTTCGGCGAGCTCAACGCAACCGCCAACTGGCGTGGCGTCGCCGAGGAGCTGTGGCCCTGGACCGACGGGCCGCCGGCCACGCCGATGGGTGAGGCCCTCCTCCAATGGCGGCGTGCCCACGAGGATTGGGAGCCCACGCGGGGCTGACGTCCTCTCGTCGCGCCCGCTCCTCGTGGTCACGGAGTGGGTCGTTGGGCCCAAAACGCCAGGATTTCGGGTGCAGCGTAAGGTAGTTCCGCTCATTTCGTCCGATCGCTCAAGTTCGCACACTTGTTGCCGACTGGGGACCGCGAGTAGGGCCATCGAGGATGAGGGCGAATACATGACTGTTCAGTGGGCTGACTTCGGCATGACATGGTTCAGAGGCACGCGCCTCGGCCACAAGGTTGCATCAGTGCTTCTCGCGCTGGTGCTGGTCGTCGCCATGGTGCCCGAGGCATCGGCAGAGACCACGAGCGCCTTCGACGAGTTCCCGGACTCGATGTCGTTGGCGCGTGTGAATGTGGCGATTGGTGCCGATGTGGTGCATGCCGCCGGTTATACGGGTGCGGGTATTGATGTGGCGGTGATCGACACCGGTGTGAACAATGTTCCGGGGTTGGCGTCGGCCGGCAAGATCGTCGATGCCATCGATTTGTCGTTCGATGCGGGTGATGAGGCGCTTCGGTACCGTGATCTGTACGGGCATGGCACGGTCATGGCCGGCATCATTGCCGGTGACGCGGCCAGCGGGAGCGAGTTGACCGAGGGTGTTGCTCCTGGCGCACGGATCGTCAACGTCAAGGTCGGGGCCGGTGACGGCACCGTTGACGTGACTCAGGTGATCGCCGGCATCGACTGGGTTATCCAGCATCGCAACGATGCGGGGATGAATATTCGGGTGATCAGTCTGGCGTTCGGTACTGACGCTGATGTCGACTGGCACTCTGATCCGCTGGTGCACGCGGTGGAGAACGCCTGGCGTGCCGGCATCGTCGTGGTCGTCGCAGGCGGCAACGACGGCAAGACCGAGGGCCACCTCGGAAACCCGGCTCTCGATCCGTATGTGATCGCCGTCGGCGCCGCGTCCTACGAGTGGGGTGCGAACAAGCCGTGGACGGTTCCGTCCTGGTCCAGCGTCGGCAACCAAAGCCGTCCGATCGACGTGATCGCTCCCGGGGCCCTCATCATCGGACCGAGGGTGCCCGGCTCGTACCTCGATCTCGGCTACCCCGGTGCAGCCAAGACTTCCACGACCGGCGAGACCTTCTTCCGGGGTTCGGGCACCTCCCAGGCCCAGGCGGTCGTCGCCGGATCTGTCGCCCTCATGCTTCAGGCCAACCCGGCGCTCACCCCCGACGAGGTCAAGGCCAGCCTCGAGGACTCGGCGATCAGGGTCCCCGGTCCGGTGACCAGGACCGGTGAGGGAGCGATCGATCTTCCGGCCGCGATCGGCACGCCTTCGTTCGGCGCAACGCAGAATCACGGGACCTCGAACGGGCTCGGCTCGATCCAGGCCGCTCGTGGATCGCTGCCCGGCCCCGTCACCGGTGAGGCGCACGCCTTCGACGGTGCATGGGACGGTGCGACCTGGACCGGTGCGACCTGGACCGGTGCGACCTGGACCAACGAGACCTGGAACGGTGCGACCTGGACCGGCGGCACCTGGATGGGTGCGACCTGGACCGGTGCGACCTGGACCGGTGCGACCTGGACCGGTGCAACCTGGACCTCCAACGGCTGGACCGGTGCGACCTGGACCGGTGCGACCTGGACGGGTGCGACCTGGACCGGTGCGACCTGGACGGGTGCGACCTGGACGGGTGCGACCTGGACGGGTGCGACCTGGACCGGTGCAACCTGGTCCTCGCTGCTCTGGCAGTGACCCCTGCGCCGACCCCGAACACGATGTGACTCCTGAGACTGCCCGGGCAACCACGCCCGGGCAGTCTCGCGGCATTGCCGACTGCTGGGTCACGAGGCCCACGTTCCCGGCGTTTCCTGCTCGTCCGGGGGTACATCCGCTTATTTCAACCGAACGCTCATTTCCGCATACTTGAAACCGACAGAGAATCCTGAGTAGGGCAAATCCAAAGACAAGGGCGAATTTGATGAATGTCCAGTGGGCGGACTTCGGCATGACATGGTTCAGAGGCACGCGCCTCGGCCACAAGGCTGCATCGGCGCTGGTGGCGCTGATGCTGATCGTCGCGTTCACGCCGACAGCATCCGCGAGCTACTTCGACTCCGATGCGCTTCTCGTGAGCTACGTGACCGAGTCGGCCTCGACGGGTTACACCTCACCGACGGGCCCGATGGCCGAGTTCCCGGACTCGATGTCGTTGGCGCGTGTGAATGTGGCGATTGGTGCCGATGTGGTGCATGCCGCCGGTTATACGGGTGCGGGTATTGATGTGGCGGTGATCGACACCGGTGTGAACAATGTT
>Ga0224508_10002768_pt1 | contig 14764 bp, 13 predicted proteins | sample SF_Jan12_sed_USG_4_FD_170157 | JGI IMG/M metagenome (GOLD analysis project Ga0224508, IMG submission 170157) | Sediment microbial communities from San Francisco Bay, California, United States - SF_Jan12_sed_USGS_21 | ecosystem: Environmental > Aquatic > Marine > Sediment | place: USA... | reverse complement strand
ACGTCGGCCATTGCCGTTCCGGGCGCCGCATCTGGCGCGAAGGCTGATATCCGAAGAACCGGCCGCGCCGGTACACCGCACGACGATAGACGGCGCGCTCCAGGCCACGCTGGAGACTGTAATCCGGCGCGAGCACGCCGGCGCCGATCGCCGCGCCACCATCGCCGCCTTGGTGGTGGAGAATGCGACACGCCGCGTCGTGGCCTACTTAGGGTCGGGCGATTTCTTCGACGGCGCCCGGTCCGGCCAAATCGACATGGCGCAGGCAGTGCGCTCGCCCGGGTCGGCCCTGAAGCCGTTCATCTATGGGATGGCGTTCGACGAGAAGCTGATTCACCCGGAGACAATCATCGTCGATCAGCCGACGCGGTTCGGCGAATACCGGCCGGAAAATTTTCGCCGCGTCTATCGCGGTGAAGTCACGGTGCGGGAAGCCTTGCAACAATCGCTGAATATCCCCGCCGTTTCGGTGCTGGAGCGGATCGGTCCCGGCCGGTTCGTCGCCCGGCTTCGCACCGCGGGCGTCACATTGCGGTATGCCGGCGGCGCCAAGCCGGGTTTGCCGCTGGCGCTCGGCGGTGGCGGCGTCACATTGCTAGACTTGGTGTCGCTTTATACCGCCCTGGCCAATGGCGGCGAGGCCGCGCCGCTGACGATGGCGCGGCGGGAAGGAGACGAAGCGCCGGCACACAAGGGCACCCGGCTCACCGGCGCCGCCGCCGCCTGGTATTTGAGTCGAATCATGGAGGCCGCGCCGCCGCCGGACGGCTTCCTCGCCGTCAAGCACAACAGCAGGCCCCGGCCGATCGCATTCAAGACGGGAACCTCCTACGGTTTTCGCGATGCCTGGGCCGTGGGCTACGACGACGCCCATACGGTCGGCATCTGGGTCGGGCGGCCAGACGGCACGCCGAGTCCCGGCCGGTATGGGCGGATAACCGCCGCGCCCTTGCTGTTTCGCGTCTTCGGCCTCCTGCCCGGCCAGGGCGGACGGCCCAACGCAAACCGGCCCGATGCGGCAATCGTCGCCCGCAACGCGGCGCTGCCGGAACGCCTTCAGAGGTTCGGCGCCGGCCCCAAAAACCGAAACGATCTTGCACAGGCCTTGTCGCGGCGCCTTACCATCACCTTTCCACCGGATGGCGCTGTCGTGCCCCTCGAGCGATCGAAGGACGGCCTCGCCGAGCTGCCGCTCACCGCCGAAGGCGGGTCAATACCGTTCAACTGGCTGATCAACGGCCGCGCCATTCCGTCTTCCCCGCATCGCCGCGGCGCCTTTTGGCAACCCGACGGCAAAGGATTTATCCGTATTACCGTAATCGACGCCACGGGCCGCACCGCACAGGCCGAAGCATTGATGAAGTAGGCGCCGTCAACTTTTGACGTTCAAGACCGGACCGTCAGTCGTAGGAGAGCCGAGGGAACCAATCGGTGCCCCGGCCTTCGGGCGTCAGGTCGAACACACTCCAGAGCGGCCAGATAAAATCAACATGCCGGGGATGCTGCCCATCTTCATTCGGCGCATAGAGCAATTCGGCGTTGTAGGTGTGGTGGATGCCGTCATCGGTCTTCTGGAACACATTGACCGCCGGCAATTGCCCCGCCTCCGGCGATTCCCCGTGATAGTCGGTGTTGTAGCTGTTGCCATTGGAGGAAAGCAGCCGCAGATTGCGCCAACCCCGTTGCGCGGCCCAATCCATGAACTTATCGATTGGCGCCTTCGCCACCACGGCAAAATTTATGCGGCTCCGTAAATGGGGCGTTCCGCCATTTAGGCTGTCCATGAGCGACGAGCAGGCGGGACACGGCAGTTCCGCACCGGGCGCAAACATGAAGCTGTAGAGCACCAGACTCTTCTTGTCTCCCTCGAACAGATCCGAAAATTTTATCCGACCTGTCGTCGCTTCACCCGTCTGGTCCAGCGACGCCGCGTCGAACACGTAGTCTTCCTTCAACTGCCCGCCGGCAGGCAGGCTCCGGCGCAGCGCGGCAACCGCCTCGACGCGTTTCCGGAGATCCATTTCCGCATCAAGCAGACGATCACGGGCATCCCGATACGCGTCGCTCTCACCCGGGAATCGCCGTTCGTGAAGTCGCCCCATGATGATACTCCTCTGCTTCGAATGGATTTAGGACGGTAGCGGCGCGGCCGTGGCGGCAAAGCTGGGCCGCGCCTTCATGGCCTCGCGCCAGCGTTCGACCGCCGGATAGGGGTCGCGCAGCCGGTCCCCCTCCGGCGTCATTTCCAGATAGGCAAAAATCGGAATGACGAACAGATCGGCCAGCGACAGCGCGTCCCCCGCGAGATAGGGGCTTTGCGACAATGTCTGATCGGCGACGGATAGCTGGTGTTCGATATCCGGCATCGCCTGCGCAATCTTGTCCTCGTCCGCCTCAATCCCCTGCGACGGATACAGCAGCCGCGGCAGCAACAGCTCGCGCGCAATCGTCGCGATGTAATAGTGATTATGGGCGCTGATCCATTGACTCATCCGCGCGCAGGCGCGCGCGTCCGATGGTTGCAGCGCCGGTCCATCGAAAACCTGATCGATGTATCGGGTTATCGCGCTGGTCTCGTAAAGGACGAAGTCCTCATGTTTGAGGATCGGCATCTTGGCGAACGGATGCAGCGCCCGGTGCGATTCCGATCCCATATCGATATCTTCGCGGACATAGTCCACGCCCTTTTCCTCGAGCGCCATGCAGGCGGTGCGCACGAAACCGCTTTGTGGAAACCCGTAAACGACGACGTCAGCCATGTCCTATTCCTCTATCAGTGTGCGTTCCAGACACTCGAAGCTGCTCGACCAACCCCGCTCGTGATCGTCGCGGTTTTTGGACGAGTCGAATTGCGTCTGATGAAAAATCATTTCGGTCGATCCGTCCCTGTCATGAAATTCGACGGCAACGACCATTTCGTGCCCCGGAACACCGTCGGTCTCCCAGGCCCAGGTAAAGGACAGATATTCGGGAGGGTCGATTTCCAGGTAGACCCCACCGACGAAATGCTCCTTGCACTCCGACGACAAAATGCAGGCGCGCCATGCGCCACCCGGGCACAGATCGATTTCACAGACCGGCACTGTGCACCCGTCGGGACCAAACCATTTCGCCATACGCTCCGGCTCGGTCCAGGCGCGGAATACGGTTTCGCGTGGAGACTTGAAGCGGCGTTCAAGCGAGAGCGTTGGCGCGGCATCCCTATCGGGCATGGCTTCGCGCCGGGATTTTGCGTCTGTCATGTGTCGTTCCTCGTATGCGGATCTGTATCTTCGAGGTATCGCGCCAATTGATCGAACCGCTCGTCCCAGAATCGGCGATATTGATCGACCCAATCGGCCGCGGTCTTCAGGGCCGCGGGATCGAGGCTGCATCGAATGACCCGGCCGTCTTTCTGTTTCTTAACCAAGCCCGCCTGCTCCAGCACGCGCAGATGTTTGGATATGGCGGGCAGCGACATGTCGTGCGGCCGTGCCAACTCGGTCACGCGCGACTCCCCTTCGGCAAGCCGGGCGAGAATTGCCCGCCGCGTCGCATCCCCCAGCGCCGAGAAAACCAAATCGAGATCGGCGGATTGATATTTAACCATTCGGTTAAATATAAGCTGACCTCCAGCCGGAGTCAAGCTCGGTTTCGCCTTGGGTGGCACAGTTGATGCACATCAACGATGCCAGCCAAATCAAATGGTTGGATCAGCGCATGCAAGGACGAGGCGCGCCCTTGCATGCGCTGATCGTTAATTCGAAATCATATAGGTGCGACATGAAAATCATGAGTTTTCTCGCTGCAGCGCCGGTCACACTGGCCGCGGGCGCCGCACTCGCCGAGCCGCAAGGCGCGTATTACGGCCATCCCATGTGGGGCGGCGGGTGGCATGGCTGGTTCGTGGGACCGGTCATGATGATGCTTTTCCTGGTCGCCGCGGTCGCCCTTATCCTTTTCTTCGTTCGCCGGGCAGACGCCGGCAACGGAGTGACGACGAACGGTCCTTCGCAGAATTCGCCTTTGGACATTCTTAAGGAGCGCTTTGCGCGGGGCGAAATCGACAAAACCGAATTTGAAGAGCGGCGGAAGGTGCTCGGCGATTAACCGCCGCAGAATGGGCGAAATGGAGGCCAGGGTACGAAACCTTCCCCCTACGGGAACATATTCCGTCCGGGAATCTTTGAATTGCCCGGAAAATTCGCATATCACCGCCTGAGTTAAGACGAGTTTGTCCCGAACCCCCGTTCCAGCGGCACCGTGAGTTTACCCATGGCACAGGCGGCCGACAGCGCTGCGACCATCGACCCCGTTTGCGGCATGGCGGTCGATTCCGCCACCGCAAAACACCGCGTCCAGCACGAGGGCGCCGAGTATTGTTTTTGCTCCGCCGGTTGCGCCGATAAATTTTCCGGCGAACCGGCACACTACCTGAACAATGCGGGCGAACCGGCGGGAGACACCGCAATCCGGAAAGGACCGGGCGAGGACGCCTATTTCTGCCCGATGTGCCCGGGCGTGAGCAGCGACACGCCCGACATCTGCCCGAAATGCGGCATGGCTCTGGAATCGACCGCGGTACTGACCAACACCAAGACGCAATACACCTGCCCGATGCACCCGGAGGTTCTTCGCGACGAACCGGGCGAATGCCCGATCTGCGGCATGGCGTTGGAGCCCGTAACGGTGACCGTCGACGCCCCGCCCAACCCGGAATTGATCGATATGACCCGCCGGTTCTGGATCGGCGCCGTGCTGACCGCACCGCTTCTCGTCATCACCATGGGCGAAATGGTGCCCGGCATCGCGGCGCTGGTTAGCGGCTGGTGGAACCCTTGGACCCAATTGGCGCTCGCGGCCCCGGTGGTGCTTTGGGCGGGCTGGCCGTTTTTCGTGCGGGGCTGGAAATCGGTCGTCACGCGCAATCTCAACATGTTCACCCTGATCGCCATCGGCACCGCCACCGCCTTTCTCTACAGCCTGATCGCGATAATAGCGCCGGAAATATTCCCGGCAGGGTTCCGCGGGCCGTCCGGACAGGTCGGACTCTATTTCGAGGCCGCCGCCGTCATCACGACTCTCGTGCTGCTCGGCCAGGTGCTCGAGCTGCGCGCCCGCGAACGGACCGGCGGCGCGCTGCGGGCGCTGCTCGACCTTGCGCCGAAATTCGCGCACCGCGTCCGCGACGACGGGGAGGATGAGGAAATCGCCCTCGATCGGGTGCAGGCCGGCGACCGGTTGCGGGTCCGGCCGGGCGACGGCATTCCGGTCGATGGTATCGTCCTGGAAGGACGCAGCGCGGTCGACGAATCGATGGTCACCGGCGAGCCTATCCCGGTCGAAAAAACCGGCGGCGATCCGGTCATCGGCGGCACGCTGAACGGCAGCGGCGGCTTCATCATGCGCGCGGAGAAAGTCGGCAGCGACACGATGCTGGCGCGCATCGTCCGAATGGTCGCCGACGCGCAGCGCAGCCGTGCGCCGATTCAGCGGCTCGCCGACGTGGTGGCCGGATACTTCGTGCCGATGGTCGTGCTCGTCGCCATCCTTGCCTTCGCGGCTTGGGCGCTCTGGGGACCGCCGCCGGCGCTGGCCTATGCGCTGCTCGCGGCGGTCTCGGTTCTGATCATCGCCTGCCCCTGCGCGCTCGGGCTGGCGACGCCGATGTCCATCATGGTCGGCGTCGGCCGCGGCGCGCGCGCCGGCGTCCTGATCAAGAATGCCGAGGCGCTCGAACGGTTCGAAAAGGTCGACACGCTGGTGGTCGACAAGACCGGGACGCTCACCCTCGGCAAGCCCCGGCTGCGGGAAGTGGTCGCCCTCAAGGACGGCGAGGAAAACAACATCCTCTTTTTAGCGGCGAGCCTGGAGCGCGCCAGCGAACATCCTCTTGCCGAGGCGATTGTCGCGGCGGCGACCGAACGCGGCATCGCCCTTGCCGACCCCGGTGATTTCGACTCCATAACGGGCAAGGGCGTGGCGGGGCTGGTCGACGGCACGCCCGTGCTGCTGGGTAATAGGGCGCTCCTGCGGGACCGGGGTATCGACACCGCACAGCTCAATAAACGCGCGGAAGACCTCCGGCGTGACGGCGCCACGGTAATGTTTCTCGCCGCCGGGGTCACGGCGACCGGTCTGGTCGCCGTCGCCGACCCGATCAAGGAGACCACGGCGGCGGCCATCCACGCCCTAAAAGCCGAAGGGCTGCGCGTCGTCATGATGACCGGCGACAACCGGACCACCGCGCTTTCCGTCGCAAAAACGCTCGACATCGACGAGGTCGAGGCGGACGTCCTGCCCGATCAAAAAAACGGAGCGGTCCGCCGCCTGCAGCAGCAAGGCCGGATCGTCGCCATGGCCGGCGACGGTGTCAACGATGCGCCGGCGCTGGCGCAGGCGGATATCGGCATCGCCATGGGCAGCGGCACCGACGTCGCCATCGAAAGCGCCGGCGTCACGCTGGTCAAAGGCGACCTCAACGGCATCGTCAGGGCGCGCCGGCTCAGCCGGGCAACCATGCGCAACATCCGGCAGAACCTGTTCTTCGCCTTCATCTACAACGCGCTCGGCCTGCCGATCGCCGCCGGTGTATTATTTCCGTTCTTCGGTATTCTGCTGAGCCCGATGATCGCCGCGGCGGCCATGAGCCTGAGTTCCGTCTCGGTGATCGGCAATGCGCTGCGGCTGCGTCACGCGCGGATGTAGCTCTTCAACACATCGTCGATGATGCGTTCCAGATCCTGCACCGTGCTGCACGTCTTGGCGACGTGGCAGAAGGTGCGATAGCGCAGCATTTCGGAATCGCCGGTGCCCCAGAACGTCTCCGGTTCCGGATTCAGCCAGATGACGGCTTTCGACCGGTCGTGAATTTGGCGCATCAGATCGATACGCGGGTCGCCATCGTTGGAACGCCCGTCGCCGAGAATGATCACCGTGGTGCGCCGGTCGACCGCATCCATGAAATCCGCATCGAAATCGGCGAAGGCCTGGCCGTAATCGGTCGGCCGGAAGCCGATTTTTTCGAGAACTTCCGGGATCGCCGCTTCCACCGTTTGCTTTTCCAGAATATCGCTGATCTCGTTCAGGAATGCGGAAAAGGCGAAGGCGCGAAGCGAGGCAATCAACTCGTTCAACGAATAGAGGAACAGCAGCAAAAACCGCGCCGCGGCGGCAACGGATTGCGAGACGTCGCAGATCACCACGATCTTCGGCCGTTCGATCTTGGTCTGTTTCCATTGGGTCTCGAACGGAATGCCGTCATGCGCCATGTTGCGGCGAAGCGTGCGCCCGACATCGAGCACGCCGCGCTTGGTATGCTTGCGGCGGCGGTTGTACCGGCTGGCCAGCCGCTTCGCCATGCGCCGCACTATCCTGTGCATCCGGTCGAAATCCCGTTGCTCGACCGCCGACAACCCGGTCTCGACCAGGAATTCCTCGCGCAGCTGCTCGCCGGCGGGCCGCGCATACAGCTCGTACTGCCGGTTGACGTATTGCCGCGCCTCGTCGAACAGGTAGGTGCGCCCCTGATCGAGGCGCATCGCCATCTCGGCATCGTCCGGATCGCCGGAGCGCTTGAGGTTGGCGATCAGCTTTTCGAGATCGCGCAAACCCATCCGGTCGAGCAGCCGCCGCATGAAGAGGCCGCGCTGCGTCGCATAGCGGATGTTGGCAACGCCGGCCTCGTTGGCGGCCTGCTCCATGGCTTGCGCGAATTCCTCGCCGGTTCCGCCGGCCAGCAATTGCGCAAGCGCTTGGTCGGCAACCAACTCGGAGTCAACGTCGATTTCCCGGGGCGGCTCGCGGAACTCCTCGCGGCTGAAGAACATGTCGAAGCATTCCTGATACCGGTCGACTTCGTCCACGCTCTTGGCCAGGGCGGCACACAGGGCATCCTTCAGTAGCTCGCGGTCCGCATATCCCACGGCTTCGACCGTGCAATGCGCATCGATGGCCTCCGCCGGCGAAACCTGCACATCCACCGCGCGCAATGCCCGTAGGAAATTTTCGAGCGTTTGCTGCATGCCTGCCGCCTCAGGCCTGCGCCGCCTTGCGGGTCAGCTCGGGGATGCTGCGCCGGACGGCGGCGAAATCCTGTTCGAACTTCAACAAGACGTTCAACGTATCGCGCACCAGATCAACGTTCAGCGATTCCGCGTGCAACAGCATCAGCACCCGCGCCCAATCGATGGTTTCCGAGATCGAGGGCAGCTTCTTGAGATCTTCCTGCCGCAGCATCTGCACGAAGGCGACGAGTTGGCGTTTCAACCGCTCGTCGATATCCGGCACCCGGGCGGCGACGATGCGTTGCTCCAGTTTGGCGTCGGGCAAGGGAATAAAGAGGTGCAGGCAGCGCCGCTTCAACGCGTCGCCCATCTCGCGCATATTATTGGAGGTGAGGAAAACCAGCGGCGGCACCGTCGCCTTGACGGTGCCGATTTCCGGAATCGAGACCTGGAATTCGGAGAGAATTTCCAGCAGGAACGCCTCGAACTCTTCATCCGATTTGTCCACCTCGTCGATCAGCAGAACCGCGCCCCGCTCCTGCTGCAGCGCTTTCAGGAGCGGCCGCGGCTCAAGAAACCGCTCGGAGAAAAACATATCGCCGAAATCGTGCAACCGGTCCATCGCACCATCCAGCCCATCGGCATCGGCGAGGGTATCGCCCATCTTATCTTTAAGGATTTGGGTATAGAGAAGCTGCTTGCCGTACTTCCACTCATACAGCGCCTTGGATTCGTCCAGCCCCTCGTAGCATTGCATCCGGATCAAGGGCAGATCGAGCCATTGCGCGGCCGAAATCGCCAATTCCGTCTTGCCGACGCCGGCCGATCCTTCGACCAGGATCGGTTTGTTCAGGTTCTGCGCGACGAAGATCGCGGTGGCGATGCGGCGTGACGCGATATAACCGCTGCCGCCGAGTCCGTCGATGATCGGATCGATCCCGTCGTGGCCAGTGCCGGCGGGTTTGGGGAGAGACGTTTCGTTCATGCTTTTTCTTCTGTTGTCATTGAGTCTATGAGGGCGAGGGCGCGACGGCGCGCCTGAATGTCATGCGCCGAGCGGGCAATGCCAAGTGTCATTTCGATATCCCTGGTTTCAGCTTCCAGGCCGGGCGACGGTTGCACGCCGCATGAGTCGATGAGCGGCCGTACCCGCCCCTGCAGGGCCCGGGCGCCATCGCGCGCCGAGGCGGCGATATTGGTGATCTGATCCGCGTACGCTTCGGGATCGGTGTCCAGCAATTCCGTCGCGCGGTAGGCCATGGCCGACAAACCATCCGGGACCGTCACGAGCCGCCCCAATTCCACAAGCAATTCATCGTCCAGCGACCGGCCATCGGACCCGCTCGCCAACTCACCCGCCAAACGGGCAATTTGATGGCGAATCGAGCCGGCGATCGAGGCCGCGAATATCGCGTCTTCCGCCCGCCGCATCGGCAGCGAAATCGCCGCGAAGGCATCGCCTTCCGGACCCAGCAGATTGGCCGCCGGCACGCGAACATTGTCGAGCCGGATGCCGCAATGCGACGCCGGCTGCAGGAAATCGATCTTCACGCCCTCGGTGATTTCCAAGCCTGGCGTCTCCCGCGGCACGATCAGCACGGAGAATTTTTTCCGCCCGTTCTCGACCCCGGTCACCGCGAGCACGAGAAAGATATCCGCGATCGGGCCGTTGGTGAGATAGGCTTTCTCGCCGTTCAGGACATAGGTATCGCCGTCGCGCTCGGCGCGGGTCGACAGGTGCTTCGGGTGCGCGCCGGCGCCCGGCTCGGATATCGCCAAGCAGGGCGTCAACGCTCCCGCCGCGAGTTTCGGCAGGTAGGCGTTCCGCTGTTCGGCGCTGCCATGGCCGAGGATATGCAACCGCGCCGTAAGCTGGCGACTGAGCCAGATGGTGACCACCCCTTTGACGCCGCCGGTGGCGGCCATCGCTTCCGCCGCGACCGCCAGCGTCCGCAGGTCTCCGCCGAGCCCACCAACCTCCGTCGGCAAAGCGATCCCCGCCAATCCGGCGTCGCCGATGGCCCGCAGCAAGTCCGGCGGCACCACCGCGCTGTTCCGCAGATCGTCGCGCCCCGCGATTTCGCGGCGTGCGAACGCTTCCACGCGTTCCTTGATACTGTCCCTCAGGGACGCCATTCCGGTCGATCGCCCAGCATGCATGGCGTGCATCATAATATCCAAATGCCACAGAGTCGTTCCTCATTCCGGACGACGACGATGTTCTAAACATCGATCCATTGATCGGTCGAATAGTCAAAATACCGCCGGATCCGCTCGCCGTCCCATTCGTAGCGCAAGTGCCGTTCCTGAACCGGCGGGGACACGCGGGTCGGGATGAATACCGCGACGGCCCGGTGGTCCTTGTGGCGGACGCTGTCGAATACGATGCCATCGTCGCCCGCTTTCCGCACGGCGGCGCCAAAGGCGCGGCTCCGGCCGTAATCCTCGGGGTTCATCAAAGGTTTCACGGCATCCGGATCGCCGGTCAGGTCGACGAAATCGCCCTCGATTGCCCCCACATAGGCGCGCTGATCCAAAACGTCCGGCGCGGCGCGGCCCGCGCCAAGGCGCAGTTCGAGGTGGTAGATCGTTTCCCGGATGGCGGTCTCGAGATGCTCCGCCGCGTAATACACCCCATAGCTTCCGTCGCTGAAGCGCGAGCCCATGGGGTTCAGGTGAACAAAGGGCGCCATTACGATTGTGGAGACGACGCGCGCCTCGGGTGGAACGATGCTGATTTCCCCGATTCCCTGACGAACGCGCGGGTTTACCGCACTTTCCAGGTCCGCCAGAAGGTCCCATTCGGCGGGATCGTCGGTCAGATCCTCGAACAGGTTGATTGGCGGATACTTGCTGGGAATGACCCGCCAGGCCCGGCGCCACTCGATATGCGTACGCGCAAAGCGGTCCGGCACTAAGCCCAACCACCCCGCAGAGCGTCGAGATATTGCCGGACATATGCCAGGTCGGTCAGATCGCCGCCCAGCATCCGCTCGAGCGGACTTTGCCCGTTGAAATCGGCATTCTCCCGGCTGATCCAGCCATAGACATTCTCCGGCGACGAGAAAATCGTCCGAAGCGCCCTGTGGATGCCCAGCAGATAGCCGATACGGCACATCGTATCGTGTGACGGATTGCCCGTTTTGCCACTCTTCCAATTGTAGAAGGTGCGTTCGGACGGTCGGCCCAGCAGAATGCGGATCTGAGCCGCGGTCAGGTGCCAATGATCGGCAAGGGCGAAGATAGCTTTCATGCCTGCCGCCAAATGGTCGCGGCTCGCCAACGGGTTGGCGGCCTCGGGCCGGTCGAATTCCTCGTTTAGAGCCATAGGCTCATCTCCGGTTAATGCATTTATGCATAATATAGGATATTTTGTGCATTTATGCAAGGAACGAATCGAGCGTTCGCCCGCCCGGGAGATTGCAGCCGGCCGCGGAAAATGCGCCGGTCCGCCGCTCCGTCAGACGCTATATAAAGAGACAAGCGAAGTTTGGTTTCTCGCCGTCAGGACCAGGGCGTCTCCGCGACCGCGTTCCGGCCCGAAATGCGGCCGAATGCGAGACATTCTCCGATATTGCCCGTGCCCTGATACAGGTAGCTGTAAATCGACCCGAGCTCACCCGCGCTGTAGAGCCGGGGAATCGGCGTGCCGTCCGGACGCAGGATCCGGGCGTCCTCGTTGCGGCGGGGACCACCTTGGGTATTGAGCATCGACGGTGACAATTCAACCGCATAGAACGGCGCCTTCTGAAGCGGCGCCAGCATCAAGGTACGGCCGAAATCATGGTCTTCATGCGTTTCCGCGTCAGCATTCCAGCGCTTTACGGTCCCGGTCAGGGCATCCGGATCGAGCCCGATGCCGCGGGCGAGGTCGGCTACCGTGCCGGCCGATTTGATCCAGCCTTTTGCCAGTTCGGCACTGTTGTCCTCGCTCCATTCATAGCGCTCGACAACTTGCGTCCAGCCATGGCTCGGGTTCTTGTCGTAGAGCGGCCCCGCCTCGAACATTGCCTGGTCGAATACCATGAACATCGGGCACGGAGTCGAAAGCGGCCGCCATTTCCCGTTCATCGGAATTTTGCCGTGGCGGGTCTTGAATTTCTCGTCCGTGAAGCGTTTCGCATCCGGGCCGACGACGATCATGCCGCCCGCCATGACCTTGCTGAAATGCAGCGCCTGCATCGAAAAGGTCGTGGGAAATTCCGGCACCTTGAGCGCCATCGACGGGCCGGCGAAATTATTCATGTGCCAGAGGTCAGCGCCCACCGCCATGGCCATGGTGATGCCGTCGCCCTCGTTGTACGGGCTGCCGGATGTATAACAATAGGGCATTCCGGCCAGGTAGTTGCGGATCATTTCCTGATTGTTCTCGAAACCGCCGCAGGTGAGCACAACCGCCTTGCGCGCCTTGACGTTGATCGTCTTGCCGTCTTGCATGGCGCGAATACCGAGAATTTCCCGCGTCTCGCCGTCCTGAATCAGCTCCTTGCCCGGCGTCTCGTAACACACGCGGATCGGGCGTTCCTTGACCAGGCTTTCGAAGCGCTTCCACGTTAGAGAGTAGCCATAGGTCGGCCCGTCATGGAATTTGTGGACGCAATCCGACCCGGGCAGATCGGGGAACTCGATCCCTTCGGGCGGATGCTGATGTTCCTGCGGATCGCAGCCGAGGCTGGCCAGCCATACGTTGTTCCGGCACACCTCTTCCGCCCAGACCCGGATCATTTTTTCCGGCACCGTATACGGGCCGCACAACGCGGTGAGATAGGCCGCCGCCTTGTCCGGCGACGATGCGTTGAGATATCCCTGTCCCGCAACGCGCGTATTGCCGCCTTCCTTGCCTTCGGGCGCCTTTTCGAGCATGAGCACGTCGGCGTCCAATTCATGCGCGGTGACAGCCGCCGCCATGCCGGCTGCGCCGAAGCCCACGACGACAACGTCGGCCTCCATCTCCCAATTTTCAGGTATCAAGTTTCGTCATCCCACCATGTATTTAAAAATATCTCGGCCGATCATTCTTCCAGCTCGGGAATGACCCAGAGCGGCGCATCGCCCCGCGCCACGCGCTGCACGTTGTCGAAGGCGTTGCGCACCCTCGCGGTGTTGCTCTCGAAGGTCGGGCCCGCCAGATGCGCGGTCAGGATGACGTTGTCCAGGCCGAACAGCGGATTGTCCTCGGGCGGCGGTTCCTGGTCGAAAACGTCGAGGCCGGCGGCGGAGATCACTTCCGTCGTCAGCGCGGTGTGCAGCGCCTCCTCGTCGACGACCGGGCCCCGCGCCGTGTTGACGAGGATCGCGGACGGTTTCATCAGCGCCAGTTCTTCCGCGCCGATGAGGTGACGCGTCGATGCATTGAGCGGCGTATGCAGCGTCACCACATCCGATGTCCGCAGCAACTCCCGCAGCAGCCGGAAGCGCACGCCCAAGGCGTCCTCTTGATCCTCGGTGAGGCGCGCGATGTCGTAATAGGTAATTTCCATCCCAAAGGCCGCGGCAAGGCGCGCGGTCTTCTTGCCGATGGTCCCCAGCCCGACGATGCCGAGCGTCTTGCCGCGCAACTCGTGCACACGCGGCGTGCTGTTGCCGCGCCACCGGCCGGCGGTCACGCTGGTATGCTGCCGGACGAGTTGGCGCGACACCGCCAGCATCAGCAGGATCGCGTGCTCCGACACGGCGACCGAATTGGCGCCGCCATTGTTCGAGATCGGCACGCCACTCTTCCGCGCGGCGGCAACATCGGCCTTGTCATAGCCGGCGCTCAGCAATTGAACCAATTTGAGGTTTGGCCCGGTCTTATAGAGTTCCTCATCGACCAGACCGTCGACGAAGCCCACCAGAAATTCCGCATCGCGCATCGCCTCCTTGTATTCAGCGCTGCGCGCCGGTGCGATGACGAGGTCGAAGCCCGACGGCGCCATCTCGCGCGCGACATCCGCGGCATCCGGAAAATCGGTTACAAAAACTATCCTAGGACTCATGGATTATCTCCAACTTTTTCCCTGTGAATCGTGGACCCGCCGCTCAAGCGGCGAGCGACGGTAGCGAAACGGCGTGTCGGTATGCCGGATCGAAAATTTTGGTTCCCAGCACCTGGCACCGGCGCATGAGGCGGTGTTCATCGGGACCGTAATCGGCGACGCCCCGATGCAGCGTGCCGAAATTGTCCCAGACCACCACATCGCCTTCGGTCCAGGTAAAGGTGTAGCGAAATTTTTTCTGCAGCTGAAACTCGACGAGATAGGCGATCATCTCGTCGCTCTCCTGCTGCGTCATGCCGACGATGCGTTCCGCATAGCCGGGGTTGGCGTAGAGCACCTTTCTGCCGGTAATCGGATGGGTCAGGAAGACCGGATGTTCGACCGGCGGGCGCTGCCGGCGCTGCTCGTCGGTCATCGGTGCACGGCCGCTGCCGCGGACCTGACGCATATGCTCCCACATCTTCTCGAAATTATGGACGGCGACCGCATCGGCCAGCCGCGACTTGATCTCGTCCGGAAGATGGTCATAGACCATGTGGGTGTTGACGAATTCGGTGCCGCCCAGAACTTTGCCGTCGCGGCGCGGCACCTGCAGGCAATAGAGTACGTTCACGAAGCCCATCACCTCGCGATAGGTCATGTCCGTGTGCCAGTCCTGGCCCGCATCCGGGAAACCGATGTATTCCCCATCGACCTTGATGTTGGACAGGATGCCGACGCCCGGGCAATCGACATGTTTGGTCGACTTGGCGACCCCTTGCTGGATGTCGCCGAAGCGCTCGGAGAAAGCCTTCAATTCCG
>Ga0224508_10002767_pt1 | contig 14766 bp, 12 predicted proteins | sample SF_Jan12_sed_USG_4_FD_170157 | JGI IMG/M metagenome (GOLD analysis project Ga0224508, IMG submission 170157) | Sediment microbial communities from San Francisco Bay, California, United States - SF_Jan12_sed_USGS_21 | ecosystem: Environmental > Aquatic > Marine > Sediment | place: USA... | reverse complement strand
GCGGTCCGGACAGCTCGAGACCGCAACGCGGCGCAAGGCGTCCTCGGCGATCCGGCGCTTGGCTTCGCATTGGGTGGCGTAGTCGAGGTGCTGCCACTGGCAGCCCCCGCACTCGCCGAAGACTTCGCAGCGGGGCTCGGCGCGGCCCGGGCCGGCCTCGAGCAGCTCGATCGGCTCGGCGCGCGCGAAGCGGGCGCGCCGCGAGGTGACCCGAGCGCGCACCCGGTCGCCGGGCGCAGTCAGCGGGACGAAGACCACACGTCCGTCGGCCAGACGGCCCACTCCGTCGCCGCCGGCGGCCAGCGAGTCGATCGAGAGCTCGATCTCGTCGCCGGCGGCGAGCGCTGCGGGAGGTCTCGCGGAGTCGGACATGGCGCTCAGGGTATCGGAATGGGCGGCTATGCTGGCGGCCATGCGCCCCCCGTTCGCACGCGCCCTCGCGGGCGCCACGCTGGCGTTCCTGGTGCTCGCCTTCGGGCTGCCGGCGGCGCCGGGCGAGGCCGAGGAGCTGCGCGTGGGGGCCGCCGCCAGCCTGCGCGAGACGGTGGAGGCCGGGGCGCGGGCCTTCGAGGCGGCCCACCCCGGGCTGCGCGTGCGGGTGAGCTACGGGGCGTCGAGCTCCCTGGCCGCCCAGATCCGCGCGGGCGCCCCGCTGGACGTACTGCTCTCGGCCGACGCGCGCATCGCCGACACCCTGTCCGCCGATGGCCTCGCCGACCCCCCGCGCGCCCTGGCGCGCAACCGGCTGGTCGCGGTGGCGGCGCCCGGCGTCGAGCTGCGCGAGGCCGAGGGACTGCTGCAGCTCGAGCGCATCGCAGTGCCCGAGCACGCGGTGCCGGTGGGGCGTTATGCGCGCGAGTGGCTGGCGAGTCGCGGCTGGCTCGCGCGCCTGCGCGAGCGCCTGATCGCCACCGAGCACGCCCGAGCCACCCTGGCTGCGGCCGACCACGGTGCCGTCGACGCCGCCCTCGTCTACGCCACCGACGCGAGGCTGGCGCGACGCGCGACGCTGGCCTTCGAGGTTTCCGCCGACGAGCAGCCCGAGATCGTCTACGCCGCCTGCACCCTGCGCCGCCGCGGCGCCAGCCCCCGCGCCGCCGCCTTCGTCGACTGGTGGGGCTCCGACGCCGGGCGCGCGCTGCTCGAAGCCGCCGGCTTCGACGCCGCGGCGCCGTGAACGCCGCCGACCTGTGGGAGATGCTCTGGCTCACCCTCCGGGTGGGCGCCTTCGCCACGGCACTCGCGCTGCCCTTCGCCGTGGCACTGGCGTGGGGGCTGGCGCGCTTCGAGTTTCGCGCGCGACCGCTGGTGCAGGCCGTGGTGTCGCTGCCGATGGTGCTGCCGCCGGTGGCGGTGGGGCTCGCGCTGCTGGTGCTGCTCGGCCCGCGCGGGCCGCTCGGCTCGCTGTGGCGCGCCCTCGACGTCGAGCTGGTCTTCACGCGCAGCGCCGCGGTGTTGGCTGCGGCGGTGGTGGGCTTCCCCCTGCTGGTGCGGGCCTGCGAGCAGGCCTTTGCCGAGGTCGACCCGCGCCTCGAGCGCGTGGCGCGCACCCTGGGTGCCGGCCGGGCCCGGGTCTTCTTCCGCGTCAGCCTGCCCCTGGCGCGGCGCGGCGTGCTCTACGGGGTGCTGCTCGCCTTCACGCGCGCGCTGGGCGAGTTCGGTGCCACCGCCATCGTGGCCGGCATCCTGCCCGGCCGCACCGAGACCCTGGCCCTGGGCATCTACGCCCGGGTCCAGCTCGGCGACGACGCGGCTGCCCTGGTGCTGTGTGCGGCGTCCTTCGCCCTGGCCCTGTCGGCCATGCTCGTGGCCGAGATCTGGCTGGGCCGGCGCCGGGGCTCGCCGCGGTGACGAGTCGCATCGCGCTGCGCGCGCGACGCGGGGGCTTCACGCTCGACGTCCAGGCGAGCTGGGAGGAGCGCGTCGCCGTTCTCTTCGGCCCGAGCGGCTCGGGCAAGAGCACGCTGCTCGAGGCCCTGCTCGGTCTGCTCCCCGCGCCCGGCGCCGAGCTTCGGCTGGGCGGGCGCGATCTGGCGGTTCCGGGCCGTCCCCCCCTCGCCCCCGAGGCTCGCGACCTCGGCTGGGTGCCCCAGGAGTCGGCGCTGTTCCCCCACCTCGACGTGGCGGGCAACGTGGCCTTCGGGGCAGGGCGCGGCGGCTCCGACGGCGCCCGAGCCGTCGCCCAGGCGCTCGAAGTGCTCGAGCTCGAAGCGCTGCGACACGCGCGCGTGTCGGAGCTCTCCGGCGGCGAGCGCCAACGTGTGGCCATCGCGCGCGCGCTGGCCTCGGGCCCGAAGGCCCTGCTGCTCGACGAGCCGCTGGCCTCCCTGGACCTGCCGCTGCGGGCGCGGGTGTTGCCCTATCTGCTGCGGGTGCGCGACGCGCTCGACCTGCCCATGCTCTACATCACCCACGATCCCGACGAGGCCATGCTGGTGGGCGAGATCGCACTGGTGATGGACGCGGGGCGCGTGGTGGCCAGCGGTGCGCCGCGCGAGGTGTTGTGGAGCCGCGCCGTGCTGCCGCTGTCGGAGGCGCTGGGCCTCGAGAACGCGCTCGAGGCGCGCGTGCAGGGCGCCGACGGCGGCGAGCTGCGCGTGACGACCCGCGCCGGGCTCGAGCTGGCCCTGCCCGCGCCGCTCGCGCTGCCCGAGGGGAGCGAGCTGCGCCTGGGGCTGCGGGCCCAGGACATCCTGATCGCCGCCGAGCCTCCCGGCCGGATCTCGGCCCGCAACGTGCTGTCCGCCCGAGTCGAGCGCTGCGTGGACGCGCCCGACGGGGTGCTCGTCCACGTCGAGGCTTCGGGCGAGGCGCTGGTCGCCAAGCTGACGGCCGGCGCCGCTCGCGAGCTCGAGCTGGCCCCCGGCCGCGAGGTCCACCTGGTGATCAAGGCCCAGGCGCTGCGCCGGCTGGGCTGAGAGTCCGAGCCGGTGGGAGGTGCCGGCGCGGTGCCGCGTCAGCGCCCGCGGTAGGTGCCGGCGCAGTGCCGCGTCAGCGCCCGCGGAAGGTGCCGGCGCGGCGCTCGCGGCGCCCGCACCAGGGGCAGAAGCGAAAGAAGGCGTGAGAGGTGGGCCAGCGGCACTTGGGACAGCGGTCGGGCAGCTCGGGGTGCGACCAGACGCGGCGCACCTTCTGCTTGCACAGCGGGCAATAGCGCATGAAGGGCCGCAGCTCGCCCTCGCAGCCGCGCCGGCTGCAGCGGCGTTCGGCCTTCGGGTCGGGGCGCGGCTTGCGTCCATTGCCCTCGAAGCGCCCCGCATAACACCAGGGGCAGGCGGTCCACTCGGGCTTGACCCCGCGCTCGCAGTCGGGACACACCAGGGGGTCGCGGGTGAGCTCGGCGAAGCCGTTGTCGTGGCTGCCGCACCAGGGGCAGGTGCTCATGGCCTCGGCGATCGGCCCGTCGCAACGGTGGCAGTGGAAGCGCATGCCGAGGGCGCGGCCGTGGGCACGGCGGAAGGCCTCGGCTTCCGCCGTGAGCGGCGACCGGGCCGGCGCGGGTCGCGGCTTGCGGCGGCGCACCGGCGCGGGACGGGCGTCGGCTTCGGCGCGGGCGAAGGCGCGCTCCAGCGCCTCGGAGAACTCGCCGGCATTGGCGTAGCGGCGCTTCGGATCGAACTGGGCGGCCTTGCGCAGCACCGGCTGGAGGGGCGCTGGCACCTTCGCGGCGAAGCGCGCGTGGCCCTCGGGCGGCCACTCGAAGGGCCAGCTCGGCAGCACGCCGGTCAGCACCTCGTAGGCGATCAGGCCGAGCGAGAAGACGTCCGAGGCGAAGCGCACCCGGCCGTAGGCCTGCTCGGGGGCCATGTAGCCCAGGGTGCCGGCTTCGGTGTAGGTGCGGGTGGCGCCGGGTGCGAAGCGCGAGGCGCCGAAGTCGCCCAGGGCGGCGCGGCCGTCGGCGAAGATCATGATGTTCTCGGGCTTCACGTCGCGGTGCAGCACGCGCTGGCCGTGGGCATAGGCGAGGCCGCGCGCCACGTCGCGGATCACACGCAGCGCCACGGCGCCCGAGCGGCGCGCGGCCGGGTAGCGCTCGAGGCTGGTGCGGGCGAGGTCGGTGGCCATGGTGAAGTAGCCGTTCACCCAGTCGGCGTTGCGCACCTCGATGACGTTGGGGTGGCGCATGCGGCTGGCCACCCGGGCCTCGTGCTCGATGGCCTTCTTGCCCCACTCGGCCACCGCCGTCGGCAGCGCCAGCTTGAGCGCGACGTCGGCGCCCTCGACCAGGTCGCGCGCCTTCCAGACGTCGGCGAAGCCACCGCGCCCCAGCCGTCGGTCGAGGCGGTACTTGCCGAGCCGGGTGCCCCGACGCAGGACGGTGGTCATGAGCGAATCCCGAGACGGGGAGGACACGAAGCGGAGGTCATGAAGGCAGCTCGAAACCCAGGGAGCGCAGACCGTCGCGCACGTCGTCGTCTTCGGCCAGCAGCCGCATCAGCGCCTTCAGCGCCGGACGGCCGGCGCGCGCCTCGGGGACGGCGAAGTCGTAGCACTCGGCGCGCAGGGGCCGGAAGCGCAGCCCCGCGTGCCGGGCCACGCTCTCGATGGCGACGCCCCAGTCGGCGCGCTTCTGCGCCACCGCCGCCGCCACCGCGAAGTGCGAGCGTGGCTCGTAGGCGTAGCCCGGCGGCCGCCGCTCGCCGAGAAGCTCGTCGATCAGCACGCGGGTGCCGCTGCCCCGGTTGCGGTTGACCATGCGCAGGCCGGGGTCGGCCAGCAGGGCCTCGGTGTCGCGGGTCTCGTCGGGACGCGTCGCCACGCCCTGCACCCGGTCGTAGCCGCGCAACAGGCGCAGACCCGCGTCGAGGAAGGGCTCGTTGTAGCGGCCGCTGTCGGGGTCGAAGAGGTGGATGGGCGCCAGGTCGCACTCGCCGCGCCGGGCCGCGGCCAGGCCTCCCTGGCTGCCCACCGCCAGCACCTTGATCCGGAACCCGCGGCGGGCGAGCGCCGCAGCGAGCACGTCGAGCCCGGCGCAGTGGCTGCCGATCACCACCAGGTCGGCGAGCGGGTGCTCGCGCCCGATCAGGGTCACCTCCACCTGGGTGTCGGCCTCGACGATCTCGGTGTTGCGCCCGATGCGCACGAAGCCGTCGGCCCGGCTGAAGGCGGTGACCGAACCGCTGCCCTTGCCCATGGGGTAGGCCGCCAGCGCGCCGTCCTCACCCAGGACGAGGCCCACCAGCAGATACTCGAGGCGGCCGCGCTCCGAGACCGTCTTCAGCGCCAGCTTCGCCGTCCGCGTCTCGCGGCCCTCGGGCGCCAGGCCCGCCCGGGCGCGGATGAGCGGCGCCACGAACTCGTGGAAGGTGAAGACCGCCGAGGTCGGGAAGCCGGGCAGGATCACCACGGGGACGTCGCCGGCGGCCGCCAGGCAGATCGGCTTGCCCGGCTTGAGGGCCACGCCGTGGACGACGATTCCCGGCTCGAGCTCGGAGACCACGCGGTGGTTGAGGTCGCCCTCGCCCTTGGAGGTGCCCCCCGAGAGCAGCACGAGGTCGGAGCGCGCCAGCGCCTCGGCCAGGGCCGCTCGCACGCCCGCTACGTCGTCGGGGATCGCGCCCAGGAACTCGGGCTCGCCACCCAGCTCGACCACCGCGTCGGCCAGGATCCGCCCGTTGCTGTCGTAGACCAGGCCCGGGCGCATGCGCTCGCCGGGCTGCACGATCTCGTCGCCGGTGCTCAGGATCGCCACGCGCGGGCGACGCACCACCGGCACCTCGGCGCAGCCGATCGCGGCCAGCACGCCCGTCTCGCGCGAAGTGAGCGGGGTGCCGGCGAAGAGCACCGTCTCACCGCTGCCGATGTCGGTGCCGGCGAAGGACACCGCCGCGCCCGGCGTGCGCTCGCGGCTCGCCACCAGGATCCCGCCGTCGTCTTCGAGCTCGGTGTACTCCACCGGCAGCACGGCGTCGGCGCCGCGCGGCAGCATGCCGCCGGTGGCGATCGGCGTGGCGGTGCCGGCCTCGACCTCGAGCGCGGGGTGCACCCCGGTGGGGATCGTCTCGGCGTTGATCCGCAGGCGCAGCGGCGCCTCTTCGCTGGCGCCGTAGGTGTCGGCCGCTCGCACCGCGAAGCCGTCCATGTTGGAGCGATCGAAGCCGGGCACGTCGAGCTCGGCGCGCACGTCCGCGGCCAGTACGCGGCCCAGCGCGGCCTCGAGGGGCACGCGCTCGGCGGGCAGCGGTCGGGCGTCCACCACCGCGCGCCAGCGGCGCTCGGCCTCGTCGCGGTCGAGCACCTCGAGGAATTGCTCCTGCTTCACGGCGACGGCTCCGGCCCGGCGTCGTCGTAGAGCCGCACCTCGACCTCGGCGCCCTCGGGCAGGCCCTCGAGAGCGCGGGGCACGATCACGCAGCCGTCGGCGCGCACCGTCGAGGACAGGATCGAGGCCCCCGAGGTGGCCAGCGGAACGACCCGCCCCGCTTCGAGCGCCACGCGCACGTAGTCGGTGCGGCCGATCGCCGACGAGAGCTTGCGCGCCAGCGGGCGCCGCACGCGACGGTGGGGCCAGTCCCGCGATCGCCCGCCCAGCGCGCGCAGGCTCGGCCCGGCGAAGAACTCGTAGGCGCACAGACAGCTCACCGGGTTGCCCGGCAGGAGGAAGACCAGCCGGCCATCGATGCGTCCCACGCCGGCCGGGCTCGAGGGACGCATGGCGATGCCGTGCACGTCGAGCTGGCCGAGCTCGGCCACCAGGCGCGGGGCGTGGTCCTCCTGACCCACCGAGCTGCCGCCGCTCACCAGCACCACCTCGGCGTCGCCCGCCTCGAGCGCCGCGCGCAGCACCTCGGGTCGATCGGGCAGGATCTCGTGAGGCAAGAGCCGGCCGCCGTCGCGCTCGACGAGGGCCGCGAGCATGGGCGAGTTGCTGTCGACGATGCGCGAGCCCTCGGGCCGGCTGCCCGGCGGCAGCAGCTCGTCGCCGGTGATCACCAGGCGCACCCGGGGACGCGCGATGCAGAGCACCTCGCCCACCCCGATCGAGGCCAGCAGGCCGACGTCCTGGGGACGCAAGCGCCGGCCCGGTCGCAGCAGCGACTCACCCTTGCGGATGTCCTCCCCCACCGCGCTCACGTGCTTGCGCGGCGCCACCGGCTCCGACACCTCGACGCGGTCGCCGACCTCCTCGCAGACCTCGGCCATCACCACCGCGTCGGCGCCCTCGGGCACCGGCGCGCCGGTCATGATGCGCACGGCGCAGCCCGGCTCGACGCGCCCCGCGAAGGGCGACCCGGGCAGCGACTGGCCCAGCACGCGCAACGAGAGCGGCGCGTAGGCCGAGGCGCCGAAGCTGTCCTCGCCGCGCAGCGCATAGCCGTCCATGGCCGAGCGGCGGAAGCCGGGCACGTCGACCCCGGCCGAGACCTCCTCGGCCAGCACGCGCCCGGCGCAGTCGCGAAGGGCCACCGCCTCGCCGGGCAGTGCCCGGGCGTGCTCGGCGAGGAAGGCCAGCACCTCTTCCACGTCGGCGCGCTCCGCGAAGCCCTTCATGCGGATGTCGCGCATCTTCGACGGCATCACACTCGCGCTAGGCGGGCGGCGACGAGCGCCTCCCCCGCAAGCGCCCGCCGGGCGCGCGCAGCGAGGCAAAGCCGAGCGAAGTCATGCGAGCTAGCCGCTTGCCTTCATCGTGAAGAGCTCTTCGCGATTGCCCTGGCGCTCGTAGGCCTTCACCACGACGTTGCCGGGCACATCCCAGACCACCTTGGCGGGGCCGATGGCGTCCTGCTTGAGGCAGTCGGGCATCTGGTCACCGTCCTCGCTCCAGCCAGCGCGCCGGTTGAACTCCCACTCGTCCTGCAGCACCTGCCAGGCCATGTCGCTGACCTGGTCGCGCGAGATCTCGTCGCCGTAGAGCGCGCCGTAGAACTGGCGGATGTCGTCGAGCGTCGGCTGCAGGAACTGGCAGAAGCCCGACGAGTCGCACAGGGCGTTCACCATCTGCGCTTCCTGCGAGGCCTGCACCCACTCTTCTTCGGGAAGACCCGGGTTCACGATCAGCCCGGCGGTGTGGTCGGCGCCCATGGGACTGGTGCAGTAGGTGATGCCGGTGGCCTTCAGCGGACGCGGGTCCCAGGCCGGCACCGACTGGCCGCGCACGGTGGGCACGCGGTGGTGCTTGGTGCGCTTGCCCACGGCGGCGGCGCCGTTGCCGATCGCCTGGCCCAGGTCGGTGCCGTCGGCAATCTGGTGCAGCAGCTTCTTGGCGCCCTCGGCATCGCCCCACTCCATCTCGCCGGCGTCCATCAGCACGGCGATGGCCGCGCCGGTCTCGATGGTGTCGAGGCCCACTTCGTCGCAGAGCCGGTCGAGATCGGCGACGTCCTCCCAGCTCTGGATGGCGCAGTTGGCGCCGAGCAGGGTGAGGGTCTCGAACTCGAGGGCCGAGGTCTTGTAGTTGCCCTCGGTGTCGTGCACCACGTTGCTGCACTTCACGATGCAGCCGGTCATGCAGTTGTGCATGCCGCCGCCGCGCTCTTCGAAGCTCTCGATGATGCGGTGACCGTCGAGGCTCTCGGCGTCGGGCGACTGGCCCTCGGTGCGGTTCTTGTAGGGGAAGGTGTTGAGCATGTTCGCCACGGGCACCACGGTGCTGGTGCCGGTCTTGAACATCTGCGGGCCGGCCAGGTACTCCTTGGTGTAGCCCTTGCACAGGCCGATGAAGGCCTTCTTGTCGGCGGGCTGGCGCACGCCGAGCTTGCCCGGGTCGACGGCGACGTACTTCAGCCCCTTGGCGCCCATCACCGCACCGAGGCCGCCGCGGGCGGCGTGGCGGGCGGGGTGGCGCTCCTGCTCCTGGTCGGTGCAGGCCACCGAGGCGCCCGTCAGCTTGAGCTCGCCGGCGGGGCCGATGCTGATGAAGGAGGCCGTCTCGGGATAGCTCTTGGCCAGCTGATCGATCAGCGCGTAGTTCCACAGGCCCTTGCAGTCGGGCACCTCCTTCAGGCTGGCGCCGTCGGCGCTGACGTCGAGGGCGTAGCGCTTGTCGGGGTCGGAGGGCTGGCCCTTCACCACCACCGCGCGGTAGCCGAGCTTCATCAGGTCCTGGCCGGGGTTGCCGCCGGCGTTGGCCTCCTTGATGCCACCGGTCAGCGGGCTCTTGCCGCCGATCGAGATGCGTCCGGAAGTCGGTGCGGCGGTGCCCGAGAGCACGCCCGGCGCCATCACCAGCACGTTGTCGGGGCCCAGCGCGTCGCAGGCCGGATCGCACTCGGCGAGCAGGATCTTGGCCGACAGACCGCGGCCGCCCCAGAGCTTCCACTCGTCGGGAAGCGGGTCGATGCTCACGCTCTGCTGGGTCATGTCGACGCGAATGATGCGGTCACCGGTGGGGCCGGACATGGGATCTCCTTGAGGGTCTGGTTTTTGGGGGGCCGAAGGTAGCGCCTCGCGTGCGGCTAACCGCCCGCGATGGCCGCCAGGATCTCCACCTCGTCGGCCTCGGTCACCGGCGTGGCCAGTGCGTCGCGGGCGATCTCGTCGCCGTTGACGAAGAGGGTGACGAAGCGGTGCACCCCGCCCGCCGCGTCGAAGAGCTGGGGGCGGAAAGCGGGGAACTGGCGGCACAGGTCTTCCAGGCACTCCCCCACCTGGTCGCCGCGAACCTCGACGGCGGCCTGGCCCTGGGTCGGGCCCTGATAGGGCGGGGGGATCTTCACCTGGGGCATCGGCGGAACTCTAGCTCCCGGGCCCCGGGAGCGCGTCGGGGGCGGGGCTGTCGCGGTGCAGGTAGTAGGCCCGTTGGGCCGGCACCCGCCAGAAGCACTCGTCGGGCAGGTCGAAGGGGCGCGCCGCAGCCGGATCGGGCAGCCAGGCGGTCAGCGCCCCGTCGCGTCCCCTGCCGTGGTGGACACAGCCCGTATCGAGCCCGCGCAGGGCCGGGGCGCAGTGGAGCCCCTGCAGGGCCCAATGGCCGTAGACCAGCCCGTAGTCGTGACCGCGCTCGGCCCAGGCGGCGTGCCAGGCCTGCTGCTCGCCGTCGGTCTCGTCGGGAGTGTCCGCAGACCAGGTTCCGCCGGCGCCCACCGAGCGGCAGCGGGTGAGACGCCCCAGCAGGTCGGCCCCCGGGGCCCCCGAGTTGCCCAGCAGCTCGCGGGGTTCATCGCCGGGAGCCCGGAGTCGCGCCTCGAGGCCCCGAGCCACCCCCTCGAGCTCGGCCAGCGACCAGTCGGGGTGCGCCGCCGCGTGCACCATCGCGAAGCGCTGCTCGCCCAGGCGTCCGGCCTCGACCAGCGGGCGCCGCAGCAGCCAGTGCATCCACTCGTCGCAGTCGGGCGCCTCGAGCACGTCCTGGAAGGAGTCGAACTCGGACACCCCACGCAGGCCCAGCCAGCAGCGCAGCAGCGAAATCTCGTGGTTTCCCAGCACGTAGCGGGCCCGACCCGACTCGACCAGGGCGCGCGCCCGACGCAGCGGCGACAGGTTCTCGGGGCCGCGGTTGATCAGATCGCCCACCAGCCAGAGCTCGAACTCGCCGCCGAATGAGGCCTCGACCCGGTCGACCAGCTGGGCGAACTCGTCGCTGCAGCCCTGGACATCCCCCACGAAGATCCGTTGCACCCCTGTCATGTGCCCGACGCGGAGCAGCGCCGCAACCGCAGGAGCCAAGATAGATTGGTCCCCGGGGGGCTCGGCCGGGCTCGACGAGTGGTCGATCCGGCTACACTTCGCCGTTCCACGCCCCCCGGTTGGACCGGTTCGGGCCGTTCTGGAGGCCGGTTCTTTGGCCAGCCGCTTCATCGTGTGTGACGGGCTCAGGGCTGCGCGCCTCTGGAGCCGGATCGGGACCGGCGAGGACGAGATCCTCACCTGGGTGCCCCGCGCCGACGAGTCGCCCCGCTCGCGCCCCCCGGGTTTCGCCGCCCTGCCCGGCGGCCTCTGCCCCGAAGCGATCGCCAAGCTGGGGCCCAAGCTGGGCGACGAGTTCGCGATCTCGACCGAGGAGACGCCCTTTGCCAAGGCGGCCGTGGCGGTGGTGGCCGAGGCCGTCCCCGAGGCCCCGGTGCTGGTGCTCTCCGACTCCGTCGACCCCGAGGCCCTTCCCGAGCACAGCTGCCTGCGCACCGCCGGGCTGCGCACCCTGATCCGCGACGACGTGGACGAGGAGTTCGCCCTGCTGGGCAACCTGCGGCGGGTGGTGGAGCTGCGCTCGCTGCTGGCCCGGCGCGAGCGGGTGGGCATCCTGCTCCAGCCCGACCCCGACCCCGACGGCATCGCCTGCGGCTACGCCCTGCGCGTGCTGCTCGGGCGCAAGGCGCCCACCGCACCGCTGATCTCCTTCGGCGAGGTGAAGCGGCCCGAGAACGTGGCCATGGTGAAGGCCCTCGGTCTCGAGGTGCGCACGGTCCCCCCCGAAGAGCTCAACGACTTCGACGCGCTGGCCCTGCTCGACGTGCAGCCCACCGTCTTCGGCGACAATCCGCCGGCGCGGGTGCTGTCGGTGGACGCCGTGATCGACCACCACCCCGAGCGCTCGGGCTACGACGCGGTGATCCGCGACATCCGCCCCTCCTACGGCGCGACCTCCACGATCCTCACCGAGTACCTGCGCGCGGCCAACCTCGAGCTGAAGCCCCGGCTGGCGACGGCTCTGGTCTACGGCATCAAGAGCGACACGCAGCTGCTGGGCCGCGAGACCAGTCCCCGCGACATGGCCGCCTTCGCCTACCTGCACGCCCACCACAGCCCGGCGATCCTGCGCCGCATCGAGCGCCCCGCCCTGCCCGCCGACGCGCTCCGCACGCTGGGCCGCGCGCTGGTCAAGACCGAGGTGCGCGACGACCTCCACGTGCTGGTGCTGGGCCGGGTGCGCGAGGACGTGATCCCCCAGGTGGCCGACCTGGGCCTGCAGGCCGAGGGTGCCGAGTGGTCCATCGCCGCAGGCATCGTCGGCAGCGATCTCGTCTTCTCGGTGCGCAACGTGGGCCACGTGCGTTCGGCGGGCGAGGTGGTGCGCGCGGTGGTCGAAGGGTTGGGGATCGGCGGCGGCCATCGCTCGATGGCCAAGGGCATCATCCCCCTCAAGGCCTTCCGCAAGCGCTTCGGCAGCGCCCGCCGCGGGCGCGTCCACGAAGTCCTCCACGACGCCTTCGCCGCGGCCATCAACCGCGAGTCCTGAGACCTTCCCCCTTACGTTCGTTGCTTCGAGGAGCGGCCGGGGCCAGTGGGGCACCCCGATCGGAATGGCTCGCCGCGACCGGCTCGGTCGCCATGTCCGCTCCGGCCCGCAGTCGACCGCGACCGCAGTGCCGCCTGGCTGCGCTCTACTTCCGCTCGAGGTGCCCCACTGGCCCCGGCCGCGCGGCGAGCCTTTCGCGCGTTCGGGGGCGTTGGGCACTGTTGGGCGGAAGTAGAGCGCAGCCAGGCGCGCGCCATGTCGGCGCCGTCTCCGCTCATCGCGCGGTCGAGGAGCCCATGTGGGTCGCGGCGAGCCATTCCGCCCAACAGTGCCCAACGCCCCCGAACGCTCCCCGAAGCAACGAACGGGAGAGTGGGGACCGGCGAGCTACCCGAGCGTGAGCAGGCCGTGGGCCTCGCTCATTCGCTGCTGGATGGGAATCCCGACCGGGCAGGTTCCCAGGCAGGGGGCGCTGCAGGAGGCGCAGGCGCTGGCGTCCTTGTCGAGGGCGGCGTAGCGCTGCATCCCCTCCTTCTCCCAGCCGTAGTCCTCGAAGTACATGCGGTGGCGCAGCACGTCGTGGATGGGCAGACCCTCGGGACAGCTGTCGAGGCACTGGCCGCAGTGGGGGCCGCAGTAGCTGCCGGCGATCTGACGGTCGTACTCGCGCAGTAGCGCGATGTCGGCGTCGCTGAGACGCCCGCCGGAGGCGGCCAGGTACTCGTCCACGTGCTGAAGCTCGAAGAAGGAGATCACCGCACAGGAGACGTCCTCGTTGGCGAGCGTCCACTTGAGGGCCGCCTGCACGTAGGATTCGGCGTAGGGCTGGAAGTCGACGAGGCCGCGGTGCTTGGCGCCCTTCAGGGTCTTCATGGCGACCACGCCCATGTCCTGTTCCTCGCGGGCGCGGCGGATCAGGCCGGGTAGCGGGGCCCAGAGCCCGTGGTGATAGGCGAGCATCATCACGTCGAAGCGGCCGCTGTCGATGGCGGCGTTGGCCACCTCCACCAGGTTGGGCGTGTGGGTGGAGAAGCCCAGGAAGCGCACCTTGCCGGCCTGCTTCAGGCGATCGAAGGCCTCGTGCACGTTGGGGTCCATGAGCCGCGAGACCGAGTCGACCGAGTGGACGTGACACAGATCGACGTAGTCGGTGCCGAGGCGACCGAGACTCGCCTCCACGGCCTCCACGTATTTCTGCGGGGAGGTGCCCGTAGGCAGGTGACCCTCGGGCGTGCAGAACTTCGTGGCCACGAAGATCTCGTCGCGGGGAATCGCGCGGATCGCCTGGCCCATGGCGTTCTCGCTGCCGGCGCCGGAGTAGTCGGGCGAGGTGTCGAAGTAGTTCACGCCGCGCTCGATGGCGAGGCGTCCGATCTGCTCGCCGTTCTCGCCCTCGATGCGACCGGTGCCGAGCACGATGTCCGAGACCTTCCAGTCGGTGCGGCCGAGGCGACGGTGCTCGCGCACCCGACTGCCCTTCCAGGCGTCCTTCCACTCGGGATGGGTGAAGGCGACGTCGCCGTCGCTGATCTTCTGGCCCACGGGCGCCCAGCCCTGGGTGCCCGTGCCCACGCCGAGGAAGCCCCGGGCCGCGCCGGCCACCCCACCCGCCAGCAGCGAGCCCACCGCCACACCGGCGCCGGTGCCGGCCCCGGTCAGGAACGAGCGGCGCTCGGCATCGACCTGGGACGCCGCGGCCCGGCGGGCGAAGACGAAGCTCAGGCCGGCAGCCGCCAGCAGCGAGAGCGCCGCGAGCGCCCAGCCCGAGATCCCTCCGAGGAAGGCGCTGGGGTCGAGCCCGATGGGCGACTTGTACAGCCAGTGGCCGGCGATGAAGTAGCCGGCCACCAGGGACAGACCGATCGCGATCAGGGCAACGAGGCGGGGACGCGAGAGCATGCTGGGTTCCCTCCGCGGGCATTATAGGCCGAGGGCGCTGCGCGGCTCGCGGACGCTATTCTCGGCCCCCGTGCGCGCCGGAAGCCCCCCATGCCCGAGCGAGTGATCGCCACCCTCGACGCCGTGCGCGAGTACCAGGGCCTCGATCTCGGCTGCACCGAATGGTTCGAGATCGATCAGGAGCGCATCTCCCTGTTCGCGCGGGCCACCGGCGACGAGCGCTGGATCCACGTCGACCCCGAGCGCGCCGCCCGCGAATCGCCCTGGAAGAGCACCGTGGTCGATGGCTTCCTGCTGCTGTCCCTGGTGCCCTACCTGCTGCCCCAGCTCATCGAGGTGCGCGGCTGGTCGGCCGCGGTCAACGTGGGCGCCGATCGCTGCGTCTTTCCCGAGCCCGTCCACGCCGGGTCGCGGGTGCGGCTCGGGGCCCGGGTGGCCCGGGCGCGACCCCTTCCGCCCAACGGCGCCCGCCTCGGCTTCGACGTGTGGTTCGAGGCAGAGGGGCGCGACGAGCCCGTGGGCCGGGCCCGGGTGAACTACGCGTACTTCGTCTAGGATCGGCGGCGATCGACCCCGCGGCGAACCTGCTGGCCCGGCGATGGCCGGCCGCCGACGCCACAGACACCCTCCACCCCGGACTCGGAGCGAACCCTTCATGAGAACTTCCGCCCTCTGGCTCGTCCCCACCCTGGCCCTCTGCCTGGCCGCCTGCGGCGCCCCCAGCGCCGAGAAGAAGATCGAGGACGCCG
>Ga0224508_10002766_pt1 | contig 14768 bp, 15 predicted proteins | sample SF_Jan12_sed_USG_4_FD_170157 | JGI IMG/M metagenome (GOLD analysis project Ga0224508, IMG submission 170157) | Sediment microbial communities from San Francisco Bay, California, United States - SF_Jan12_sed_USGS_21 | ecosystem: Environmental > Aquatic > Marine > Sediment | place: USA... | reverse complement strand
ACTAGCGGAGTACGAAGCCTTCGTGGCACTGCTCGATGCCGAAGGCATGGCCATCGAGCTCCTGCCAGACTCCGACCACACTGGCATGGACTCCATCTACGTGCGCGATGCCTCAATCGTCACCGATGCCGGACCGGTGCTGTGCAACATGGGCAAAGAGGAGCGCAGCGGCGAACCGAGCGCAACGGTCGCCGGCTATGCCGCAATGAACATCGACCCCCTCGGCAGCATTACCGGCGCGGGCCGCATCGAAGGCGGAGACGTCGCCTGGCTGACTCCGGAGACTCTAGCGGTGGGGCGCGGCTATCGGACCAACGATGCCGGCATCGCGCAGCTCGAAAGGCTGCTGCCGGACAACATCGAGCTGATAGTCGTACCGCTCCCCCACTGGCAGGGGCCCAACGACGTTTTCCATCTGATGTCGTTGCTCAGCCCCATCGACCACGATCTGCTGCTCGTATACTCGCCGTTACTGCCGGTCCCGTTCAGGGAGTTGTTGCTCGCCCGGGGTTTTGAGCTGGTGGAAGTGCCGCCGGAAGAATTCGACAGCATGGGTGGTAACGTGCTGGCGCTGGCGCCCCGCCGCTGCCTCATGCTGGAAGGCAATCCCTTGACCAGGCAACGGCTGGAAGCCGCGGGAGCTGCGGTGCTCACCTACAAAGGCGACGAGATCAGCCGCAAGGGCTGCGGCGGACCAACCTGCCTCACCCGCCCGGTCACGCGCGAGAGCTGAGGCTCCCATGCAACAGCCGGTGAAAGAACTGCTCGCCGGCTTCCTTCGCTGGCGACAGCCGTCCGACGTCGTAGCTTCGCGACGCCAATCCCTTCTGCACGGATTCACAGATCGCCATGTCCTCCAGCTGCACTCGATGCGCAACCGCCATGCTGTCTTTCTTGAAGGCGTCAGATTGGCCGGAAAAGTAGTAGTCGAAGTGAACGACGCAGCGGCCCACGCCGTTGGGCAGTACCAGATTGACGTCCATCAGACCCTCATACCAGTTGATCATCAGATTCGGAAACAACCAGTAGTAAAGGGCCATATCGCCACCGCGCACGCTAGCGGCCGGGGAAACGGCATTGCTGGTGGGGCAGGATTGCAGGCAGTAGCGGTCGGCGGTCTCGACCAGATAGCGACTGCTATCCAGCGTGCTGTCTAGCTCGCGGTGCAGAAACGGCACGTGATAGCCGCCGTCCAGATAGTTATCGACGTACACCTTCCAGTTGCAGTTGATCTCGTAGCTGACGCGTTGGTGAAACTCCAATCGGTCCAGGCACAGCGGCTCCAGTCTGGTGTTCAGCGAGCCGAGCCAGCCAGGCAGATCCGACGCCTGGTCGTCCAGGCATACGAACACCCAGCGCTCCCACTGCGCCACGCGTACCGGTCGCAGGCCGTGCTCGGCCATGTCGAAATCATCAGCCGCTGAAAAATTCGGCGCGCTGCGCAGGCTGCCGTCGAGGCTGTAGGTCCAACCGTGGTACGGGCAGTGCAACGCGCGAGTAGATCCTGCATCGGAATCGACAACCCGCGCCGCATGATGACGGCAGACGTTGTAGAACGCGCGCAGTTCGCCGTCGCGAACCACGATCACCGGCTCACCGGCGATTTCCGCGGTTATATAATCGCCATGGTTCTGCAGCTGCTCGCGGCGGGCAATCATCTGCCAGCCCCCGGCAAACACCCGTCGCGTTTCTTCGTTGGCAAAGTCCTGATCGCGATACCAGGCGCTCGGCGGTGTGCAGGCTTCTGTCAGCGGAGTGTCTGGATTGTATCCAGCAAGCAATTCATCAATGGATCGATCGCGCATCACTCGGAATTGAGCGGCTCGATGTCTACCATCATCTCAACGAGCAGCTGCTTGGTGAACTCCACAACCTTCTTCGTCTTCTGCTCGTTCAGCTGACTGTTCAACCTGCCGAAGGCCAGACCCTCCAATTGATACTGACCGATGTCGCAAATCAGCTCGAACTGCTCGCGCTTGCCCGTCCATTCAGGAATCAGGTTCAGCGCGTCTTTGCGCCAGGCTTTCACGAACCGTTGATAAGCCGGCTTCAACACCGACGCCAGATCTGGATCTTTTCTGGCGGCAATCACCAGATCCTGGTAGGCGATGAAGTGCCCCTCGGTGAGGTGCCGCCAATACACCTCAATCGCATGCTCCATGGGATTCATGCCTGCGGGGATGTTCTCAAGGTCCCGCTGGTGGTCGGTGAGGCGTCTGGCATGCAGATAGTTTACAGCCGCCTTGATTGCATCCATCTTCGCCGGGAAGTGGTACTGCATGGACCCTGGCGACACCTTGGCCTGCGCAGCAATCCGGACCATGGTCGTGCGTTCGTAGCCGAGCTCTACAATACACTCCAGCGTAGCGATGATAATTCGATCGCGCGTCAGTGCGCTTTTTTGAGTCTGCCACTTCTCGGCGCTCTTCGCTTTCTGTGCAGTCATTGACGTCTCGTTTGGCTTAGACGAAAAACACACGTATACATTTCTTCTTTCTCGACGACAAGCTCGAAGCAGGCTTGCGTCCGCGTCCTTACTTATTTTTGGAGAGATCCCTGAATGAAAACAACAACCATCACCAACGGTGTCGCCGCGGCACTGTTCGCAACGCTCCTGCTTCCGCAGGTAGCCACCGCAGCCGAGGAGTCTCAGGTGATCGAAGAGATCATCGTCATCGCGCAAAAGCGCGAGCAAAGCATGACCGACGTTCCGATGTCGGTAGAGGCAGCATCGGGTGAACAACTCTCAGATCTCGGCATCACAGATGCGGCCGATCTCTTCAAGGCAGCGGCGGGCTTCAGTTCCAATGCTCTTCCGTTCTCGGAAACATGCTCGTTGGATAAAAAAACAATTTTCGCGTATTCTTTTTTTTCCAAATTTGCTGCCGGATATCGATGCGTTGCGTGATTCATTTGATATTCTGAGTTGGGACTATGAGCTCGGTGACGTGCTCCTGTTTCACGGCAATATTCTTCACTCTGCCCTGGGTGGTGTGGCGCTAGACCATCCTAGACGCTCATGCCAGGCAATTTCCGATCCGTTGCCATTGAACGATTTCGACCTTAAAGACGGTCAGAGCTTGGGAGAATTTCCGGAAGTCTTCCCGGTGGCCTGGGCGCCCTAACCATGGGGGAGTGACAGTTGAGTTCAGTTTTGAATGCATTTGCATGAAAATGGAATGTATGTATATTTATTTCGAGATAAGAGAAAAAACGCCAAATATTTTCGTGGTTTCTCCTATCGGCTAATCAATCTCTAGGGGGGAGAGCACCTTGAAGGCATCGTTTCTTAGCGTTATTCATCTGCCAATAGCATATTTGTTACTTGCAAGCCCGGCTATATATGCAGCAGAAGAAAGCGGAGCAAGTGGTACGGTTATCGAAGAACTTGTTGTGACTGCGCAGAAGCGCAGCGAGAGCATCAACGACGTAGGTATGTCCATCGAGGCATCCTCGGGCGAACAACTAAAAGATCTTGGCATCACGGATGCATTTGATCTTTATAAAGTTGTCTCAGGCTTCAGTTCGAATGTGAACTACGCCGGCACGGCGATCTATACCATTCGTGGTGTTGGTTTTCAGGAAAACTCCTTGGCAACCAGCCCCACAGTGAGTGTTTACCTCGATGAGGCACCATTGCAGTTTTCACCCATGACCCGGGGAGCCTCGCTTGATGTACAACGCGTCGAAGCGCTAAAAGGTCCGCAGGGTACTTTGTTTGGGCAGAATGCAACGGGCGGTGCGGTTAACTTTATTGCCAATAAACCCACAAGTGAGTTTGAGGCGGGTGCAACGCTCAGCTACGGTAAGTTTGATTCGATCGACATTGACGGTTTCGTTAGTGGTCCCATAAACGATGCCTGGGGTTACCGATTAGCGCTACGCTCACAAACCTCAGACGACTGGCAAAAAAGTTACGTCGATGGCCAAGAGGCAGGCGAGAGAGACGAACTCGCTTACCGCGCATCATTGGCATACGACAACGATGACCGCACGAGGCTGCTGTTTACATTCAGTGGTTTTACTAACGAGAGCGACACGTTACGCCCACAGTTGGCCGGTAAGATCTCACAAAACCCAATTAACGGAATAACACCTGAATTCGCAGCGGTACCACTTGCGCCGCGTGATGCAGACGCAGCAGCCTGGTCTCCGTGTGCCAATAGCAACGGTGGCACACCAACAGATCCCAATACCCGACGCTGGGATCGTGGTTGCTTTCCGCTTGAAAGCGATGATGAATTTATCTCTGCCCAGATACGCGTGGATTACGACCTAACAGATAGCCTCACGCTGACCTCGCTATCGAGTTATAACGATTTTGACCAGAACGGTACGGGTATGGATGGAGATGGTGCAGCGTTGCAGGTCTATGAGCAGTCCCATTCAGGGTTTATGGAAACGTTTTTCCAGGAAATCAGATTGACAGGAACCTTCGAACGCGGAACGTGGGTTGCAGGCGTTAACTACGAGGACATGGAAACCTTCGATGAGTATATGCATTCGTATGGTCATTCCTCGGTGGTGCCGGTTTTTGGTGTTATCGATTATGGGCCCGTCACACCAACCAGTGCGCAGGACGTAAAGACCTGGGCTGCTTTCGCCAATGTGGAGTACAGCCTCAATGAGTCTGTGATCCTGCAAGCGGGTGTTAGATATACGGATCAGGAGCGAGATTTCAACGGCTGCACGTACGACGGTGGTGACGGGACCTGGGCATTAACGTCCGCTCTGATCCAACCGTTTCTTGGTTCAACCAACCCGCTTCAAGTCGAGCCCGGGGAGTGCTCGACAACTGGACCAGCACCTGATTTTAACCCGGACCCAGACGGCCACGAGCTGAGTCTGGATGAAGACAATACGTCCTGGCGGTTGGGCGTGAACTGGATTGCGAGCGAAGATACGCTTGTTTATGCCAATATCAGCAAAGCCTTTAAGAATGGCCAGTTCCCGACGCTGGCTGGTTCTGCCTATGTCCAGCTGCAGCCGGTCGTTCAGGAAGAACTGCTCGCTTATGAAATAGGCGCAAAATCGACGCTGTTGGATGGTAGCCTGCAGCTGAACGGTGCGATCTTCTATTACGACTACACGGATAAACAGCTGCTGGGCGCACTTGAGGATCCGATATTCGGGTCCCTGCCCGCGCTGGTCAACGTGCCCGAATCCCATGTTTTCGGCGCGGAGTTGGTGGCCACTTGGATGCCTATTGAAGGCCTCACCATCTCGCCATCTGTGAGCTACGCTGATACAGAGGTTGACGGTACTTTCAGAAATTTTGATGCTTTTTTCGGTAGTACCAATAGCGGCACCAAAGATTTTTCTGGGCAGGATTTCCCGCAGGCACCGGAGCTGCAAGCCAACCTGGCTATCGCCTATAGCTGGTCACTGATGGACGACTGGACGGCGTTCGTAGGTGCCAATGTGAATTATCAGGAAGAGACGACCTCGTTTTTTGTTGATGAGTGCAAAGATCCAGCTGCCACGTGTACCCGCTTAGATGCGGGGCTGATATCAGGCGATACAACCCTCCCTGTGCCGGAAAGAACTCTGGTGGATGTGCGAGCTGGTGTTGAAAACAACAACTGGAGAATATCGCTGTGGGGACGCAACTTGACCGATGAATACTACTGGACCCGGCACAGCAAGGTTAACGATACGATCCTCAAACTCACAGGAATGCCAAGAACCTACGGCATTACTGCTAGTTACTCGATGTAAATACTTCCCAGGCCCCAGGCTAATGGCCTAGAGTCGGCACGGCGCGGCCCGAGTTCCTCGGGCTGCGCCCCACCTCCGCGCGGCAAGCGCTAAGCCAGATCGAAAAACCGACGACGTTGCCGGTCGAGGCCCACCTTGAGATTGTGGCTCATGGGGCTGGCAAAGCTTACTTCCGCTTCCTCCGCCTCCGGGCTTTCCCGGAATAAAAAGATGATCTTGTTGAACAGGTTGAGATCGACGGGGTTCGGCAGCCGGATGTCGGCCACCGTTGGCCGCTGGTCATCGCGATCGCCAATTCGTCGATCGAGCTGAGACAGAATCACCATGATGCAGCCGGTGGTTTTCGCGAACTCCTTCAGTTGTGAGATCTGATCCTGAAGCGGCGGATTCGAGCGTCGTTCATCCAGCACCTGCAGATAATCAACGACGATCAGGGAACCTGGTTCCGCTCTATCGGTAGCGGTGCCGACGATGTATTCGGCGCTGACGTCATCGGAGCAGTCGATCCAGCATAGATCCTCGCTCTGGCCTATGGAGTCGGCATACGCGCCGAGCCTCTTCTGCAAATCGCGTTCGCGTTCCACCAGCGTGAACACGTGCGACTTTGGTCTTGCGGCTTCGATTGCTTGAGCGATCAGGCCGAACGCAAAGATCGTCTTGCCAACCCGGGGTCTGGCACCAACAAGCACCAGATCGCCTTCGTTGAGGAAATCGAGAATGTCGCTGTAACTTTCAGGAAGCAGGCTCTCACGCTTCGACATGAGCAGAGACCAGGTCGCAAATCCTTCCTGCCTGGCAATTTCGTCCAGCGCTTGCGCGAAGGACACGCCATCGGCCTTCTTGAGGTCTTTCGCCTGGTTTTTGAGGACGTAGATAGGAGCTGATAGTTTCATCTGAACCTCCAACAGGGGCTAACGACATTCCCTTCTTCTGTCTGACCCGTTATTAGCGGTTAGATGTAGCGAGGCGGTACGACACACTCTGCACTCTGGTGCTTCCCGGTTTGAAGGGCGGGGGCGCGAATACGACGCCGGCAATTATCGTAGGATCTGCCCGACCGTTATTCAAGATCTTTCGGCGCCGATCTCGTGCCGGTGAGAGACGCCAGGTCTTGAGTTACCCGCCCTGCGACAATGGGCAGGCATTCCGGCGCGCACTCGCGCACGAACTCGTGCCCCTGATCACGGGCGCGGTCGATGAAAGCGGAGATCTGTTCGGCGTTGCCGCGAAGCACGTCGTGAACCACCACCACCGACCATTGGTGCCCGACCATTTCGTCGAGTGCCCGGTTTCCCCAGCCGCTCAGGTTTTCCCAATCACGAGGTACCACATTCCACAACGCGCAGGTGTAGCCTTCCCGGCACAGATACTCGATCAGATCCTCGGAAAACAGGTTCGAGTCGAGCCTCCCGGCCTCGGCCACGTGCTCGCCGATCAGGAAGAACGTTGCCGAAACTTCCTTGTCCGCCAGCACCTGAAGCACCTCCGGCGTGACCACCGCGTGGGGCCCGTTGTCGACGGTCAGCGAGATTTTCCCCATTCCATTCCTTCGTGCGGTGAGGGACCCGTACGTGCTATGGCGCATGTTAGCAAAGGCCGCGGAGCGCGGCCCGTCACGCCGTCGCGAGCGGGTACAATCTGCCATCCCTCGAAGGCAATGGTGGACCCACTATGGAACTGCAAGGCAAACGAATCATCGTCACCGGCTCGGCGCGCGGCATGGGTGCGGCCACGCTTCGCGCCTATGTCCAAGCCGGTGCCGATGTAGTCGGCATGGACGTCCTGGACGACGCGGGCGCCGCCACGGCCGCGCAAGCCAACGCCGATGGCCCCGGCAGCGCCCGTTATCTGCACGTCGACGTGGCCGATCAACAGAGCGTCCACACGGCATTTGCCGAAGCCGTGGCGCAGCTGGGCGGGCTCGACGTGCTCGCGCACCCGGCCGCCATTCAGCGCTCATCGGATGCCGGCGACGTAGCTGTAGAAGACTGGGACCTCATGTTCGCGGTCAACGTGCGTGGCACCATGCTCACCAATCAGACCGCGTACCATCACATGAAGGCGTCGGGCGGCGGCTCGATACTCAATTTCGGCTCCATCTCTGGACAACGCCCGGAACCATCAGCTGCGGCCTACTCCGCCGCCAAAGGCGCCGTCCACTCCTGGACCCGCACGGCGGCTGGCACCTGGGGCGCAGACAACATCCGCGTCAACGCGATCCTGCCGGCCATGGCGACCCCCATGTACGAAGAAGCGCTGGCGCGGCCGGTGGATGAGGAGAAGATCGCCAACTATCAGGTGCAGACCGCGACCATTGCCATGGGCGGCAAGTACGGCGATCCGGACAAGGATCTGGGGCCGGTCATGGTGTTCTTTGCCTCGGACGCCTCATGGTTCATTACCGGCCAGATGATCGCCGTGGACGGCGGGCAGACCAACGTGCGCTGAGGCGTTCAGGACACCTGGCGCACCCGCATCCTGCAGCGCTGCGCGCCTTCGGGAATTGTTTCGCTGATGGTCAGCTCGGCGCCACAGCGGCGCAACATGAGGCGATCCATGTCCATGGCCGTATCACAGGCACGTTGATGTTCGCTGCCGGTAAACCCGTAGGGGCAGTACGGTAGATCGAGGATGAACTCATCTCCTTCGATCTCGGAGAACTGAAAGGGAAAGCCCATCATTTCACCGGACTCGATCAGCTGCTGCCTGGTTTCGGCAATTGAGCTGGTCCTGCGCACCCCACCCAGCCACGGGAACACTGCCATACACCAGCTCAGGGTCCGCGCTAGAGGCTCTCCTATCCAACGCACATGGGACAGGAAGACGTGAGCTCTGCCCAGCCCGCGCATGGATGTGTCGACAATTTTCTGCATAGCGTGCATACAATACGCCGGTACGACACCAATGGGGGAGATCGCAATGTCAGAGCATGAATACCGACTGGTTGCCGACTGGCCGAAATACCCGCCGGACATGCGCTTCGAGATGGGCTCCGGAGTGGCGGTGGACGACGACGGCATCATTTATCTGTTTATCCGCGAGATCGAACATTGGGCCGCACACCCACTGGCCATGAAAGACAAGATGGGCAAGAGCGGCGTGCACATGTTCAACCGCGAGGGCGAGTATCTGGGCCGGTGGGGGCCCTCTGATGAACCAGGCTTCGCCCTGGGCGCCCATACCATCTACTTCATCAACGGCAATTTCTGGGTGGTGGACCGCGACGGCCACACGGTGAGGAAGTACAGCAAGGACGGTGAGTTACTGGTTCCGCTCGGCACCCTGGGCGAATGGGGCGACGATCCCGCACACTTCAACGGCCCGACCGGCGTGGTGGAGCAGCCCAACGGCAACATCGTGGTCTCGGACGGCTACTGGAACGCACGGCTGATCTGGTTCTCAGCCGAAGGCGAGTACATCAAGGAGATCGGCGGCTGGGGCGACGGCCCCGGGCAGTTCAACTCGCCTCATGCCGTGGCCCAGACGCCCGACGGCCGGTTGCTGGTGGTCGACTTCCGGGGCGGCGCGCTGCATCCGTACATGACGGTGGACGGCCAGATCGCCGAGCAGCGCAAAGAAACAAACCCCGATCGTAAAAGCCGCATTCAGGTATTCGACTCTGAGGGCACTTATCTGGAGGAGTGGACTCACATCAACCCGCTCAGCATCGCCGTGTATGGCGACCGCATCTACGCCAGCGACAAGATGAGCGATCTGGTGGTGCTGGATGCCGCCACTGGCGAACAACTCGAACGGCACGACAAGCTGGCGATCTACATCCATCAGATGGCTATGGACCAGCACGGCGACATCTACACCGCCACCGTCTACCCCGAGCATGTGGGCGAGAAGCGGGGCCCTCAGGGCCCTTCGCACCACCGCTGGACCCGCAACCCCTGAGTGACGCAGGCAGATCAGCCTGCATCAATCAGGGGGCAGCTTAGTCGCGGCTCTTAGTAGGTCGCCCGCAGGGTTACACCCCAGGTACGCGGCTCGGTGTGGTATGCGGAGAGCGAACCTTCCCGAATGACCGAGTTGAACGCGCCGTTGCGGTAGTCCTCGTCAAAGAGGTTCTTGGCCCAGAGCGAGACATCGTATCGATCAGCGGAGAAACGATACCCCAGGCGAGCATTTGCCAGCGTGTAGGCGTCGGCCTCCTTGTTCGGGTCGATGTCGGTCCCACTCGGATTGTCGCCTCTCCAGCTAACGTCCAACTGACCGTAGATCAGGTTGCCGTCATCAAGCCGAGACTGCACTTGCGCGGATCCAAAGATCGACCATTCCGGCGTGCCGGCGACCCTGTTGCCAGTGGCGTCGCAGACGGTCGGGAATAGCGGTTCGCTTGCGTCGGGCTCAGCGCCAAACGGCGTGCGAATACAGGAACCGCCAACGAATGAATCGTATTTGGCATCTACATAGGCCAATCCCGAGGTAACGGTCAACCACTCGGCGGGCAAAGCAAACACCTCGAGCTCAAACCCTTTGGTTTCGATCTTACCTGCGTTCTGCAGCACGAATCCGGTGCCGACGAAGGTGTTGGCCTGGAAGTCATCGAACTTGGTCAAGTACGCCGAGGCGTTAATGCGCAACCGCTTGTCCATGAAGTCGCCTTTGAACCCGGCTTCGTAGGAGTCCGAGGTTTCGGGATCAAATAGCAGCGGCGCCCCGGTGGCCGGCGATATGCGATCGATGTTGGTACCGCCGGATTTGTAGCCGCGACCGAACGACACGTAGGTCATGAAATCGTCGTTCCAGAAGTACGTCAACTTGGCAGTGCCGGTGAACTCGTCGTCCTTGAACGTTACATCTTCGACGTCAGGAACGAACGGCGAAAGCGGCGTGAACGCATTCCAGATCACGCTGAACTGAGTCTCGGTGAAAATCACGTCCATGTCCTTTTCTTCATCGAGATAGCGAATACCAGCGGTGAGAATCAGCTGTTCGGTCAGATCGATGTCCGCCTGGGCGAAAAACGCCCAGCTGGTCTGCTTCTGAGTCGATAAATTGTCGGCCTGGCCGTCCTCCGGGAATGCTGGATCATCGCAGATCGCCGCCATGCCGACAGCTGCACAAACTGCCGGCCCACCCAACAACTGGCTGTTCGTCAGGCCGCCAACGAGCAAGGTGTTGGCGATGGAACCCAACCGCAGATAGCCTTCGTTTTCGAGATCCTGATCGAAATAGTAACCACCGGCGACATAGGTCACCCGGTCACCAACGGTTCCGGCGATGCGGAGCTCCTGGGTAAAGGTATCCTGCTCCGCCATACCGCCGCTGAGGCTCAGCGTATCCAGCGAGCTGAAATCGGCGTCGACACCACCAATCGACTCGTAGGAACGAAACGCCGTCACCGAGGTGAGAGTGACGTCGCCGATGTCCCAGTCGATCTGCGCGGATACGCCCCACTCCTCGATTTTGGCACGGGGATCAATATCCATGGCGGTTTCGTCATCGTCGAAGTCGTCCGCGAGCACGATGTCTCCGCCAAGTGCTTCGATAGGTAGCAGGAAACTGGCGCCAGGCAGGTTGCCGGTGGGCGGCAACGATCCACCGGCAGCGAGGAAATTCGCGATGGTGTCACCTGGACCGTCGAACGCGTTGGAGGCCGAACAGCACTTTTCGTCGATTTCGGAGTAGTCGGCGATCAATCGAACGGTTACAGCATCTGTTGGCAACACGAGCAGCTGTCCCCGCAACGCGTAGCGATCTTTATCGTTGAGCTCGGACCCGGTTGTGATGTTGTCCACATAACCGTCGCGCTGGGTGAAGCCAGCCGAAAACCGCGCCGCGGCACGCTCGGAGATCGGCATGTTGATGGCGCCGTTGCCGTTGTAGTAGCCCTCGCTGCCGCCATTTAACTCTATATAACCGCCAACCTCGTCGAGCTGCGGTGCAACGCTTAGAAACTGCACGGCTCCCGACGCGGTGTTCTTACCAAACAACGTACCTTGGGGGCCCTTGAGCACCTCTACGCGCTCGAGATCAATCAGATCGCTGATGGCCGAGGATTGGCGCGAGCGATAAACACCATCCACGTAGACGCCGACCGACGATTCCAGCGACAGGCTGTTGCCCGCCGTGCCGACGCCGCGAATGTTGAAGTTGGTCTGCGTAACCGACTGGTTGTTGTAGACGGTGAGGCCTGGCACGAAGAACTGCAGCTCCAGCACGTCGTCGACGCCGGCGTCGTCGAGAAACGCCGAGTCGAACGCCGACACCGCAATGGGCACGTCCTGAATGCTCTGCTCGCGCTTCTGCGCGGTGACGATGATTTCTTCGATGGCGTATTCTTGCTCTTGCGCGTTGACTGTCATGCTACCGAGCATGCCCAGCCAGCCGGCCGCGATGGCCAGAGGAATCCGGACTAACAATCTCATAGTGTTGACCTGTAGTGGCGTTGAAAGAAGGGCTGGCGCCGCTCTCCAACGACTACTACCCAACCCCGAACCCGCACACCATATGCGCCTGTCCGGCGCCGTTCAAGGCCGAATTGCCCGACAATGTGGGGTCGCGAAGACCCGCTCAGTCAGCGCAGCGCGTCGATCCGCGGCGCACCATCTTCGCCGTACACAGTACCCCGGTCATCGGCCACCCATTGCCGGTTGATCGACTCCAGCAACCCGCCGGCGCTTTGCAGGGCTTTCACCATGGCCTCGTAGTTGGGATGTTTGAAGTGTTCTCCCAGGGATTCCGGTGTTTCCCACAGCTCGTAGACCTGGATTTCGGTGGGAACGACGGGGTCGGGCGCGAAGCAGTACATCAGGCAGCCGGCCTCATCGCGCGATATGGCCTGTATCTCAACGCTGGTCTCGATCGCCCGGTCGCGGTGTTCCTGGGTTTCGAAGACCAACCTGGCTGTGACGATAATCATGGGGCTCTCCTCAAACGGAAGTGGACGTTGTGGGGTAAATCTGAAAAGTCGTCAACGATACCATTCATACCGGTCGAGACCAGACCTTTCGGCGCACCTGCTGTGTTGTTCATAGCCAGACCTCCAGATTGCTGGCTCGCCCTATTTCTCTGGTGAGCTTGAGATCCAGAACCTCAGCCATGTCACAAGCAGACAACAGGTCTGCAATGCTGTTCCGATCTTGCTCGCCGAGGGAATCGAACTCGTCCTGCACCCGCTTCAGCAAATAGAACCGGAACGGCTGGGCAAGCGCATTCACGGTAGCGCCCCTGAGCTCGAAGCTGCCCAGCCCAACGCCGCGCTCAACCTGTGTGCCCGGAGCCAGCTCGTCCTGTTGATCGATCCATTCGTTGATACATGTGCAGGCAGCGCGGGTCTCCGGAACGAAATCGATGGCCAGGTGCTTCAATACATCGACCAGGGAATCGGGAGTCTCATCACCGGGAAGGTACTCGCCGCTTTGAACCTCAAACTCTCCAATGTCCGGCTCGGGTCGATTCATTCGCTCAACCCATCTGAAGACCCGGATAGCATGAGCCTGCATCAGCGACAGAGGTTTTGGATCCCGGCCCAAGTGGCCGTACAGAGGCGCGATCATCCCGAAATCGCCTATGCAGGGCCGACCACCCAGCAGATAAGGCTGATTGGAGAAGTGCACGTCGAGCTTCTGCAGCAACTCGCGATACAGCGTTTCAACCACCTCGAATGTTTCGGGCACGGCGCCGAATGCCATACAGGCCGCTCGCATCCGATCGGCTGATGCATCGGCGTTCTGTTCCCGATCAGCGCCCCTGGGGGTCACCGACTGAAAGTGGAACCTCAGGAATTCGAGATTCTGTTCCGGAAAATTCCACCGATAGTGCATCGCCGGACGCAGCAACCCTTCGGCACCGATGACATCAAACAGCCTGCTTAGAATTCGTTGCTTCGGGGAGTCGGGTGAAAAGCAATGACCGCTGTCATCCTCAAAGTGGTCGACGATCGCCACGCCATCGCGGATCACCAAGCCGTCCGGAAGCTCGACGGTTGGCATGCTCTGGCGCCCACCCGCCTTCGGCACGACGTTTTCTCTGAAGTGGCTGGATATCGGCGTAGTCTCTCGATAGGCAAGCCCCGCCTTGATCAGATAGCTACGCGCCCTGCCGGTGTAGAGGGACAAAGGAGTGCCATACAGTGTGATCCCGGTCATTGGGAAAACACCTGAGCGACTGCGTCGCCGACCAGGCCTGGATGCGAGCGCCGTGTGTAGTTGTCGGACTGATCTTTCCAGACAACCTTACCGCTGCCATCCACGAGCAGACTGGTGGGGACAGGCAACCCGGGTCTGCCAGGGTGCTTGAAGTTATTGAAGTTGCTGTTTCGAAAACCGAATTGATCGATCACTTCGAGTTGCGGGTCAGCGAGCATGGTTGCCTGCAGCCCGTGCATTGCTCGCCCTGCCTTGATCTCACCCGCGCTGTCTGTAGATATGGTAACAATCCGGATGCCGGATTCATCCAGGTTTGCGCGCAGTTCTTCCCATCGCCGTAACTCGGCGACGCAATAGGGTCACCAGTGCCCGCGAAAAAACTTGAGCAGCACCTTGGAGCCACTAAGAGTGGCGCTATCGAATGCGTCTCCATTCGAGTCAACGGCGCTGAACGCCGGAATCGCATCGCCAACCTCAATGGTCTCACCCTGCACTTTTTGAGCCCCGGTCGAGCTCAGATAGAGAAACACTATTGCAACCCCAACCGCCCACCAGGCTGCGGTGCTTGGTGGGCCGACTGCGAGAGCCACAACACCGAGTACCAGCCCGAATGCTGCAATCGCCTGGAATAGATACGGGGTGTCAGGGATGTTCACGCGCCACGCCCGCTGAAACCAACGGGCAAGCATCCCGAGAACCACGACCAGCGCAACAACACCCAGATACTCGATCATGGGTTGGCCTCCATAAACTCGACAACGACCTTCGACAAGTCCTCCGCGGCATCGTCCTGCAGAAAGTGACCGGCGCCTTTGATGATTGTGTGCTGCTGCCCCGCAGCCCCGGGCACGGTCTCGATAAAGCGCTTTTCCCCACCTCTGGTTACGGGGTCGGAGTCGCTGAATGCGGTGAGGAAGGGCTTGTCGAATTCCGCAAATGCCGCCCACGCCG
>Ga0224508_10002765_pt1 | contig 14768 bp, 10 predicted proteins | sample SF_Jan12_sed_USG_4_FD_170157 | JGI IMG/M metagenome (GOLD analysis project Ga0224508, IMG submission 170157) | Sediment microbial communities from San Francisco Bay, California, United States - SF_Jan12_sed_USGS_21 | ecosystem: Environmental > Aquatic > Marine > Sediment | place: USA... | reverse complement strand
TCCCAGTGCATCTGCAAGCTTGTAGATGAGGTCGAACTGTTCCTCGCTGCCCAGGGCGCGACCACCGGCGACGACTTTCGCTGCAGTCTGCAGGTCGGGCCGATCGGATGCGGCTGATTCGATACCAACGTAGCGTGTATGAGAGGGCAACTCTGCAGCCGCTTCGACCGTCTCAACAGCGGCTGCGCCGCCGTCTGCGGCTGCCGGCCACGATGCGACACGTACGGTGGCAACCAAGGTACTGTCGGCCGGTGCTTCAACGGTAACTATGGCGTTACCGGCATAGACCGGTCGCTTGTAGGTATGGCTGCCTTCCACACTCATGATGTCGCTGACCTGGTTGACGCCGAGCAGGGCGGCAACGTGTGGCATCAGGTCCCGGCCAAAAGTGGTCGAGGGTCCGAATACGTGGCTGTAGTCCCCGGCAATGGCTGCGATCTGGGGTGCGAGGATAGCAGTGACAGCGTTCTCGTTTTCCGCGCGCTCGACTGTAAGCACACGGCCTACGCCTGAGATACCTGCCGCCTGCGCGGCAATATCCGCTGCCGATGCCGCCAACACCACGACGTCAATGTCGGCACCGTCAATTGCGGTCGCACAGGACACACACTTGGCTGTGCTTGCGTTGAGGACCGAACCGTCGTGTTCGGCAATGATAAGTACTTTGGCCATTACACGATTCCTTTGTCTTTAAGTGCTGCAACGAGTCCGGCAACGTCATCAACCATCACGCCTCCCTGTCTGCCTTCGGGCGGCGCGTACGAGAGTTCCTTGATAGCCGGTCCGGCTTCGACGCCGAGGTCAGCCAGGGGTACTTCGTCAAGAGGCTTCTTCTTGGCCTTCATGATGTCGGGTAGCTTCACGTAGCGCGGCTCATTGAGACGCAAATCGACTGACAGGACTGCCGGCAGATCGACCTCGATGGTCTCGAGCCCTGCATCAACTTCCCGCACCACGCGGGCGCTCTCCCCATCAATTGTCACGCCCGACGCGAACGTCGCCTGCGGCCGTCCCCAGATAGCTGCAAGCATCTGCGCAATCTGGCTGTTGTCGCCGTCAATGGCCTGTTTGCCAAGCATTACCAGCCCGGCGTTTTCCTTCTCGGCCAGCGTCTTGAAAACACGAGCAACACTTAGCGGATCGATCTCACCCTCAACGGTGACGAGGATTGCCCGATCAGCACCCATCGCGAGCCCCGTGCGCAGTTGCTGTTGCGCCTCCGAGGTGCCGATAGACACGGCAACGACCTCTGTGGCACCGCCGCTTTCCTTGATGCGCAGCGCTTCTTCGAGGGCGATTTCGTCAAAAGGATTGATGCTCATCTTGACGCCATCTGTCTCGACGCCGCTGCCATCACTCTTGACCTGAACGCGCACGTTGTAGTCGACGACGCGCTTCAGGCCGACAATGATTTTCTCCACTGTGTAACTCCCGATTGTCGGTATTGGGTGGGGCGAATGCCCTTGGAACAGATATTGTCCAAGACTAGGGGAACGTGTACAAGAGGCCCATACCTAATCGGGCATAGTCGGTACCTTTCATGACGCAAGAACAGATCCTGATATCAGCCTCGGCCCTCGATGAAGCGACCAAAGAGCCGGCGTGGTCGATCATCGATTGCCGCTTTAATCTGGCAGATGTCGGGGAAGGGCGCCGACAATTCGAGCAAGGACATATTCCCGGCGCCGTTTTTCTCGATCTGGATCGTGATCTTGCAAGTTCTGTCGGACCCGATACCGGGCGGCACCCCTTACCCGATTCAGACTTTATCAGCGCACGACTCGGCGAGGTCGGTATCAGTAACACCGATACGATTGCAGTCTATGACGCCGGCAATGGCTCTATCGCCGCGCGCGCCTGGTGGGTACTGCGCTGGCTGGGGCATAAGTCTGTGTTTCTGCTGGATGGTGGCTTCGCTCTTTGGGAGGCGAAGGAACTGCCGATCGAGACGGACATGCGAACGATCCAACCCGTTAGCTATACACCGTGCGTAAATGCATCACTGGTCCTCACGACAGAGGAACTCGCCGCCGATCTGCCCCGCATCAGGACACGGAATCTGCTTGACGCACGCGACCGCCCTCGATTCCGGGGAGAGGTCGAGCCCATTGATCCGATTGCAGGCCATGTGCCGGGAGCACAAAACCTGCCGTTCACCGATTTCGTGGCACCTGACGGATCCTGGAAACCATTGGCAGAGCGTGCTGCTCTTCTGGAGAGCGTGCTTGGAGATAGCCGGGAAACGGCCTGGAGCGTCATGTGCGGCTCAGGGGTAACCGCCTGTCACCTTGCGATTTCCGGGCTTGAGGCCGGTTTCAGGGAGCCTCAGCTGTATGTGGGCTCCTGGAGCGAGTGGATTCGGGATCCGGAGCGACCCGTGGGAACGGGTGAGGCCTGAAATATCATCCGAAGGGATGCGGATTTGGCGTAAACTTTGTGCCAGATTCGAGTCTAAATTAACTGTACAGCACTACGATAAGGAGCCCGACTGTTGCATGTGGGCCACAAAGAAAAGGGATCTTTAAATGCTTTATAAACAATTAATTATGCTTATTACTTCATGTTGTTTAGTAGCATGTGCCGGCACTGCCGAGCAAGGTGATTCGGTTGCAGACGATGAGCCTCGGGGCAGGGGTGATTGCATCCATGAGCCAAGTATCCGAGGATATACCGTTCTGGATGAGCAGAATATTCTCGTCGAGGCCGGCGGACGCCGTCAGTACCATGTCGTCCTGAGTCGCCGAGCCCACGAGCTGCGTTACAGTCCCGGTATCTGGTTCAATTCGACCACCAGCAGGGTCTGCGCCGGCTTTGACAGCATAGGGTACAAAGGCAGCATGACGGGTCGCGAACGAATCGAGTCGATACGCGAGCTGTCGGAAGAGGAAGAAGAACAGCTACTTATCCAGTTTGGCAAGAAAGAGCCAGAAATAGACAACATGCCGGAGCCCCAGGAAGTTGAGGGCGCCGACGTAGAAGAGCTGGACGAAGCGGCCAGCGAGTAATCGCACCGACTTTGTCACGCAATCCGCAATCTCCGTGCGGACCCACCCGGCCAGCCTAAACAGCTGGCCGGGTTTTTTGTGCGCGTGATTTCTGTACCCTGTGTGCCCCATGAATACGGCACTTCAAAACATTCGGGTACTCGACATGAGTCGGGTACTTGCGGGGCCCTGGGCGGGACAGTTGCTCGGCGATTACGGCGCGGATGTGATCAAGATTGAACGTCCCGGACATGGAGACGATACGCGTCAATGGGGGCCGCCGTGGCTCGGCACGGAGTCCGCCTATTTTCTGTCGACGAATCGCAACAAGCGCTCGGTAACTGTGGATATCTCGACGCAGCGAGGACAACAACTCATCCGCGAACTGGCCAGCAAAGCCGACGTATTGCTGGAGAATTTCAAGGCTGGAACGCTGCAGCGTTACAAGCTCGATCCGCAGGATTTGATGGCGGCCAACCCAGGACTTATCGTCTGTTCGATTTCGGCTTTTGGACAGTCCGGTAGCCGCGCTGCAGAGCCCGGGTACGACGCCATGATCCAGGCGTCTGCCGGGCTGATGAGTATTACCGGCCCGCCTGACGAGGAAGGCGGAGGGCCGCAGAAGGTTGGCGTGGCAATCGCCGACATCATGGCGGGCATGTACGCGACCACGGCTGTGCTGGCCGCCCTGAACGCGCGCGCGTCGACCGGACTGGGCCAGCGCATCGATGTCCCGTTGTACGACAGCCAGGTGGCGTGGTTGGCCAACCAGAACATGAACTACCTCGTGGGTGGGATCGTGCCGGGCCGCATGGGTACGGCCCATCCAAACCTCGTGCCCTACCAGGCATTCGCGACCCGCGACAGCAACCTGATGCTGGCGGTTGGTAACGACCGGCAGTTCCGGGACTGTGCTGAGATTGTGGGCATGCCTGATCTCGGCGAGGATCCGCGCTTCGCAAACAATGCTGCGAGGATTGAGAATCGCGCCAGTCTCATCGAACTGCTGAACTCGCGCCTGGGTGGCAACACGACCAGGTACTGGCTGGATGCGTTCGCGGCGCGGGGCGTTCCGGCGGGGCCGATCAACGACATCGGCGAGGTCCTGAGCAATGCGCATGCCAGCGAACGCGAGCTTGTTCGGCATATTTCGAACGGTGCCGGCGAGTCGGTTCCCGTCGTCTCGAACCCTGTCGATTTCGAATGCACTCCGGTGCAATACGAGAGAGCTCCGCCCTTGCTTGGGGAGCACACGGAGGAGGTTTTGGAGGAGTGGTTGGGGTACTCTGCGGAGATGATCGCGACACTCAGGAATGAGGACGCAATTTAGAGCCTGTTAACACTATGGAACAGACAATTCAGTCCAGCTCGGTTCTCAAGGATGTCCGTTACGAGATCCGTGGTCAGCTGGCCAATCACGCCCTGGAACTCGAGAAACGGGGCTACGAAATCATCTCGCTGAACATTGGCAATCCGGGGTTGTTCGGGTTTCGAACGCCGGAGACCATGCGTCTTGCCATGATCGAAAACCTCGCTCAGGCCGAGCCCTATTGTCACCAGAAGGGGATCTTCCCGGCTCGCGAGGCCGTCGTGATGCAGCAACAGAACCGCGGCGTGCACGGCGTCTCCGCAGACGAGGTTTTCATTGGCAACGGTGTCAGCGAACTCATTGACCTTTCACTTCGCGCCTTGCTGAATCCGGGCGACGAGGTGCTGGTACCCAGTCCTGACTATCCGTTGTGGAGTGCAGCGGTCGCGCTGAACGGCGGCACGGTGAGACACTATCCTTGCCCACCGAAGGCCGGCTTCATGCCGGACCTGTCTGCGATGGAGCAGTTGATCGGCGACAAGACGCGCGCCATCGTGGTTATCAACCCGAATAACCCCAGTGGCGCCGTGTACAGCCGCGCCACGCTGAAGGCCATCGTGGAACTCGCAGAGCAGCACGATCTCGTCGTCCTGTCGGATGAGATTTACGATCAAATGGTGTACGACGATGCCGAGTTCATTCCGATGGCGACGCTCGTGGAGAACACCGTTTGCCTGACGTATTCGGGACTCTCCAAGATCTATCGGGCCTGCGGCTACCGGGTCGGCTGGTGCGTATTCAGTGGCGATCTGGAGCGTGCAGGCGACTACATTCATGGTATGGAACTGCTAGCGGCCCTGCGGCTGTGCAGCAACGTCCCCGCTCAGTGGGCGGTGCAAACGGCGCTCGGTGGTTTCCAGAGCATTCAGGATCTCGTGAGCCCGGGTGGCAGGCTGTACCAGTCGCGCCAGGCCATCATCGATGGTGTTGCGGCCAGTGACTACCTGAGCTTACAAAAGCCGATGGGTGCGATGTACGCCTTTATCCGTCTTGATGAGCGCTTCAATGGCAAGCTGGATGACCAGGCATTCGCGCTCGAGTTGCTCGAGAAGCACCATGTTCTGGTCGCGCCGGGTACCAGTTTCAATACGCCATACTCCGATCATTTCCGGGTGACGACCCTGCCGGATCAAGAAACCATCAACGTCGTATTCGAACGTATTGACTCCTGTCTGGCGCCGTACGCCTGACGATGTACGACTGGCTGACGGACGCGCTTGACGATTCGAGTTGCCTCGTAACGGCGAATCAGCGGCTGGCTCGAGACCTGCAAAGGACTTGGGGCACCATTCAGGTCGCCGCCGGTGCCACTGCCTGGCGAACGCCGAACATCCAGCCCTGGCAACAATGCGTCGCCAGCCTGGTTGAATCGGCTGCAGGACGGGCGGGCCTCCCGACACACATCAACGCACATCAGAGCCGCGTGCTCTGGGAGCGGTGCCTGCGCAGGGAGCTTGGCGATAACGTGAGCGGATTGCCGGCGCTGGTACGACTGGCGCGCGACACCTGGCAACAGCTCGCTGACTGGCGCGTGAGTATTCGCGAGCTTGCGCGCACCGCGCATAGCCAGGATCAGCGGCTGTACGCGGCCGCGGCGGGGCGCTACCTGGCCGTCCTCGAACATGAAAACTGGATCGACGATGCCGGGCTCCCGGCGCTGGCTGTGGATCTCATAGCATCCGCGGCAGCAGTCCCGGGCCGACGCTATGTCTTCGCCGGATTTGACCGGGAGAGGCCGTCGGTTACCGCGCTGCAGGACGCACTGGCGAATGCGGGCGCCGAACTCGTAGTGCAGGAAGCCGCGAATCTCGGCGCCAGCAAGACCGTGCATGCGTTCGAACAACGCGACGCCGAACTGCGCAGCGCTGGCGCCTGGGCGAGGGGCATCCTCGATGCGCAGCCCGAAGCGCACGTCGCTGTGGTCGTTCAAGGTCTTGAGCAGTCGTCCCAGCGCGACCTGCGGCTGCTCCGCGAGGCGTTCGTGCCGGGCTGGCAATATGGGCCGGAGTCCCTGCGCGACGCCGTCAACGTGTCGTACGGGCAGCGGCTTAACGAGTACCCGGCTGTCGCCATCGCATTGCTGGCGCTCCGCTGGCTGGTCAGGGATCTCTCGGCCAGGGAGGTGTCGCAGTTGATGCAGTCGCCGTTGCTCGGCGAGGGTGATCTCAATGGACGTGCCCGCCTGGAACTCCGCCTGCGCCAGATGCCCGATCGAGCCTGGGCGCCCTCGATGATCACGGCTGCACTAAGAGGCACAAGCGACACGCCGGACGGCGGCGACTGGCTGGCGAGCATTGCGGCATTCAGCAAGCGACGGCGTGAAATTCCCAGGCATGCGTCACCGGCGGACTGGGTCATGATTCTCGATGACTGCCTGTGCGCGCTTGGCTGGCCGGGACAGGGTACGCGCAGCAGCGACAGCTACCAGCTCGTCAATCGCTGGCGTGAACTGCTCAATGACTTCGCACGCCTGGATCTTGTCAGCTCGACAATGAGCGCAGCGGTCGCGATCAGTCAGCTCGAACAGATGGCGGCAGAGACGGTGTTCCAGCCCGAGACCCGGCGCGCGGCCGTGCAATTGATGGGCCCATTGGAGGCGTCTGGTGCGGAGTTTGACGCCATCTGGATTGGCGGCCTCAACGCCAATAGCTGGCCGCCGCCAGGCACTCCGTCCGTTCTCGTGTCCCGCGAGCTGCAGCAAAAACACGGCATGCCCGACGCAACTCCCGATGACACCCGCAACTGGGCAACGACCACACTGCGTCGGCTCACCACGTGCGCACCTGTCGTTATCTGCAGCTACGCGCAGGTTGAGGATGACGTGGACCAGACGGCAAGTGACCTGCTCGGCGACTTTACGCCGGCCGACGTACCGCCGGACCCCGGCTGGCACGCGGGTGAGCTTGTCGGCAGGGTCTCGCCACGCACAGTTGATGACAAAGTTCCGCCGGTCACGGATGAAAAGGTGTTCGGCGGAGCTGGCACCGTGCAAAGGCAGATGTCGGAGCCGTTCAGCGCCTTCGCGCTTGGACGCCTCGGAATCTGCGGCATGGATCGACAGGCGCTCGGCATACCGCCCCTGTTGCGCGGCAATCTCGTCCACGACACCCTGTTTCGACTCTACCAGGGCCTGCCCACGGCGGCAGAGCTTCGCGACGCCAGCGGCGATGAAGTAAGGACCGCCGTTGCCGCCGCTGCGGACGGTGCGATACAGCGACATCTGCACAACAGCGACCCCGTCTTGCTGAACCTTCTGACACTCGAACGAGAGCGAATTGTCGATGTCGTCACGACGTTTGTGCAAACCGATTGTGCACGCGGAGAGTTCCAGGTTGCGGCGCTTGAGGGTGACCTGGAATTTCGCCATGGCAACCTGCGTTTGACCCTGCGCTTCGATCGCATCGACCGTTTCTCGGATGGCAGCATCGGGATACTCGACTACAAGACTGGAAACCCGCAGCAACTGCTGGCCAGAGACGGCACGGTCAAAGAAGCGCAGTTGTTTGTGTACGCCTGTGCGACTGAAGAACCTGTCGCTATGCTGGCGCTCGCGAATATCAATCCACGCGAGCCGGGCTTCAGCGGGGCGGGACGGGGCTTCACCAATGAAGACGACTGGCCGGACGTGTTGGCGGCGATTGGCGACTTGATCGTTGCGGCCTGCGACGAACTCATCGCCGGGGATGTTCGGATCGTCGCCGATCAGGGTGCTGCCAGCGCGCGTCGCCTGAACCTCTTGAGCCGCTATACGGAGTTACGTCGTGACAACTGACGACACACTCCTGCAGGCGGATTTAGAGGCACGCAGCGACGCCCTGGATGTCAGGCGCTCGTTTATCGTCCAGGCACCCGCGGGCTCGGGAAAGACCGAGTTGCTGATCCAGCGCTACCTGAAATTGCTCAGTCGGGTCGACCACCCCGAGGAAATTCTGGCAATCACGTTCACGCGTAAAGCGGCGGCCGAAATGCAGTTGCGTGTTCTCGATGCACTGCGGCGGGCCCGCGCGGGTGAAGAGCCAGACGAGGAGCACCTCAAGCTCACGAAGCGTCTCGCGCAGGCTGCACTGCAGCGCTCGGAGGAACTGGACTGGAACCTTATCGGCAGTCCGCGCCGCATGCGTATCCAGACACTCGACTCATTGAATCGCACGATCACGCGATCGCAACCCCTTAGCTCGCCAGACGGCGCCAGCGGCATGAGAATCGTAACCGACGCTGACCTGACCGCGGTCCACGAAGCGGCAGCCATCGCTACGCTGGACTGGCTGGCCGAGCCCGGGGCTGCCGCAGATGCGACACGGGAGGTCCTTACGCACGTAGACAACAGCACGTGGGCCTACGTTTCTTACCTGGCGGCGATGCTCAAGACGCGCGATCAGTGGTTGCCGTTCATTGGCGCGGGCCAGGTGTCCGACGAGGATGCGCCGGTCTTGCGAGAACGCTTCGAGGCGAGCCTCAGGTTCGCTGTAGTTCAGCATCTCGAGAAGCTCCGCGACACGATCGGCGACGGCCAATACCATGACTTACCGCCGCTGTTCGATTACGCGGCTGCTTGCCTGCTCGCAGAAAACGTAAGCGACAGCCCGATACTCGCACTTGCCGGTATCGAGAGCTGGCCAGGCAGCGAGCCCGGGGATGTCGGCGCCTGGCAGGGTGTTGCCGAGATGTTGCTGGTCAGGAACAAACCGCAATTTCGCAAGAGCGTCACCAAGGCACAGGGCTTCCCTACAACCGATCGGTCGAAGAAGGACACGGTAACGGGATTGCTCGACGAGTTCGCTGGTGCGCCCGACATCGCGGGCCTCCTGAATGGCACACGCAGCCTCCCACCTGTGCGCTACACGGATGATCAATGGTCCGTCCTGCTCGCTTTGTTTCGCTTGCTACCGCTTGCGGTATCGGAATTGAAACGCCTGTTTGCCGAACAGGGCATCGCCGATCACATCGAGGTGGCGCTGCATGCAGGCGCGGCGCTGGGCAGTGCGGAGAATCCGGGTGATGTTGCACTCTTGCTGGACTACAAGGTCAGCCACATCCTTGTAGACGAGATGCAGGATACCTCGCATGCGCAGTACGGCATGCTCGAGGCGCTGACGGGTGGCTGGGCGCGGGACGACGGCAGGACCCTTTTCTGCGTAGGTGATCCCATGCAGTCGATTTACCGCTTCAGGAACGCGGAGGTCGGCCAGTTCCTGCTCGCGCGACAGTTCGGTATCGGGCGCATGCAACTGGACTCGCTGGTGCTGCGGCGGAACTTCCGTTCCGGGAGCAAACTGGTCGACTGGTTCAACGCGTTGTTTCCTTCCATTCTGGCACCGGAAAATGACGCTATGCGCGGCGCGGTTGCCTATTCTGCCGCGGTACCGGCGCCGCATCTGGAGGGGTGCGGCGAGACTGTCGTCCATCCGGTATTCGGGGTCGACCCGGAAGAAGAAGCACGCGTGGGTTGCTGCGAAGTTGCGAACATTCTCGCCGCAAATCCGGACGAAGAACTCGCGATCCTGGTTCGAGGTCGAACGCAGCTTCCGGCCCTGCTTGCCGCACTGCGGCGCGCGAATATTCCGTATACGGCGATCGAGATCGACAAGCTGACGGACCTGCCCGAGATTATCGACATCCTGGCGTTGACCCGGGCTGCCGTGCACCCGGGTGATCGTATCGCGTGGCTTGGGCTGCTGCGCGCTCCCTGGATCGGGCTAACCTGGTCGGACCTGCACGCGCTCGTGCACAGCGATACGCGCAGCACGGTCCGCGAGTTGCTCGATGATCCTGACAGATGTGCGCGTCTGTCTGCGAGTGGTCGGGACGCGATAGACGCGGCGAGGGGGCCACTCAACCAACTCTTCCTGCCGCACCGTTCGAGTTCCCTGCGGCAGCGTATCGAGCGCTGCTGGCTGAGCCTGGGAGGGCCTGGGGCCCTTCGCGACGAGATGGAGGTTGAAAACGTCTACCGCTTCCTCGATCTCCTTGATGCGCATGCGACGGCTGGAACACTGTCCGACGTAGCCGCGCTGGAGTCGGTGCTCGACGATGAGAGAGTCTCGAGCAACCTTCGTTCGCGCGTGCAGGTGATGACCATGCACAAGGCCAAAGGGCTCGAGTTCGATCACGTCATGCTCTACGGCCTGGGCCGCAAGCCCGGCGGCGGTAACCCGGGTGTATTGAGCTGGTTCGACATGCCAACGCGAGAGGGTGAAGGCCGCAAGATCATAAGCCCTGTCGGTCCCCGCCAGGTGGTCGACCGCGATCCGGTACACCGGTACATCGCGTTCACGGCTGCGGAGAAAGACAAGTATGAGCAGGGCAGGTTGCTCTATGTCGCATGCACGCGCGCGAAGAAGAGTCTGCATGTTGTTGGCAACGTGTCAGTGTCGAGAGACGGTGACGAATTCAAGCCTGCGCGCAGCGACAGTCTGCTGCACCTGTTGTGGCCGGCGCTCGAACCGGCCTATGCCGAGGCGTTCGCAAACTGGTCGGGCGGTGCACCGCAGGCCGATAGCCCGACCTTCATGCAGCCTGTGCGCCGGCAGTTCGATGCCCCATGGAGCCTGCCGGAAATTACGCCACCCACCTGGTCGACCGAACCTGATGTTCAGGTCGACACTGAGGAAGACGTCGAATTCTACTGGGTAGGAACAGAAGCACGCATCGCCGGCACGCTCGCACATCGCTGGTTGCAGCTTATCGCCGATGGCCGTGTGCCCCTGGAGGTCGATGCGTCCATGCGGAGTGTCACTTTGCGCTGGCTGAGAGAGTTGGGCATGACAGCGGGTACTGCCACCGATGTCGCGGAGCGCGTTGAACTCGCTGTCGCCCGCACAGCCGGGGATGAGCGTGGACGGTGGCTACTTACAGGCGACGGGCATGCTGAACTGGCGTTGTCCGGCCTGTACGAGGGTGAGATCGAGTCGATTGTTGTCGATCGCGTGCGCATCGACGACAACGGTGATCACTGGATCGTTGATTACAAGACGAGTACGCACGAAGGCGGAAACCTGCCGGGCTTCATCGATGCGGAAGTCACTCGCTACACGCCACAACTGCAGAAGTACGCAGCGATTTACAGGGCCTATACGGGCACGGAGCCGCGATGCGCGCTGTATTTTCCGCTGCTGCAGGAATTCGTGGAAGTCTAGTGGGCTGCCTGATTAGTACTGGCCTTCCACTCGCAGTTCGTGCTGACCGCGATCATTGGCGAAGGGCAAAGATCGAATCTGTCGCTTCAGGCTCTCGGGTGCATTCGGCTTGGCGACAACCTGGCCGAGAAACGCGTAGGACTTGTCCGGATTGAGTTGCAGGCTGCCCGCAAGGTCGACGACACCGTCAGTGTCTTCGATGCTGGCCACGATGCCGTTATTCTGCGTAAAGAACTCCGCGCGATAGCCGCCCATCGAGGCGCCCCCGAGCCGAGGCACAACGAGATTGGCGACGTCGAGCGTTCCGTCCATCGCCGTAGCCCGACCCGACACGAGTTCGAGACGTTCGAACTGCAAACTCGCAGTGCCGCTCAGTCCGGCCACGTTTGCAGCCGCTGCAAACATCTGTAGCGGAACCGAGGCGGACAGGTCCGTCATGACCAGGGTGCCGCCAAGGCCAAGCGCAATATCACTCTCGAAGAAACCGGACACGGGTGAACCGCTGATCTCGTACTGCGCTTTTCCGGTGAAAAGCTGTAACGGCTGCATCCGCCACGTTAGATCCCTGAGATAAACGCCGTTTGTCGAAAACTCGCGCGCCGTGCCACTCCAGACCGTCCCTTGTATGCCGCTCAGTTTGACGTGCGGCGGTGATATCCACTGGTAGGCAATGCGTGCCGGGAAGGTAACGACCAGGGCGATAAGCAGGGTCAGTACGGCCAGCAGCGTGAGGCTGCGATTTCGCTGGATCAAAGGGCGCGCTCCAGCGTGAGCGACGCATTGATGCGTCCGGGTCCGGCCTGGGGTGCCAACTGCATCGTGCCCTGCTGCACAATCAAGCCGTAGTTGTTGCCCAGTTCACCCAGCCACAGGACGAGCTCGTCAAACGCGACATTTTCGAAGCGTACCTGCACTCCGTTCGGCGTCGGCGCACTGCGGCGGTTGTATTGTTCCAGGCCGCGGCTCTGTAGCGTCTGGGACACGATGATAATCGGCGCTTGCTGGCTTATCGGCGCACCCGATGGACGATTCGGGTTGCCATTAGCCACGAGCTCGCGCAAAGGCTGCAGGCCCGCCAATGCGAGCTCGAAATTTTCGACGCTGGCCGCGACCCGCGTATGCCGCTTGTCCAGCGGCTGCCACAGGCCATAGAAGAGCAGGGCAATGACGACGAATACCGCGCCAACGAGAACAAATACCTGCTCCCGGGCCTCGAGGTTCTCGTACCAGTCCTTCATGAGCCTGCCTCGCGAATCTGAATACGGCTGGTAATGCGATCGTCTACCTTGTCGGTTGATTGAATCGATGCCGCAAACTGGCCCGTCGCTGCAATGGCTTCCTGAAGCTTGCCAACAGTCTCGACATCAGGTGCCGTAATCCGGACGTCGAAAACACCGGCCCGATAGCTGACGGAATCCACTTTGGCCTCAGAGTTTTGTCTTAATGCCACGCTCAGTTGCAGCACTGATGGCAGGAATACCTGAGGCGCCGCACTGGTTCCGAGTGAGCGCCGCAATGACTCTACCCGTTGCAGTGGATCCGCGAACGGACCCGTCTCGCCCGGGCGGAATAGGCGGTACGCCTGCGCAAACTGTTCCTGCAACGCCGCTTCTTCCTGGGTCAGGCGGTAGTAGTCAACGCCTTTACCCGCGAAACCGACGATGAGGAATGCGAGCAACAGCATGGCGGCTTTGCTCCACGGACGCAGCCACGAACCATAATCCGCTTTCGGGCCGTATCGTCCCTGCAGCAGGTTGACACCCTGGCCACTGGCGACCGTCACTGCAAGCCGCGGCAGCGCACCATCGGGCAGGAGGTTGATGTCGACGCTGTGCAGTTCATGGCGCAATACGATCCAGTCGTGTGACAGGCGCTGTTCATCCGCCGCATCGCAGTACACTACGAGGTGGCCGGACGGGTCAGGTGGAACGTCGTCGTCCGCCCTGTCAGTCAACTTGCCGGCCGCGACGAGGGCATCACTAGGTGCGGCGCCCTGCATGACGAACTCGGCGTCTTCACCATCGTTAAAGAACACACAGTCGTCATCGATGAGCACGCTCATCGTGCCCGGGATACGCGCGAGGCCGTAATTTTCCGGAACCATCTTCCAGGGCGTTATGCCGGCTTCGTCGAGTTCTCCAAGCCAGCGCTCCAGTTGTTCTCTGGCGACGGCGGCAACGGCTCGTACGCCGGACTCACGTTTGTCACCGGCCGCGAAATGCATAGTATCGACGTCGACGGCAACCTGTTCCTCGAGCGCGTAAGGCAGAGCCGCATTGAGCTTGGCACCCGCACGCATCGGCAGGTTCACGGCCGTCGTCAGTGTTTCTGTGGCCGGAAGCAGCACGATAACCGGCCGGCCCTGAACCGCGGCCGCGGCTTCCTCCAACGACCCTCGCGACGGTTGGCTCCGGCGCGTGCCGTTTTCATCGGCGACAATCCACTCGGCCATCGGGTTATGGTCTCGTCCCAGTCGGATGACGACAAACTCTGCCATGTCAGATAGTTCCCAGGCTGCGGAGGATGGTTGCTACTTCGCCTGAAGCGGCGTTTCGATGAATCACGGTAAACAGGCTAACGCGAACGGTATCAATCTGCACGACGGCGTTCAATTGAAAATATTCCGAAGTTTCGCCGAATCCCTGCTGCGCGAGGTCCTGTGCAACGAGCGGCGAGAACGTGCCGCTGACATCGGCAAAGCCGCCGCCTTCTCGTGCCTGCAGGAGCCCCTCGGCCGTTGAGAGGTCAATATTAGGCCCGAGGGACTGCAAAACCTCGAGTGTTGCCGTGTTCACGTTGACCCCGGTCGGTTCGGGCAGGGCGATGACGTGCGGCAGCAGAATTTCGAAACTGACGCGATCCATGCCGTTGACGGCTGCCAGTTCCGTGATGTTCGCGATCGGGCGATCCGCAGTCCGGTAGGCCGGCGTGTAGCCCGTGTAGATCGGATCCTCCGCGCCGTCCGGTATGGTCTCCTGCTGATCGGGATCGAGCCAGTCGACGGTTGCGCCCGCGAGGGCGGGATCGAGCCCCAGCGCGTCGAGAAGGCGTTCGTACTGCTCGAAAAAGGGCTCGTTAACTTCCCCGGTGCTGTCGATCAGGTTGTTAACGTTAAACCGTCCCTGGAGGTCCTCGATATTGCCCCAGATCTGGCCCTGCACAGCATCGGAGTCGATCGGTAATGCGGGAATATCGGTCGCCCAGACTTCTTCGAGGTGATCGGTTTCCGATTGGGCGGCGTCTTCGCGCAGTATCGACCTAACCCAGCCTTCGGAGCCT
>Ga0224508_10002764_pt1 | contig 14772 bp, 9 predicted proteins | sample SF_Jan12_sed_USG_4_FD_170157 | JGI IMG/M metagenome (GOLD analysis project Ga0224508, IMG submission 170157) | Sediment microbial communities from San Francisco Bay, California, United States - SF_Jan12_sed_USGS_21 | ecosystem: Environmental > Aquatic > Marine > Sediment | place: USA: California... | reverse complement strand
CGCGGGCCGCTCTTCGGCCCGTTTGCGGGGTTTGGGTGGCTGGCGATCGTCGCCGGCCTTGCGTGGCTGACGAGGCGCTCGTCAGCGGACCCTCGTGTCGAACTGCGCCATCGTGCTCTGCTCGCGCTCGCGGTGCTGGTCCCTCTGGGAGTGAACGTCACGCATATCGGGCTCGGGGGCGGCGTGGACCCGACGCCGATCGTCCTCGGCGGCTCGGCTCTCGTCCTGCGGGCGACACTGCTCCGATCGGGGCTCTCCAGCTTCTTCGTGCCGTTCGGCGATCGCGCATTGCTCGACCGGTTGACCGTGGGCGTGCTCGTGGCCGACCGACGCGGAGTCGTACTGGGCGCGAACGAACGCGCACAGCGGATCCTCGGCTCGGTACGGCCCGAAGGTCGCTCGCTCGACGCGGTGCTCGACGTGGCACGAAACGAGCCCGGCCGCAGGATCGAGTTGCATCGCTTCACACTCGACGATCCAGACGGCCGCGCGGAGTGTGCTCTGCTCGCGGAGCGGATCGAACCGCTGCGGGAGAAGGTGGAGGCGCGCAAGCCGGAAAACGAACTGGTCGATCTCTGCGTGGGCCTCTCCCATGAAGTGAACAATCCCCTCACCTACCTGACCGTGAACCTGCATCTGCTGCGGCCGCTCGTGGCGGAGCTCGGCCGTTCCGATTGGCAGGCTCGGCTTCCGGAACGACTCGGCCGGATTGCTCGGGAGGGCCCTGCGCTGCTCGAGGCATGCACTGAGGGAACCGACCGGATCCGCCGTGTCATCGAGAGCCTGGAACTCGTCGCTCAGGGCGAGTCCGACGCCGAGTTCCGCCACCTGCTCGCGCTGTGGTGCACCGGTGCGGCGGTGCGCCATGGCGACGTGCGGAGCGAAGACCAGACCCACTGACATTCAGGCGTGGTAGCGTGGTTCTCCCGACAAGGAGAACCCATGCCCCTCGACCACATTCAACCCGAAGGCCTTTTCGAGAGCAACCAGTTCGGCTTCACGCAGGTGGTCACGTCGCCGCCGGGTCAGCTCGTGTTCGTGTCGGGTCAGGTCGCGTTCGACGAGAACGCGCAGGTCGTCGGCGGTGATGATCTCGGCGCGCAGGCGGAGCAGGCGCTCGCGAACCTCGGGCGGGCGCTCGACGCGGTGGGAGCGACGCCAGCTGATGTCGCGTTTCTGCGCATCTACATCCCGAACTACGAGCCGAGCAAGCTCGCCGCGCTCGGCCCGCTGCTGCCGAAGTTTTTCGGCGCCAAGCTACCCGCGCAAACGCTGCTCGGGGTGCAGGCGCTCGCGACCCCGGCGCTCTTGATCGAACTCGAGGCGCTGGCGGTCGTCTGACTGCTCTCCGTCGGGGCTGATCACCCTTCCCGGACTGGACCGCGGAGCTCGGTGCGGTGGTTTGGAGCGGCGGGAACCGGCAGACGCGGATCGGCGCGCTGCTAGCGGGAGTGCGCGAGTTCGGGCGCCCTCGGATCGAGCTGAAACCGCCCGTGCATCCAGGACCAGAACGGCGCCAACTCCCGGCGTTCGCTCGATGCATAGCGTGCGCGAGCGATCTCCTCGCCCTCGGCGCAGCGGCCCGCGAGACACAATGCGTAGACGCGCAGGCGGAACGCCTGCTTCCGGGTCGCGTCGTGCGGATGGCTCCCGGCGCGGGCGAACGCGACGGCCGCTTCCGCATAGCGGCGCTCCGAGAGCCGTGCGATTCCGAGCTGATGCTGGACGGCGGCGTGCGCGGACTCGGGCTCCCGCACCTGGTGTGCCGCACGCTGGATGTCCGCGTCGCTGTTGAGGAGCCAGAGGACCGGCGTCCGCAGGTCGGTCTGAGCGAGCACGTCGTCGAGGTGCTCGATGCCGACGTCGAGGTCGGTGAACGAGCCCGCGAAAGAGGTGACGTTCGCGATCGCCTGGTATTGGAAATAGGGGAGGCTCGCCTCGCGCATTTCGGGCGGCCAGATTTCGTCCAGCCAATCACTCGACGCGAAGCGCTCGCGCGCGTCCACGGTGTTCATCCACTGTGCGTACTCGGGCGGGACGCCGCCCGGGTGACGGGTCTCGGCGAGGATTCGGCGCGGTCGATCGTCCGTGACCGGGAGCGTGTCGGCGGTGAGCGCGCGCAGATACCCGGCGTCGCCGATGAACAGCGCTCCGAGTTGTTCGGGACGCTCGAACCCGAGCTCGGCCATCTCGGCGCCGACGATCGGGTCTCGCCACTGTGCCGTGAACCGCTCCACGCTCGGCGGAGCGGCCGCGTTCCGCGTGCCGACCATCATCAGGTCGTACCCATTGCCATGCCAGAGCGAGCAGTCCGAGAACGCCTCGCAGAACGAGCGCAGGATCGCCTTCGAGCTCACTTCCGTCAGGGAGTGGATCGGGAGCCAATAGGTCGCCATGCCCCCATCGCGCAGGCGGCTGCGCACGAGTTCGAAGTACTCGCGCGTGTAGAGGTTGACGACCCCGGCCATCCGGGGCGGCGGAGGCTCGCCGGTGATCAAGTCGAAACGTCGTTCGGTGGTCTCGAGGAAGTAGCGACCGTCCTCGACGTGGACGTCGACGCGCGAATCGCGGAGCGGATGTTCCGCCGGGTCCGGATACACCACCTCGTTGGCTTCGAGAATCGCGCTCGAGATGTCGACGACGTCGATGTGCTCGAGCTCCCGCGTCTGGGTCAGCGCCTTCGCCGTCGAGCCCACTCCGTAGCTGATGAGGAGTGCGTCTCGAAGCCCCGGGTGGAGCGCTGCCGCCCAGTACACGTAGAGCTGCATGTAGCGGCGGTTGCGATTGCTCGTGGCGGACATCGAGTAGCCGTTCGTGAGCAATCGGTGCGAGAGGTGTCGCCCGCCGAAGGCTTGCCGGTCGAGGTAGACGACCGTGCCGGTCACGCTCTCTCGGACGAGGGCGACCTCATTCTTGCCACCGGTGTCGTAGCGATCGATCGCCAGCTGCAGGTGACGCGTCTCGAGTGTGCCGAACGGAAAGAGCAGGGTGGCGAGCGCCAACGCGACGCCCAGACCCGACGCGACGATGCGTTGACCCTGGCCGGCGCCGAGCGCGAGCAGGCCGACGACGCCATAGGTCAGCGCGAGTGCGAAGATCGACTGTTCCATCCCGAGCGCCGGGAGGAGCACGAAGCCGCCGAGGAGCGCGCCGATCGCGGCACCGACCGTGTTCGCGAAGGTGGTCGCCCCGCTGGCGCCCGTCGCCGAATCGATCTCTTCGCGGGCCGCGGCGCCGAGCAGCGTGAAGAGCATGCCGGAGACGAACGACACCGGGAACATCAACGGCAGACCCATGCTCAGGATGCCCCACGGATCGTTCACCAGGGTTCGTTCGGTCTGGTGGAGGAACCAGGGAGACGCGGCATAGGTGCCGATGCAGAGGAGGCCTGCGCCGAACGCGAGCGCGCCGGCGTGTCGCTGCGCCTGGCCTCCGCGCAACCAGAACGATGCCGCGAAACCACCGAGGGCGATTCCGGCGAGCACGATCGCGAGCATCGTGGCCAACGAGAGCGAGACTTCGAGGACGAACAGCGACAGCAGTCGGAACCAGACGATCTCGAGGGCGAGGAGGATCGAGCCGGAGAGGAACGCCGCGGCGAGCCAGCGGCCTGCGCCGCGGTAGCGAGCCGGGTACGCGGGGATCGGGGGAGTCGCAGAAGCGAAGCTTCGCGACAGCGCGAACGCGGCGATCCCCGCCGCGGCGTTCACCCCGCCGGCAGCGAGTGCAGTGCCGCGGATGCCGAGCGCGCCGACGAGCCAGGCCTCGGCGGCGAGGACGCCCGCCACCGCGCCGAGCGTGTTCCAACCGTAGAGTCGTCCGAGGACGCGTCCGAAGTTCGGCTCGCGGGCGCACAAGGCACGCGTCAAGAGCGGGAGTGTTGCGCCCATCGCGGTCGACGGAACCAGCAGCAGCGCGAACGCGAGCCCGAGCCGCAGCAGGTTGAGAAGCCAGGCGGGTTCGGTCACCGAGCCGAGCGAGGCGGCAAGCCAGGGTCCGACGTGGGGGAGTCCGTACACGAGCGCCACGCCGGTGGCGGCAATCGCGAGTTCGAACACCGCGTACGCGCGGATCGGGTTCGCGACCCGTTCCCCGAAGCGCGCCGCGAGGGCGTTGCCGAGCGCCATCCCGGCCATGAAGCCGGCGAGCACGAGGCTCGAGGCCCAGACGCTACTGCCGAACGCGAGCCCCGCCTGGTGAAACCAGAGCGTCTCGAACACGAGCGCCGAGGCGCCCGAGAAGAAGAAGACGAGACAGAGGATCCAGGTCATGTGCGCCCCACTCCCTTTGCGGCAGAACCCGGCGCAAGGTGAAGGGAGGCGGCGAGAATTCCGGCTCGGACGCCCGAACGTCCTGCGGGCGCACGGGTTTTCGGCGGAGTGTGGACCCTCGAAGTGGGGGGGGCGCGGGAGGTTGCGTCCTGCCAGCGCTCGTCTCCGCGGATCCAACCTGGGACCTGGAGGTCCGCACTCCCCACATGGCTCGGCGGTGTCGGGTGGGGCATGATGCGCTGCGGGTGCGAACCCGGGAGGAAGAGTGGCGGACGCGACGACGGACGAGCTCGAGATCCGCGACCTGGTCGCGCGCTACGCGGACGCGGTCAATACCCGAGACGAAGTCGCCTGGGGCGACACGTGGACGTCGGGCGGCGTCTGGGAGCTCATGGGCCACGCGTTCGAGGGTCGGGAAGCGGTCGTCGCGACCTGGCGCGGCGCGATGACGACGTTCGAGTTCGTGTTCCAGCAGGTGCACAGCGGGTTCGTCGAGCTCGATGGCGATCGTGCCATCGGTCGCTGGGCAATGACCGAGATCGGACGGACGTCGGCGGGCGATCCGATGCTGATGCTCGCGCGCTACGAGGACGAGTACGCGCGCGAGGCCGAGGGCTGGCGCTTCGCGAAGCGCAGCCTCCAGGTCGTCTACCGCGGGGCGCCCGACCTGCGAACGTCCGAAGCCTGAGGAGCGTCATGGCCGCTGCGCTGAGCGACTACTCCCTGTTCGATCCCGCGACGCTGGCGGAGCCGCTCGAGTTCTACGCCGCGCTGCGGCGCGAGGCCCCGGTCCACCGGGATCCGACCGGGATCTACCTCGTCTCCACCTACGACCTCGTGGTCGAAGCGGCGCGTCAGCCCGAGATCTTCTCGAACCGCTTCGCGGCGGCGATGGCGGGCCAGGTGGCGCGCGACCCCGCTTCCGTCGCGATCGCGAACGAAGGCTGGCCGCCGGTCGACACCATGCTGACCGCGGACCCGCCGGAGCAGAAGCGTTTCCGGTCGCTCGTGAGCAAGGGCTTCTCGAAGCGACGGGTCACGAAGCTCGTGCCCCGCATCGAAGCGATCGCGGACGAGCTCCTCGAGCAGTTCGCGGCGCGCGGCCGCGTCGAGCTGCGCAGCGAGTTTGCGGTGCCCCTCCCGCTCACCGTGATTTCGGAGCAGCTCGGCGTCCCCGCCCACGACATTCCGCAGTTCAAGAAGTGGAGCGACGGGTTCGTCGCACAGCTCTCCCAGATGGCGAACCAGGAGGAGCAGCTCGAAGCTGCGCGGATGATCGTCGAGTTCCAGCACTACTTCGCCAAGGTGGTCGACTCGCGCGCCGAGGCCCCGCAGGACGACATCATCACCGATCTCGTCCATGCCCGGGTCGAGGGAGAGCGGCCCCTCGACATGGCCGAGACGCTCTCGATCCTCCAACAGCTCCTCGTCGCCGGAAACGAGACGACGGCTTCGACGATCTCGGAAGGGATGTGGCAGCTCGTGCGCCACCCCGATCAGCTCGCGAAGGTCCGGGAGAACCAGGCGCTCGTGCCGGGGCTCGTCGAAGAGGTGCTGCGCCTCGCGACCCCCACGGCGAACATGTGGCGGGTCGCGAAGGTCGATAGCGAGCTCGGCGGGGTGGAGATCCCCGCCGGATCGTTCGTGATGCTGCGCTACGCGTCGGCGAACCGCGACGAGAGCGTGTTCCCGGATCCCGACCGGTTCGACGTCGAGCGCGCGAACGCGAGCGAGCACATCGCGTTCGGGAAGGGCATCCACTTCTGTCTCGGCGCCGAGCTCGCGCGCGCGGAGATGACGGCGGCGTTTCCGCGCCTGATCGAGCGCCTGCGGAACCCGCGGCTCGCCGCGGACGCCACTCCGCCTCGCTACATGCCGAACATCCTGCTCCACGGACTCGAGAGCCTCGAGCTCGAGTTCGACCCCGCCTGAGCCTGTCTTAGAAACAGGGACGGTCCTTAGAAACTTAGAAACTCCTGGAAGCTCGCGGGCTCTTCGAGCCGCACGAGAGTTTCTAAGTTTCTAAGGACCGTCCCCTTCTAAACTCGGGAGCGGCGGCGGCGCAGCGCGAACAGGCCGATCAGCAGCGGCGCGATTTCGAACCCGATGCCGCAGGCCCCGGTCGACTCCCAGGGTGAGGAGCCACTCCAGCAGTGGACGTCGGCGGGGCCGAGCGGGACGCCGCCATTCGCCGAGGCTCCTCCGTCGAAGTCGATGCCGCCATCGCCGTCGTTGTCGAGTCCGTCGGAGCAGCCCTGGGTCTCTTCCGCGAACGCGTTCGCGCACGAGGGATCCTCCGCCAGGTCGACGAGTCCGTCGCCGTCATTGTCGACCCCATCCATGCACTCCGGCACGATCGAGAACTCGACGTCGCTCCACTCGGCGTGACCGATTCCCAGGTCGTCCGAGGAGCCGAACGCGACGCGCGGTGCGTCGACCCGCGTGGTCGCGGTTCCAGCGTTCCCGAGAATCGTCGGGACGCCATCGACGCTGACGTCGACCGTCCCGGTCGCGGGATCGAAGAGCATCTCGTACTCGTGGTGGCCCGAACCGAGGCCGGTCAGTGTGACCGTGTCGAGGCCGAGCGTGACGATCGGATCGCCCACCGCGTCGGCACCGACGCGCAGCTCCCAGAGGGTCAGGCCGTCGAAGTAGCTGGCCGCAATCGAGCCGTCGACGGCGTCGGGCGCGTCGACCACCGCCGCGCTCGCGCGCAGAATCCAACCCGCGTAGCGCGCCCAACACATCTCGTCGGGCGTCGGGTAGACGGCGAATCCGAGTTGGGAGTCGAGCGCGCTGGACGTGTCGTTCACCGCCCAGGACGGGGTCGGGCTCGCGACGGCCTGTTCGGTCACGCCGACCGCTCCACCCTCCGCCGCCCAGCCTTCGGTGCGCGGGTCTGCGTCGCCGGCGTGGAGGTAGCGGAGTCGGTCGCCGATCGGGTTGCAGCTCCCGTCCGGGATGCCGAACGTGAGGTTGTCGATTCGGACGACGTCCGGGTTGTTCACGGTGCCGAGCACGGGCATCACGAACACGCGCGTGACGTCTTCGAAACCGGTGATCGCGAGCGTCTGAAAGCTGCCCTGTCCGGCGACCGGAAACGCGGTCAGCTGCCCCGGTGCGGGCAGGGTCGGGTCGTAGTCCGTGCCGATCAGGATGTCGGTGGCGACGATCGCGCCGCGCAGTTCGAAGTCGAGGCTCTCGAGGTCGAACGGCCCTCCGTCCTCGCGCTCGATGTAGAATCCCTGGCGGTCGGGCCCGAGGAGCGGATCGCCCGTCGCGAACCCGTGGGAGGTCTCGAAGCCGAGCTCCACGTGGTGGTAATGCCCCTGAACGAACTCGAGGGGTCCACCGCCCGCGTAGTTCGGCACCCAGAACGACTCCACGTGCATTCCGGCCTCGGCGAAGTTCTGGCTCTCCCAGACGAGAATGCCGCCCGTATCGGGATCGTGGCTGGGGGGAACTCCCACCGGGTCGGTGATCGTGACCACCGCGGTCTGCTGACCCGACGCCGAAACGGCGACGATCAGGAACAAGGCGAAAATCACAATCCAGGCTCGACGTGCCATCGGTATCCTACTCACCACGAAACTGTCCAGGGGGCCGCGACCCGGAGAGGCTAGCAAGAGAGTGACCCTTCACGCTCTGGGGGTTACTCCCTTCATGGAGAATGGCTTCAGAAAGCCGGAGGGTTTCCCCCGGGGGCCATTTTCGCTCGCCCGAAAGTATGGAGTCAGGACAGGGACGAGGCGGGCGGGGGCCACGGACCGAGCAGCCCCCGGCCGGTCACCAGCGGCAAGTCGAGCGCAGACAGCAGTCCGGCCGAGGCTTCGCACACGCCCGGAATCGCGTTCACCAGCCGGGTCGCGGTGAGAATGACCCCGCCGACGGCGTGGTCTCCGTTCTCGTCGGCCATCTCGAGCGTGCAGGCGATCCGCGGGACGCCCTCGATGATGATCCGGTAGCCGCCTTCGCCTTCCGGTTGAGGCCATTCCGGAGCGAGGTCGTCGCGCAGTCGCGTCACGTGCTCGACGACCAGCCGCGGCACGCCGTCGATGATGCCCTGGACCTCGAATCGGAGGGCCGCCATGGTGCCCTGCTCGACCCGCCCGAGCTGAATGTCGAACGTCTCGGGAGCGGGCACCCGCTCGGACACTTCCCGGATCTCGTCGAGCCGGAGGCCGAGGCCCTCGGCCAGCAGGCGAATCGTGCCGCCCCAGCCGAACCGGAGCGCGCCCGGACTGAGGAGCAGCGGGACATGATCGAGCGGTTTTCCGAAGCCCATCGTTCCGAAGACCACCTCCGGCTGGTCGTAGGTCGCGTAGTTGACGACCTCCTGAACGCGGATTTCCTCCCAACGCTCGCAGAGGCCCGAGAGCGTGAGAGGCAGGATGTCGTTCGCGAACCCGGGGTCGATGCCCGAGGTGAGGAACGAGGTGCCCCCGGCGGAGCAGGCCGCTTCGAGCTTCTGCGTCATCTGCGGAGTCAGCGTGCGGGGATGCACGAGCCCGACGATCGAAGACGACACGACGTTCTTGCCGGCGGCAAGAATGCGACACACGTCCTCGAGCGCGTCCATCGGCCGAAGATCGGCGGTCGCCGTGTAGCAGACACAGTCTGCATCGGTGGCGAGCAAGGCGTCGGCATCGTTCGTCGCCGCGACGCCGACCGAGCCGAACCCACAGAGTTCACCCGCATCGCGCCCCGCCTTGTCGGCGCTGTGCACGAAGCAGCCGGCGAGCTGCAGTTCCGGATGTCCGAGAATCGCGCGAAGCGCGTAGCGACCGACGTTGCCGGTGCTCCATTGGATGACGCGAAGGCTCAAGGCGGCTCCTTTCTCGAGCGGAGGGCTCGAAGCGGTCAGCACGGTACCTCAGGGAAGCTCCGCGGTGGCGGCGGCTCCGTCGGTGTCGAGCCGGATTTCTTCGAAACGGCCGTCGCCGCGGTGGACCCGCAGCGTCCACGCGCGCTGGCTGGGGCCGAGCCTCACGCGGACGCCCGCAGCGTGCTCCTCGACGGTGACGGCGACCGAGAGCTCCGGTTCGAGATGGATGAGACGGTCGACCGAGCCGAGTGGAAACACGAGCAGCGTCGTGCGCCCGTCGTCCGCGTTCCACGGAACGATCGCACCGGCGCGGACGAAGAGCGGGTAGCGATCGAGAGGCACGTCGAGCTCGATCGACTGATTCCCGGAGTGGACGCGCGACAGATCGAACCACTCGAGCCACGGTCCGGCCGGCAGTCGAACCGTGCGCCGCTCGGTCGGCTCACGGACGGGATCGACGAGGAACGCGTCCCCCAGTTCGTAGCGCCAGTCTCCGGGCGCTTCCGGATCTTCCGGGAGTGTGGGGCCCGCGAGCGGGCGCACGACGGCGGTGCCGCTCCGGTGCGCTTCGATCGCGTGGTGATAGAAGTACGGGACGAGTGCGTGATGGAGCCGGGCGAACTCGCGATACACGTCGAGCACCTCGGCGCCGAACTGCCACGGGCGGTGCTCGTCGCGTCCGCCGTTCTCCATCAGCGGCAGCAGTGCGCCGAACTGAGCCCAACGGAGCAGCAGCTCTCCCGTCAGAGGGTCGCCCTTCAGGCCGCCGATGTCCGAGCCGACCACCGGGTAGCCCGCCCGGCCCGACACCAGCACTTCACGCAGCGCTTCTCGAAGGCCCTGCCAGTCGTGCTCCTGGTCGCCGACCCAACCGGCGGGATTGGACTCGAGCGGCGCGTAGAAGGCCGGCTTGCCGTCGTCGGCGAACGGGCGGGCGAGGATGGCGCCGCGATCCGTCCCGAGCCGCTCGCGCGTGTAACGATGAAAGAAGCCGTACATCGCGGCGGAGTATTCCTGGGGCGTTTTGGGGCCGGCCGCTGTACGGACAGGATTCCCCAGTTCGCGAAGCTGGAAGTCGGTGCCGTCGACCTTCCAGCCGTCCGCCCCGGTGGCCAGCGCGCGGTCGAGCTGCGCGCTCCACCAGCGCAGCGCCGGTTCCGAGAAGAAGTCGAGATGCGCAGCGCGGCCGCCGGCCTTCCAGAAGCTCGTGGTCGGGCACGACTCGGCCCCGTCGTTCCGACGGACGAAGAAGCCACCCGCGCAGGCTTCGGCCCAGAGGGGCGATTCGGGCGTCAGGTTTCCGGTGATCCAGAGGACCGACCGCACCCCCTGCTCGTGGAAGTCTTCGATCATCTCGTTGGGCGTCGGATAGAGCGCGGGGTCGAAACGGAGGCTGTGGTAGCCGGAATCCCCCGTGGCTTGCCACGGGCTGTCGATGATCACGGCGCCCACCGGGATCTCGCGAGCGAGATAGCCCTCGACCAGAGCCCGCGTCGCGGTCTCGGTGTTCTCGTCGTCCTCCCAGATCCACGGTTCGAAGACCCAGCGCGGCGGGATCGGCGGCCGGCGCACCGGCCACGGATAGGAGAGCGGCTCGGTGGCCTCTTCCGTGCCCACCGGGGGGGTGTTGTCCCCGCAGGCCGTCCCGAGGCATGCGATCAGGAGCCACAGGGCGCTGCCCAAACGGCGCAGGCGGGTGTGCGGGTCGCAGCGCATCGGCGGCACCATTCTAGCCGGGTGCCCTGCGCGGGTGGGATCCCGTTGTTAATGTCCCGCGAGGGGCGCCTCGAGGCGATCCCAGAAGGTCAGCAAGGAGGTTCTCGTCATGGCCCGCATCATCGTTTTCTCGGCGGTCTTCTCCCTCGTTCTCGGCACGGCGGCCTGGGCCGATGTCGCTGGCGACGATGAGGAGTTCGTCGTTCCCCCGCCGGCTCCCGCTCCCGCACCGGCCCCGGTGATCGAAGAAGAAGTCGTCATCGAAGAGGTGGCCGCTGCGCCGCCGGCATTCGTCGAGCTCGAGCGCACTTCTCTCGCCGCGGGCGTGGGAGTCTCCTGGGGCGACGGCACGCTCTACTTCGACGGCGACCGCCACGGCTTCTCGCTGATGGGCGCAGGGCTCGGTCAGATAGGCGCCGCTCGGATCAGCGCCGAGGGCCCCGTCGCGAATCTCGAAAGCCTCGATGAGTTCGCCGGCAGCTATCTGGCGGTCGAGGCCGGCGCCACCGCGGGCGCAGGCGGGAGCCTCCTCACGATGCGGAACGAGCACGGCGTGGTGATCCACGTGCGTGCCGAGTCGGCCGGCCTGCGCGTCGCGCTCGCGACCGAAGGGTTCCGGATCGACCTGGAGTGATCCTGCTCCGACCAGCCGCACTGGCCTGTTTGCCGGCGGTGTTCTTCGCACTGGGATGTGCGACGACACCGCCGGCTCGTCGTTTCGACTTCTTCGCTGCACAAGCAGCTGGCGACCCGTGGCAAGAGAAGGTCGTCGACTGGCAGGAGAGGGAGCGTCGCGACCGCATCGAAGACATTCGGGTCGATCCCGAGAGTCCGACGATCCAGGCGGCGAAGAAGACCGGGCTGTTGCACGCAAAGCTCGGCGCCTTCGAGGCGGAGGAGCGCCGGGTGCTGGCGTCGCGGATCGTGGCGTTCTCCCAGGTCGAGGCCCGTCGTCACTACCGGCACGATGCGAGCCGCGCAGCCGAGGACGATCACTGGCCGACCGCGCGAGAACTGCTCGAGCGAAACGGCGACGACTGCGACGGCATGGACCTGACCGCGTATCAGATGATGCGGGAGTTCGGGTTCTCGCAGGACGAGGTCTACCGCGCGATCATTCGGCGCGATCGGGATGGCCGGAACCACATGGTGACGCTGTGGTTCGAAGACCCCCGGGATCCGTGGGTTCTCGACGCAACCGGCGCGATGAGCCGAGGGCTGGCCCGGCTGTCGAAGCTGCCGGGCTGGACGCCGCGCCGCATCTTCAACGACCACCGCCAGTTCGGAGTGGTCGAGACTTCGGGCGGGCCGCTCGCGCGCCAGTGATCTCAGCCCGATCGGGGACGAACCGATGCTCCGCCTGTGTCTGCTGACCCCGTTTCTTGTCCTGCTCGCCGTCGAGATCGGCTTTGCAGCGACACCCGACACGTCTGAGCCCGCGAAGATCGATCCGGCCATGGCTCGCAGTTGGGTCGAGGACTTCAAGGACGCACCGCGCGGTCCGTTCCGCCGCATCCGTTGGTTCTGCGCAGACGGGACCGTCCTTCCCGCCAAGGAGCCTTGTGGCGACGAGCACGGCGAGGGAATCCAGCACGGCGAGTGGAACGACCGCGCGCTCGAACTGCGCGGTGCGGGCTACGAGATCGCGAACGTCCTCGCCGAACTCGAGCCCGGTGACTACGTGGGCACTTCTCCCGACTTGTTCGGCCTGTCCCAGATTCTCATCGAGCGGTTCCTGCTCGGGTGGGACGACGGCTGGATCTTTCGGCGTGCACAGTCGTATCGCGGTGCGCTGCAAGCAGAGGACGAGGCGGCCGGCGCCCGAGCCGTCGTGCTCGCGATGCTCGACGACCCCGAGTGGCGCGTGTCGGCCCGGTTCCATTTGTTGCGAGAGGTGGTGCGGTTGCTTCCCGTGCGCGGGGACGCCGCCTCGGCGGACGAGGTGCGCCGCCTCGCGCTGCGCCTGGCCGAGAAGGACTCCGGCTTTCACGACCTTCGGATCAAGGTTCATGGGTTCCCGGACGCGGGCGATGCGCACAGGGTTCGCGAGTACGCGGCCGAGAAGGGGAGGCCGCGCCTTCAGTCCGAGTACGAGGCGCTCGCGGCAGCGATCGATGCACTCTATTCGGCGGGCGGTGGCGCGGATGCGGCGCTCCAGCTCGCCGCGCGAATCGAAGACGAGGAGTTCCGCCTGGAGCTCGAAGAGGAGGCTCGAGCGCTCCAGGCTGCCGCGGGGCCGGCGGCGGCGCAGGCGGCGCTCGCACGATTGCTCGGCACGCTGCGCGGCGGCCTCGACCGGATCCAGAGCCCGGCGCTGGCGCTCGAGGTGCTCGACCTCAGCCTCTCGCTCGAAGGCGAGGCGTACGCGGCCGGGAGTGCGGTGCTGCAGAGCATCGATGCGCGCAGTCGTCGCGAGCGCATTGCGCTGTTGGGAACGGCGGCCGAATCCCTGTATGGGGTCGGGCTGCTCGGCCGCCGGCATCTCTCCGGAGTCCGCTCGAGTGTCGAACGGATCCTGAAAAAGGATCCGTCGGTGAGCGGCTACCGCGCGGAGCTGCGCTACCTGGCGCGCGCTCCCGAATGGGCCGGGCGCTGGATCGCGTTCGACTTCGAACGCGGAGCCGCCCATCTCGCGCCGCTCGAGCCGCTCGTGCATCTGTATGGGCAGGATCGGCTGCGCGGCAGCCCGATGTTGTTCTACAGCGCGGTGATCGACGACCTGACGCGCGACGCGAACGAGCTGGCCGGCATCCATCACGAGCTCTTCGGGGCGCGCGTGGGCGCTGGTCTCCGCGCCCTCAACCCCGGTCTGACCGAGGGTGTCTTGCGCAGCGCGGCCGGAGACTACGGCGAGGAGCTTGCGACCGACGGGATCTATCTGCTTCCGGAGACGACCTCGGACCTTCCGCCGGTCGCCGGCATCTTGACGCTCGGCGAGGGCAGCTCGCTCTCCCACATCCAGCTCCTGGCGCGGAATCTCGGGATCCCGAACGTCGTGGTCGGGGACGAGATCCTGCCTCAGGTGCGCTCGCGAGTCGGAGACCGGGTGGCGCTGGCGGTGAGCCCGGGGGGCGTCGTGCAGCTCGACGCCTGGGGCCGGAAGTGGGACGACGTGTTCGGCGCCGAAGCCTCCGGTGGCGGGCCGGAGATCGCCGCCGACCTCGAAAAGCTCGACCTCGATTCGGTGGAGCTGCTGTCGCTGTCCTCGTTGCGCGCGAGCGATTCGGGCCGCACCTCGGGGCCCAAGGGCGCGAACCTCGGTGAACTCGCGCATCACTTCGGTTCTCGCGTCCCGCCGGGCTTCGTGATTCCGTTCGGGTTCTTCCGTCGGCTGCTCGATCGGCCGCTCGAACCGGGCGGCCAGACGGTCTGGGAATGGATGCGGTCGAGCTACGCCGAGATCGCGGCGCTCGACCTCGATCCGCTGCGACAGGACCAGCGCGTCTCCCAGTTCCTCGAGCAGCTCCGCGATTGGCTCGTGTCTGCCGATCTCGGGCCGGAGCTGACCGGCTCCCTGCGCACGAAACTCCGGCAGACCTTCGGCGCCGACGGAACGTACGGCGTGTTCGTCCGCAGCGACACGAACGTCGAGGATCTGCCCGGGTTCACCGGTGCGGGCCTCAATCTGACCGTTCCGAACGTCGTCGGCGAGGACGAGATCCTGAAGGCGATCCACCGGGTGTGGGCCTCGCCGTTCACTGAGCGCGCGTACGGCTGGCGGCAGGCCCACATGGCCGCGCCCGAGTACGTCTTCCCCGCGGTCGTCGTTCAGCTCGGGTTCCCCGCAGAGAAATCGGGGGTCCTCGTCACGCAGGACGTCGACACGGGCCGTCGCGATTGGCTCTCGGTGGCGGTGAACGAGGGTGTCGGCGGTGCGGTCGACGGACAGGCGAGTGAATCGCTGCGGGTCCCCCTCCGCGGCGGGCGGCTGTTGTATCTCGCGCAGGCGACGGCCCCCCG
>Ga0224508_10002763_pt1 | contig 14776 bp, 9 predicted proteins | sample SF_Jan12_sed_USG_4_FD_170157 | JGI IMG/M metagenome (GOLD analysis project Ga0224508, IMG submission 170157) | Sediment microbial communities from San Francisco Bay, California, United States - SF_Jan12_sed_USGS_21 | ecosystem: Environmental > Aquatic > Marine > Sediment | place: USA: California... | reverse complement strand
TGTCCGCTCGCATCTCCTCAAGCAGGACATCGCGCTTGATCAATGCCTCGGCAACGACACGTTTACCGCGCGTGCGCATGATGTTGACCTGCGTGCCCTTTTTGTCACCGGCGAGGTTGGACTCGAGATAGAACTTGCGTACGGTCTTCGAATTCTCAAGGATCCAGTCGCAGGCCGCCAGGGTCGCGCGTCCGACCATGTTTTGCCCGGCGGCATCGCCGGTCGAGAAATTGAAGCGCATAAAAACGAAGTGATTCGCCATGAACGAATCGATCTCCAGCAATCGCGCGACACTGGACGTCTCCTCGGCGACGGCGCGGATATCCGCGAAGTGCCGGTCGACCCAGTGTTTGAATTCGCGCGCCCCTCGTGCGGAATCAAAAATGAACACGGGAGCACGTTGCATGCGGTCTTCGAGCACGGTGCAGTGCACTCCACCGGACAGGTTGAGCACTTTCATCCCACGGTTGTACGAGGCGACCAGCGTACCCTCGGAGGTTGCCAGCGGGATAATGAAGTCTCCGTCGGCGTGCTCTCCATGGACACGGAATGGACCGGCGAAACCAACGGGCACCTGGACCACGCCCGTAAAACTCTCGATGTTGCCCTGCGCAACCTCGGCGTCGAACGAATACTGCGACGTGTGTTCGAGTGTCGCGCCGGTGAACTCTTCGATGAAGCGGCGGCGCTTGGCGATCATCTTTGGATTGTGGTCATAGTCCTTGTCGTATGGGATGCGTGGCACACCGTCTTTTTTTTCGAGCTTCTTCCGCGGCGATCCGTCGGATAACGAATCGGTGACTTTAAACGTGAGGCGGCCGAACGGCTTGGTCTCGAAGTCCAGCTTGATCTGGTGTTTGCCCTTGCGTAGTTCAGTTCCCGGGGCGCGCATGCGGATTTTCTGCCGCAGGGGAAATTGAAACGGGTCGCCGTTGCCCACTTCGCTCGCACGAACTTCCTCACCGTTGCCGAGATCGACCATCAAGACGTCCAACGGGATCGACGAGTCGTTGATCCGAACCTCGGAGATGCCCGTCAGCGTGGCGTCGGAGAGCCGGTTCTTCAGATCGAATCGGACGCCACCATCGACGTTCTGCAAACTTCCGTTGGTGTACAGGCGTCGCAGGATCATTCCCGGGATTCTCATTGATGTTTTCCTCGTGCCGGGCCGTGAGATGAGCACCACGGTCGCCGGCGCATTATGCCAGGTCCGTGCGTGAGGCCCAACCGACGCCGTTTTCCAGGGGAGTTCTGATCGCTAAACGTCCGCAAAGCGGCGATACACGACGTATTCGAAGCGTGGATGGTCCTCGCGCTTCTCGATCGTCCAGCAGTTCTCGTCGAATTCCGGGAAGTACGCATCGCCGCTGAACTCCCCCTTGATAAAGGAGATATACATCGCATCGGCGTGCGGCAGCGCCTGCGCGTAAACCCCCGCACCGCCCGCGCAAAACAGCTTCTTGCCGCAGGACCGCCCCAACTCGATGCCCGCCTCCAGGCTACCCGCGACCGTCGCGCCGGGGATCTCCTTCGTCGAGCGACTGATCACGATGTTGTGTGCACTCGTCAGGTCTCCGCCGAAAATCTGCCAGCTACGGCGACCCATCAGCACGGTCTGACCTTCGATCAGAGCGAGGAACTGCGCATACTCCTCGGGCACGTTCCAGGGCAAACCATCCGCGTCACCGATGACGCGGCCGTTTCCGAGCGCGGCGATCAGGATCATCGCCGCCCAGTCTATACGTTCCCGGTGCTAGCCCAGCGTGCGGATGTATTTGGCGTATTGTTCGGGCGGCGCGTGCAGTCGCACGCCCATGCCCGGAGAACGGCCGAAATGCGGGCTCTTGTTCATCCAGCGCACATCGCCGGCGAGTGACAGCGGTTGCTTGTCGGTGTCGAGCATCAGGCGCAGGCGAGTGTTGATATCGGCTGGGTAATTGGTGATCACGAATACACCGGTCTCCGAGAGGTTGCCCGTCCCGCCGATCTCCGATGGGGTAACCACCCCAAAGCGGATCGGTAGGAACCGGATCACGCGTGTCGACGCCACCGGTTGGACGAATTCTTTTTCCGCGTCGCTGAGGCCGTCCGGAGTCCACAACGCGATTTCGTTGCGCATGGTCAGCCCGCGTGCGTAGCAGTGTCTGCGGATGAATTCGATGGCCTTGCGTTCGGCGGCGTTCGGCGAATCGGCGGCGAATTTCATCGTCGTCTGACCCCCGGGCACCGACCACAGGATGTTGGGGTAGGTCAGGATACGCGCACGCCAGGCCCCGCAATTCGTCTCGGTGACGAGGACGCCGTACGCTTCGATACCCCGCTCCGTCTGTACGTTGACACGCCACCCATGCCGCTCCGGGGTCTTCGCGATCAATTCTCCCGGACACCGGCCGGGTTGATCGTGCGTCGTGCTACAGACCAGGCACCATGGGCTCGCCATCTCACTCCTCGGGGGACGCTCAGAGGTCCTCTCTTGAAAACCTAGGTTCCGAGATGGGAGGCTGGCAAGCGCACAAAAAAACTCCCGGATTGTCAGTCCAAAACGGTGACCCGATGCTCGGCGCCGTTGGCGCGGATCTCCGGAACGTACATCGCGTGTCCCTGCAGCGGCATCGCGTGGAACTTGCCGGGGGTCTCGGCGCGTAACGTGTAGCGGATCTCCCACACACCCTGCGGCAGTTTGTCGATGAACAAAGCCACCTTTCGGTCGCGGAGCTCGCGATAGACACCACGCTGTGCCCCGGTCATGTCGACCTCGTCGGCACCGCCGTTCAGGCGTAACTCCACCGCACTGGGCTTGAGTTCGGCGGCGTACAGCGAACCCCCGCTGGTGACCTCGATCGCCTCGAGACCGGCCGGTTTGAGATCCTCGAACAATAGGTACTCGTAATCGTTCTTGGTCTCGATCGTGAGCACGACCTCGACGCGGTCGCCGCTGGCGACGTCGCCGCCGTCGGTCAACGGGGTTTTCTCGTACTTCGGTCCGTTGAGCAGCGTCTCGCGGGCCACGATACGGTTGTACTGGCGGCGTACAAACAACCGGTGTCCGGCCGGCGTAACCGGTTCCTCGAGGCTGAAGAAAGCGGCCTGCGCCGATACGTACAGTGGACCTTCACCGGCGGTGCGGGCCACGTCGACCTTGTTCTCACCGTCTCTCAACCACGCCGGATCGATCTCGAAACGACTCGGCGCGGCGATCAAGTCCGCACCTTCCAGTGTGACGCGTTTCACGGTCTTGCCGTTGACCTTGACGGTGAACCCGTGGCGACCACGAATCTCCCCCGATGCGCGGAGGTAGTCGGTCAGCGCCAGCAACGCGATCGCCGTGTCGCGTGTATTGCTCCACTGCGCGCCGCGGCGGTTCTGGATCAACCAACTCGTGGCCTGCGGGATCAACGCGTTGTCGGGATCGACGGCCAGCATCGCCCGCAACGCGAACGCCGTAGTCTCGACCGGCCCCTCGGACCAGCGCCACCAGAAACCGTCGGCGCCCCAGTGGGCCGTCGTCATATCGCGTTCGGACGCCGCAAGACGCCCACCGCGCTGCACGGCGGAGTTCGCCGGATCGTCATCGATCTTGACGCCGTTGGCGAGGTTGCGGACCAACGTTTCGGCCATCTCGGTGCGGCCAAAGGCGTGCGCCGACAACGCGACCAGCGCTCGGGTGTAAGCGTTGAGCCGCTCGCGCTGTTCCCACAACCCGGTCAACGCGGTGTCTTCAAACTTGTGTGGCGTCCCGGGATTGGTCGTCGCCAACGCGAAGAGCATGAATGCTTGCATGTCCGGGCTCGACTCGTATTCGACCAGACGTTTGCGCAAGAACTCGACGCCGCGATCAATCACGTTGTCCTTCGCATCGATCCCGGCGTCGGCAGCGATTCCCAGCCCCCAAACGACGTAGGCCGTCATGTAAGCGTCGCTCCCGCCCTTCTTCCACCAACCCCATCCCCCGTCACCGTGCTGCAGGTCGTAGAGACGGGCCAGGCCCTTGCGTGTGGCGCGATCGAGGCTCTTGCCCCGGCCCTCGGGGTGGGTCTTGTCGACATGTCGCTGCTCGATGCCCCCGTACAGCTTGCGCATCGCCTCATCGGGATCGATCCCCAGATCTTCGAACGTGCGGGCGACGATCGCGGCCGGCAGGAAACGGCTCATCGTTTGCTCGGTGCAGCCGTACGGGTAATCGATCAGGTACGGCAGGGCGTCGAGCATCGTCACCGCGAGCGACGGCGTGACCTGCACCAGCATCGACGTCGAATCGGGACGGCGCGCGGCCGGGAGATTGAGGGAGATGCCACCGACACCGTCGGGGAGCCGGGCCGCGCGCGCGATTAGTTTGTCGATGCCATGCTCCAGCACCGGAAGCTCGCGTTGCATCGCGTCGCCGAACTTCCCGGCGGTCGTCTTTGCGGTCAGTTTCGCGAGACCCGCGGCGTGCGCAACCACCGTCCAGTCGACGCGGCGTTCCTCGCCGGGCTTCAACATGAAGCGCTGGGTCGCTCGGCCGACCACGGTCAGACCCTCCGCGTCGAGCCCGGTGCCGAAGGTCATCTCGGTATCGGCATCGTTACGCACGATGCCCGAGATCGTCGCCTCGTCGCCGGCGACGAGGAAACGCGGGTTCTGCAGGCGTAGGATCACCGGCTGATGTGTCTTGGCCTCCTCCTCGGCAATACCGAACGCGCTTCCGGTCGTCGCCGCGCGCGCCTTGACCTGCCACGTCGTGAGCGATTCGGGGAAAGTCACGTCGACGCTGGCGCGTCCGTCCTCGCCGGTGATCAGATCGGGCAGCCACAGCACGGTCGAACGGAAATCGGTGCGAACCAGGACATCCACCGCTCCCGGCGATCCGCCGGAAGCGTCCGCCTCCATCGCCATCGGAGCATCCGCCATCGATTTGCGGGCTCTCTGCGAGTAATTGCTACCTTCGAGTCTCTCTTCGCTTTCGAGGAAGCTCCCCTCGCCTTTGTCTTTCCTGTCCTCGGGCCGTTCAAACGGTTGGGTCTGAAAACTACTACCGGTCTGAACGCCGGCGGAGCGGCGATTGCCGAAATAGAACTGCCTCGGGTCGCCGGCGTAGTCGCCCTGGATGTAGAACACCGATTTGTCGACCAGGGCCAGCGCCACCTCGGCGGACACGGGGTTCCCGTCCACATCGCGGGTCACGACCGTGACCTCGCCGGACTGCCGCGGCAAGTAGCGGTCGCGATCGTATTCGAGTTGGACGTCGAGGAAGTGTCGGACCGGCGGAACGGCCAACTCCACCTGCTTGAACCACAAGGCGAGGTCGTGAACCATCGAGGCGCCGAGGTAGACGTTGGGGACGAAACGATCGTCGATCTCCACTTCGACAAGTTTGACGCGGTCTTCGACGTGAATCAGGCGGTGTTCGAGGATTCCGTCGGCTTCGATCGTGAACAGCACCCATCGGTCGGACACCGGCACGCTGATCATCACCGGCATCGTCTCACCGGCGCGCACGGTGTCGCGGTCGATCAACAACTCGACGCCGCCGTGGTGGTAGCCCAGTTGCCGCGACGACTTGTCGGCGACCCAGACGGTCGTCTCGCCGCGCACCGGGGCGCCGTCACGATCGCGGCTGAACCAGCGCACGCTGTAGTAGCCCTCGGTTACAGCCTCGAATTCGATCTCGGCCGTACCGTCGAGATTAGTCGTGGCGTCGGTGGTCAGGATCTCTTTTTCCTTGTACGCCCCCGGCCGTTCCTTCCGCTCGGTCCAGCTTCGCTGCACGACGGCGACCTTGCCCTCGACCGATACGGGCTCCTCGTTGGCGTCTCGCGTGTGGATTTCAACGCTGACCCTGCTGCCGGGCAGGTAGATCTTGTGCTGGGGCTCGAGGGTCGCGAAGTAACTTCGCCGGCTCACCCGCACGGTGTCCTGGCCGACGATCTCGCGGCGTGAGGCATCCGTCACGCGGGCCTCGATACGGTATTGGAAGTCCTGGTTCTGGCCGAACGGTGTGGCGAAGCGCACCGACGCGCGCCCCAGCGCGTCGGTCGTCAGCGTCTCGCGATGAACGATCTGCTCGCCGTAGCGCCAGTTCCTATATCCGTGGCCCCGTTTTTCGTAGAGCCACCCGTAGGGTCGCGGGGGCGACCAGTAACGGTAGAAGCTCGACTGGTGCACGAGCACTTCGACCGTGGCACCCGCCACCGCGCCGCCGAACGTGTACTCGGCGGTGACGTCGGCCTCGATCGTGTCGCCGAGCACGAACACCTTTCGCTTGCCGGCCTCGTCGACCGGTGTTTCGACGTTCACCGTGAACTCGGGAAGCTTGTACTCCTCGAGACGGAACAGCGCAGACTGCCCGGCGCCGCTCTTACGGCTCGGGGCACGGAACTCGATGCGGTACTCACCGAGTGTCCACTCGGCTTGAAGTTCGAGTTCGCCCCAGGCGCTCCCGAACTCGTTGAGTGTCAGCCGGCCCTGGGTCAATTCGTTCCCGCGCGGATCGCGGATCTTGTACTCCAGCACCTCCGCCGACGGTGTGCGGTAAACGCCGTCGTGCCTGGTGCGCGCGAGGACTTTGAAATGGGCCGTCTCGCCGGGACGATACGCCGGCCGGTCGGCGAACGCATACACGTGCCACGATTCGTCATCACGCCCGGCTCGATGAGTTCCGGTCGTGGCGATCGCCTGGCGTTCGCCCGCACGCACGGCCGCGATGACCGTGTTGCCGTCCCAGGTCAAATTGAATTCGGTCAAGCCGTCGGAATCGGTGGGTTGAGTCCGCCCGTCCCAATGCCATTGGCTGCGGCGGTAGCCCAGTTGCCACAGATGCACCGACGCCTCGGGGACGGGCGACCCGTCGCGCGCGTCGCAGACGTAGACAAGCGCAGTACTGCCCGAAGTCTTGATGACGACGGCGAGATCGCTCACCAGAACCAGCGCGCGTGAGGTCTGCCCGCCCGCGCGAGCCTCCAGCACGTAGGCCCCCAGCGGTAACTCGCGTTCGAGCGTTTGTTCCCCCGCCGACGGATGATGATCCTGATGATCCGAGCGGACCAGCGTCCATGCGGCGATCCGTTCGCGGGTCGACAGATCGAAGAGCGTCAGCCAGTCTCGATCGCGACGCTCGCGGTCCCGGAACAGCTCGCCGGACAAATCGATCGCGGTCAGGGTCATGTCGACCTGGGCGATGTTTCGCGAACTCAGGAAGTAACGGATCTCGCTTCCCGGAAGGAACGTGTTGGAAACCGCCGCGCTGAGCTGCGGTTCGACGATATGCTTGATCGCGTTTTCCGCCTGGCGGTACCAGCGCGACTCCCCCTCCGCGTATTCCGCGAGCAGTTGCCGGTAGCGGCGAACCGCCTCGATGTAATCGGGTTTGTTGGCGGCCACGCCCTCGTCGTCAATCTCGACGCGACCGGTCTGAGCCAACCATTGCGCGTACTGAAAGATCGCATCGTCGCGCCACTTCGTGCCTCGCCCTTCCTCGATCGAGCGCTCGAACAGCTCGGGGACGCGGCGGAGTTGCCGCCAGTCGCCGCCCTGGTGGCGCAACGTCATCGCCAACTGGTAGTTGAGGTGCGCGCTGTCGCCCGGCTCGTTCGCGATCGACAGTGCCTTCTCGAGGGTCTGGAGCGGAAGTTGATTGCCGTACTGCCCGTAGGAGTACCGGCGGCCCGGATCGGGTGGGGCGCTGGCCTTGTGGATGATTTCCAGGTAACGCTCGCGCGCGTCGGCGAGATCGGTCGAACCGGCCCACCAGGTCAAGGCCTCCTGGTAGTGGCCCCACGCGGGGTGCCAATTTCTGGTCTGCCGCGGCAGCCAGTACGAATCGCCGAGCGACTCCTGGATTTGCGCCCACAGGCGATCCCGATCCTCGATGCGCGACCGCGCGGCGAGCATCTCGCTCAACGCCTTGCGCGCTTCATCGAGTTGCGTGGAGTCGCGCTGCTCGGTCGCGGCCCAGTCACGCCACGAGCAGTCCGCGATGAGGAACCGGACCCGCCTCAGTGGGTCGTTGTACCCGCGACGCTGGGCCTCGATCTCCGCCTGCCGGTACAGCGTGAGCGCGGAGCGGTACGAGCCTTCGGCGTGCAACGCATCGGCCCGCGCGACGAAAGAATCGAGATCGATGGCCTCGTCGAGTACGGGTGGGGCCGACCCCGGCAGTGCGGAGAGGATCAGCAGGGCGAACAGGCTCAGGCTACGCATCAACGTCATGGAGCAAACCTCATCGGGGATCGAAACGTCCGGGGCTCGCAGGATTGGACACCGTTCCGGCCGAGGAGTTCCCTATCGCTCCGATTCAGGGGGATTGTAGTCTCTCGGGCTTTCGGCTGGGCTATCCTCCTTGTTCCTTATGAAGCCTCCAAAACTCCCGCTAGGCGATCTCACGGTCGACGAGTTTCTCGCCGACTACTGGCAGAAACGCCCGCTGCTGATCCGCGCTGCGTTCCCTGGGTTCGAAAGCCCTGTCAGCCCCGAGGAACTCGCCGGGTTGGCGCTGGAGGAGTGTGTCGCCTCGCGCCTGATCCTCGAACGCGGCGGTGAGCATCCATGGGAGCTGCGTCTGGCCCCGCACGAAAAGGACACCTTCGAGTCGCTTCCCGAGTCGCACTGGACACTGCTGGTCCACGAGGTCGACCAGTGGATTCCCGGAGTCGGCCGCCTACTGGACGGTTTTCGGTTCCTGCCGAACTGGCGTTTCGACGACGTGATGGTCAGCTACGCGGCACCCGACGGCAACGTCGGTGCGCACCTGGACCATTACGACGTGTTTCTCCTGCAGGGACAGGGGCGGCGGCGCTGGTTCATCGAGGACAAACCGCGGCCGCGCGGCGAGGAATCGATCCCGGATCTCGACGTACGCATGCTCAGCCGGTTCGACCCCGACCGGGAGTGGGTGCTGGAACCCGGCGACATGCTGTACCTCCCGCCACGCATCCCGCACCTGGGCGTCGCCGTCGATGCGTGCCTTACGTATTCGATCGGGTTCCGTGCCCCGCATCAGAAGGAACTGGCCTCGGCGTTCGGCGCCGATCTGACCGAACGTGGAGACTCCGGCCTGCGCTACACGGACCCGGGGCTGGAACCCACATGCGAGCCGGGCCGCATCGACGGCGCCACACTGGCTCGGATCCGCGCGTTGCTGGACGACATCGATCGTGGCGACGACGCGCTCGCCGAATGGTTCGGCAAATTCGCGACGGAGCCCAAGCGGGAGCGGCTCGAACCCGATGGCGACGCCGAATGGACGCCCGGGAAGCTGCGCGACGCACTGGCGGGCCGCGGTGTCCGGCTCGAACGCTCGGCACGGGGGCGGTTTGCGCACTACCGTCACGGGGATGGAGCGGCGTCGCTCTTCGTGGGCGGTGACAGCGTTCACGTTTCCGAGAACGACGCCGCGTTCGCCCCGCTCGTCACGGGTGTGGATCGACTCGACGCCGAGTCTCTCGAACGCTTCCTGACCAACGAACCGTTGATGCGGTGCATCACGACATGGATCCACCTCGGTTACCTGCTCGTCGTCGACCCGAATTCGGAGTAGAATTCCGCGCGCTGAGTCCCGTAAACGTCCCGCCCGATCGAGGTCCTTCGTTGGATTGGCTCATCCTGATCGCCGGCCTGGCCGTGCTGCTCGCGGGTGGCGAGGCGCTGGTGCGCGGCGCGACCGGGCTGGCCCGCAATCTAGGCGTATCGTCGATGGTGATCGGCATGACGGTGCTGGCGTTCGGCACCAGCGCCCCCGAACTTGCGGTGAACATCGACGCCGCGTTGACCGGACGCAGCGCCATCACGTTCGGCAACGTCGTCGGTTCCAACATTGCCAACGTCGGATTGATCCTGGGGATTACGGCGATCCTCCAGATGTTGCGGATTCATCGCACCATCGTCACCCGCGAGATCCCGATCATGCTCGGCGCCACGGCGCTGATGATCTTTCTCGGGCTCGACCGTTTGGTGGGTCGCGAGCCGGATCAGATCGGGCGGATCGACGGTGTGCTTTTACTGTGCGCGTTCGCCGTGTTCTTATTCGTCACGGTGCGCCAGGCGCACCGTTCCCGATCGGACGATCGGTTCATGCACGAGGCCGAGCAAGAGCAGCAGGAGTCCACTGCGTTGAAACCCGTTCCGGCAATCCTCTTGACGCTTGCCGGTCTGGCCGGTGTGTTGCTGGGCGCCGAGTGGACCGTCGAGGGCGCGACGCGTTTGGCACGGACGCTGGGCATGAGCGAGGCGCTGATCGGGTTGACGTTCGTGGCCATCGGAACCAGCCTGCCCGAGCTGACCACGTCGCTGTTCGCGGCCCTGAAGGGACACGCGGATCTGGCGATCGGCAACGTCGTCGGCTCCAACATATTCAACCTGTTGTTCATCCTCGGTGTATCGGCAACGATCCGTGCCGTCCCGGTCCCGGAACCGGGCGGGAGGATGGACCTCGGGGTCCTCGCGGCATTCTCGGTGATTCTGCTGCCCTTTGCGATCACGCAGAAGAAGCTGGGCCGTGCGGAGGGCGCGCTGCTGCTCGGTGGCTATGTCGCTTTCATGCTCTGGCGCGCGATCCTTTAATTATAATAAGGAAGAATAAATCACCAAGTGTGCATCTTTTCGATAGACTTGCCTCGCCCGAGACCAGGTTCCATATTTGAAATCAGGGAGCTTTGAAGCAATGCCTACAAAGGTCACGAATCGACGCGCAGATCGGCGCAATCCGATCCCCGAATTCCTGACCGGAGAGATCGAATTCGTCACGAAGGACGGGTCCACGCACAACTACCCGCTGATCGAGCTGAGCGTGAGTGGCGGGTCTTTCAACTTACCCGAACGGGTCCCCGCGTTGAAAGCCGGAACGATGATCGACGGTGGCGTGATCCGTGTCGGCGAACTCGAGATCCGCGCCCACGTGGAGGTCCTGCACACGACGCGTGGGGAGGGCTCGATCTACATCTGCGGCGTGCGCCTGTACCCGATGACCGACGACGATCGCAACGAGTTAGCCGGCCTGATTTCTCGCTTCGACTCACTTCCCTCCTAAAACTCCGGCCGGCCCTCCCCGACCGTCGTCGTGTTTTGACGGTTCAAAAAGACGGTCGCGGAAGGGGTGTGGAAATCGGCGGAATTGGTTAGAATCCGCCCCTTGGAAACCGGCCGATCCTGAAGTGGAACCCAAACCATGATCGTAGGCACCGTGACAGAAACTTTTCCCGGCGAGACTCGCGTCGCCCTCACCCCGTCCGTGCTGAATTCGCTGACCAAACTGGGCGCCGAGGTGCTGGTCGAATCCGGCGCCGGTGAAGCCGCCGGCTACGTCGACGCAGCGTTCAGCGAAAGGGGCGCGACGATCGTCGCCTCGCGCAACGAAGTATTCGAGCGGGCCGACGTCGTGTTGCAGATCCGCGGACTCGGCGCGAACCCCGTGGCGGGAGCCTCCGATGTAAGCCTGACCCGTAGAGGCCAGGTGCTGATCTCGACGTTCGAACCGCTCACCGCAGCCGAGCAGGTCAGAACGATCGCCGCGACGGGCGCGACGATGTTCTCGCTCGAGTTGGTGCCGCGCATTACGCGTGCGCAGAGCATGGATATCCTCAGCTCGATGGCGACGATCGCGGGCTACAAAGCCGCGCTGCTTGCCGCCGATCAACTGCCCAAGATGTTCCCGATGATGATGACCGCCGCGGGCACCGTAAAGCCGGCCAAGGTGATGGTGCTCGGCGCGGGGGTGGCGGGGCTACAGGCGATCGCGAGTTCGAAACGCCTGGGCGCGCAGGTCGAGGCCTATGACATCCGCCCCGCCGTGAAGGAACAGATCGAGAGTCTCGGCGCCAAGTTCGTCGACCTCGAGCTCGATGCCGGTTCCTCCGAAGACAAGGGTGGCTACGCCAAGGCGATGGATGAGGCGTTCTACCAGAAGCAACGCGCGGCGCTGGCGCGCGTGGTCGAACCGATGGACGTGGTGATCAGCACCGCGGCGATCCCCGGGCGCAAGGCGCCGCTGCTGTTGACCGCCGACGCGGTCCGCGGCATGCAACCGGGATCGGTCATCGTCGATCTGGCCGCCGAAACGGGCGGAAATTGCGAACTGACCCGCGCCGGCGAAACCGTGGTCGAACATGGCGTCACGATTCTCGGACCGGCCAACCTGGCGGCCACGGTCCCGTTCCACGCCAGCCAGATGTTCTCGAAGAACATCGTGACCTTCCTACTCAACATGGTGACCAAGGAAGGCGCCCTCGAAATCAGTACCGAAGACGAGGTCGTCGCCGGGTCGCTCATCACCCAGGACGGCGAAATCGTTCACCCGCGCGTTCGCGAAGTCATGGGGCTTCCGGCGCTCACCCCGGCCGCAACGGCCTAAGCGAGAAAAAGATGGAACTGTTCGTTGGCGCGCTAACCGTGTTCGTCCTGGCGGTCTTCGTCGGGTTCGAAGTGATCACCAAGGTCCCTCCGACCCTACACACACCGCTGATGTCGGCGTCGAACGCGATCTCCGGCATCACCTTGATCGGCGCGTTGCTACTCGCCGGTCAGATCGACAACCCTCAACTCTCGCGCACGATCGCGATCGTCGGAGTCACGTTCGCCACGATCAACGTCGTCGGCGGATTTCTCGTCACGCACCGGATGCTCGCGATGTTCCGGAAGAAAAAGTAGAGGCGCGCTGTGATCCCCCCGCAAGTTCGCGATCTGATCTATATCCTCGCTGCGATTCTGTTCATCTTCGATCTGAGGTGGATGTCGCACCCACGCACCGCATTGCGCGGCAACTACGCCGGCGTTCTCGGCATGGTTCTGGCCATCGCCGCCACCGTGTTCTCGCAGAGCCTGGACTGGGGCACGATGGCCATCGGTGTCGGGATCGGCGGGATGATCGGTCTTGTCGCCGCACTCAAGATCAAAATGACCTCGATGCCGGAGATGGTCGGCATCCTCAACGGGTTCGGCGGCGGCGCCTCGGTGCTGGTTGCCGGGGCAGCAGTGATCGCCGCGGTGTCGGCGTTGAGCGGTTCTGCCGTCGAAACGGTCAGCCTTCAAACACGCGTCGCGACGGTGGCCTCGGCGTTGATCGGCTCGGTCACGTTTTTCGGTAGCTACGTCGCATTCGGCAAGTTGGCCGAATTCCTCGCGGTGAAGTGGAAGCTCTACACCTGGCAAAAGGCGATCAAGTACGGCTTCTCGCTGATCGTCATCGCCGGCGCGGGTTGGTACGGCTTTGCGGGGGGGATCCAACCGCACGGTGCGGGATCGAACGAAGGCGTCATGGGCATCGCGATCATCGTTTGCGGTCTGCTGATCGGCGGTATCTTGCTGCGGAAGAAGGCTCGCTTCCCGGGAATGGATGCGCTCAAGGGCGTCAGCTTCCTGGCCTCGATCGGCGTCGGCGTGATGGTCGTACAGCAGCCCGAGAACCTGATGCTGTTCTGGGTGCTGGCCGCGACCGCCGGAGTCCTGGGTGTGCTGCTCACGCTTTCCATCGGGGGTGCGGACATGCCCGTCGTGATCGCGCTGTTGAACTCCTACTCGGGGCTTGCAGCGGCGGCGACGGGGTTCGTGATCAACAACACAGCCCTGATCATCGCCGGGTCGCTGGTCGGCGCCTCCGGCGTCATCCTGACCAACATCATGTGCAAGGCGATGAATCGTTCGTTGACCAACGTGCTGTTCGGCGTGATGGGCCCGACCTCGGAAACGCCCGACGCCGATGAGGTCTACAAGTCGGTCAAATCGACCTCGGCCGACGAGATCGCGATGATGCTCGACGGCGTGCAGCGGGTGGTCATCGTGCCCGGCTACGGCATGGCCGTGGCGCAGGCTCAGCACGCCGTGAAGAACTTCGCCGCGTTGCTCGAAGAGCAGGGCGCTCTGGTCGAGTACGGGATCCACCCCGTGGCCGGCCGCATGCCCGGTCACATGAACGTGCTGCTGGCCGAGGCCGACGTCGATTACGACAAGCTGCGCGAGATGGACGAGATCAACGCCGAGATGGAACAGATCGACGTCGCGATCGTGCTGGGCGCCAACGACGTGGTCAACCCCGTCGCCAGAACCGATCCGAAGAGCCCGATCGCGGGGATGCCGATCATCGACGTCGACAAGGCGCGCACGGTGGTCGTGATCAAGCGCAGCCTGAGCCCGGGTTTCGCCGGGATCCCCAACCCGTTGTTCTCGCTGGACAACACGTTGATGTTCTTTTCCGACGGTAAGGACGCGGTGCAGGAGATGATCACCGCGGTGAAGGAAAACCTCTAGCGACTCCTCGATCTACCGCGGTAGACTCCCCTCCTCGTCGGCCCCCGACGCGAAGCTGTTCGTTCGGTATTCATAGATTAGAATACTTGAAGAATGTTGGGTGGAGGCGTTCACGACTGGAGCTTCGGAAATCCCTTACCGTCGTTCACCTTTAGCGGAGAACTTTGGGCTATATATTCGACCGTGGGGCCGTTTATTTCGTGCCGATAGCGCGTCGGCCCGGTGTGGAGAAGTCCAATATGGTTAGACGACGGGCACGGATCGAAACGAGGTTCCTCGTGCCGGCCCTGTTGCTCGTCGTCTGTTTCACCGGCTCGGTCTGGGGGCAGGCGGTTCACAACCCGCGGCGGATCACCGCGGGCCCCCAGGATCTGATCCTCGTGGCGGACCGTCGCCACAACGCAATCATCGCTGTGGACAAGGAAAACCTCGAAACGATCTGGAGCTTCGCCCTGCCGGATGAGGGCGCCCCGTTCGGGCTGGCGACCACACGCCAACGAATCTACGTGGGCAACACCGAGACGATGAACGTCGAGGTCTACAACATACCCCGAGGGTCGAG
>Ga0224508_10002762_pt1 | contig 14783 bp, 11 predicted proteins | sample SF_Jan12_sed_USG_4_FD_170157 | JGI IMG/M metagenome (GOLD analysis project Ga0224508, IMG submission 170157) | Sediment microbial communities from San Francisco Bay, California, United States - SF_Jan12_sed_USGS_21 | ecosystem: Environmental > Aquatic > Marine > Sediment | place: USA... | reverse complement strand
GGTTCTGGAGGGCATGGACGCCGCCGATGGTGAGGCTCTGGCGGTGCTCGACGCAGACCTGCAACACGACGAGGCTGCCCTCCCGACGATCGTCGATGCCGTCCTCGGGGGCCGGGCCGAGGTGTGTCTCGGGTCCCGCCGAGCCCCCGGAGGCAGCTACGGCGACTTCGGCCCGATCCGTCGAGTGATGTCGTTCGTCGGGGCTCAGCTGGCCCGAGGCGCGCTAGGGGTCCGGGTCTCCGATCCCATGAGCGGGTACTTCGCCGTGTCGCGAGCCCGCTATGAGGCCGTGCGGCCCGCCATCAACCCTCGGGGGTTCAAGATCCTCCTCGACCTCCTGGCCAACGGCCCCCGGCCACGGGTGACCGAGGTCGGCTACCGGTTCCGTTCGAGACGGCGGGGAGAGACGAAGCTGACGGGCCGCGTCGTCGTCGCCTACCTGCTTGCGGTCCTCGAGCTGGCCGTCGGGCGGTGGCACACCCGCCGGTTCGTCGACTACATCGTGGTGGCGGTGGCCGCTCTCAGCGTCAGAGTCAGCCTGTGGTCGCTGCTCACCGGGCTCGGCCGTGGGGGCGCACTGCAGGTCGCCGCGCTGGGGGTCGCCCTGCTTGGCGAGTACTGGGGTCATCACCTGATCACGTTCCGGCGCGATCGGAGCGCCCCGTTCTCGGGGCTCGGTCGCCTCGCCCGCTTCCAGCTCGCCGCCCTCACCCCGGTTCTGGCCCAGCTCGGCGTCGCATCGCTGGTCGAGGACGTGTTCGCCGTCCCGGCGTCGGGGGTTGGGCTGCTGGCCATGTTCGCGCTGGCCACCGGGGGCGTCGTGGTGACGCTCGCGACCGGCTACCACCTGAGCCGGACCCTGGTCTGGCCGGTCAGCTCAGCCGAGGGATGACGTCGCCGACCAGGGCTGCGATCTCGTCGACCGCGGTGCGATAGTCTTTCAGCTTGCGACCGTAGGGATCGGCGACGTCCCACCGGCCCGACAGGTACGACGCAGGATCGCGGTCGCTGTTCACCTCGGCCAGGAAATCCGCCAGCACCGCCGGTCCGGTGCGGCGCCGGGCCAGCCGCTCGGCCGCCTCCTTGAGCGGGAGGATCTTGCGAAACGCGTCGTGATGGAGAAGTGTCGCCCGTTGCACGTGCTCCCCCTCCATCGTGAGGACCAGGTCGGCTGCCTGCAGGCTGGCGGGATCGAGCCGATAGCTCCGATGCCCGGCGGCATCGACCCCCCACTCTTCGAGGGTCTGGAGCAACGGAGGCGGGCACTCGCGTCCAGGCTCGAGGAACCCGGCCGAGCGAAAGAGCGCCTCCCGCTCACCGAATCGCATCCGTGCCAGCCCCTCTGCCGCCGGACTTCGACAGATGTTGGCCGTGCAGACGAACAGGATCCGATGCGGTTCGGGTCTGCCGTTCAACTCCCCCGCCGCAGGAACGGGATGAGGAGCGTGCGGGCCAGGATCTTCACGTCATCAGAGAAGCGCACATCGACAACGTAGTCGATATCGAGATGCAATCCGGCAGAAATGCGGTTCGATGAGCGGAGCCGCGAGACCTGGAACGCTCCGGTCAGCCCCGGCCGGGTGAGGTGCCGGGGGTGGTTGGCGAACCCTTCTTCCTTGGCCACCGCAGTGAGCTCGGGACGGGGCCCGACCATGCTCATCTCACCCTTGATGATGTTCAGGAGCTGCGGGAGCTCGTCGAGGCTGGTCGCCCTGAGGAACCGCCCGTAGGGCGTGTGCCGGGGGTCGTTCTGGCACTTGTGGTTCGTGCGCCGCTCCGGGCCGATGTAGGTCGGGCTGTTGGCCACCCGCCGGTCACGCAGCATCGAGCGGAACTTGTAGATCGTGAAGACGCGACCATCCCGTCCGATCCGCTCCTGACGGTAGACGACACCTCCAGGACCTAGCATCACCGGAATCGACAAGGCGATCACGAGGAGCAGGGGCGCCAGCACGATTGCGATCAGCAGGGCGAGCACGACATCGACGGGTCGCTTGAACCACCGGTTGTAGGTGGTCACTCGCGGCACGAGGAGCACGGGCGCAGCCCGACGGCTCGGACGTTCCGGAGCCGTGATCACAATCGATTTGAGGTTCACCACTGGTCGCCGTCGACCTCCAGCCCCATAGCGTTGGCACCGTAGTCCATCCCGTCGTTGGACTGACACATATCGAGGGTGAGCAAATCACCCGGTTGCCGCCGTCTTGATCCAACGATAGGGCAGGGAATCTTGGCTTCTGGAGCGCCTTTCGAGCACCCGCAGGCGAACGACCGATCGAGGTGCGCCGTGACGCTGGGTATCCTGACCTACCAGCGGCCGGAGGGGCTTCGTCGGACGCTCGCGAGCATCGACGATTCGGTCGTTCGCACTGTTGCACCCCCATGGCGGATCGATGACGTCATCATCATCGACAACGATCGCCACCCATCGGCAGAGGCGATCGTCGAGGAGGTCCGGGCGGCGGGCCACCCGCTCCCGCTGGTCTACTACCACGAGCCGGAACCCGGGCTGGCCGCAGCTCGCAATCGGGCACTCGACGAGGCCAGGGGTCGGGTGCTGGTGTTCATCGACGACGACGAGAGCGCCGGGCCCGGCTGGCCCGGTGGGTTGTTGGCGACGATGTCGGCGACGGGAGCGGCACTGGTCGGCGGACCGGTCCGCACGATCTTCACCGCCGACCCGCCAGGGTGGATCGGGGCGCTCTTCGACCGACCGGAGCCGGACGACGGCGCCGCTCAGCCGTGGCTGCGCTCGGGCAATCTCGCGATCGACCTGGGTGCCATCCGGCGAGAGGGCCTTCGCTTCGATCCCGCCTACGCCGCCAGCGGCGGCGAGGACGTAGCCTTCTCGTGGGCGGCCCGGCTGGCAGGACTCCGGCTCGCGTGGAGCGCTACTGCGATCGTCGAGGAGCACGTCGGACCAGAGCGAACCATCGTGCGGTGGGTCACCACCCGAGAGCGGAGCTCGACCGCCAACTGGGTGCGCATCGAGACCGCCCACCACCCCGGGCTGGCTCGTCGCTTCCTCATCGCCGGTCGCGGTATTGCCCGCTTCGCTCAGGGTGCGATGACCGCCTCCGCCGGTGCCCTGACCTTAGACTCGGCCCGTGCAGTGCGAGGGCTCGTCATCGCGTCACGAGGGATCGGCAGCTTCCAGGGACTGGCCCGGCGTGGTGGGGTCAGCTATCACCGGTCGTAGCGATGGCAGGGATAGCATGGTCGATCGTGCCGCCGACCCGATCTCCCTACGATCGCTGATAGGAGTGCGCTGCCGATGATGTACCAGACAGCCAGCTCCGCTCCCGAGGCGGCACGGCTGGAGGACTACCTCCGGGCCATTCGGCGCCACAAATGGGTAGTGATCGCGCTGACGCTCCTCGGCGTGGCCTTGGCGTTTCTGTTCGCATCGGCCCAGACCCCTACCTATACGGCCACCTCGGTCGTGGCGATCAGTCCCACGCCGGTCGGCGCTGTCGATGCACGGCTGGTGAGCCCGAACCTCGAACGGGAGCGTGAGATCCTGGCGTCCAACACGACCGCGAGCGCCGTGATCGCCGAGCTCGGTCTCGACACGACCGCCGAGGCGCTCCTCAAGAACCTCGACATCGAGTTCCGGCCGGCGTCGGACGTCATGCAGGTCTCGTACACGTCGATCGATCAGCAGGCGGCAGCCACGGCGGCCAACGCGTTTGCCGTCAACTACGTGACCCAGCGGGAGAGCGCAGCGATCGCGTTCTACCAGACGACGATTTCCAGCTCCGATGAGCAAGCAGCCGCCCTACAGGCCGAGATCGGCACGCTCCAGGTGGCGATCGACGAGCTGCAGGCCGAACGGGTCGACGTTGCCACCAACCAGGACCCGAGCGACGCACGGGCCGGGCAGATCGCCGAGATCGACGCACAGCTGAACTCGTTTCGGAGCGAGGTGTCGACCCTCGGCACGAACATTCGCAACCTCGACACCACGAAGCGGGGGGCGCAGAGCACGCTCGATACGAGGTCGCCGGCGGCGGAGGTGCTTCGCAACGCCACACCGCCGGCCAGCCCCGACGGGGTCGGGCGCAACCTGCTCCTCGCCGGTGGGCTGTTCCTCGGTGGCCTCCTGGGCATCGTCGCCGCCTTCCTGCTCGAGCGCCTCGACACCACCGCCCGAGACTCCGAGGACGTCGCCTTGGCGCTCGGCACGACGGTGATGGGGGCCATCCCCACCCTCGGACTCGGCCACCGGGCCGGACCGAGCAGCCTCATCATGCTCTCGACGGGCGGCGCCGCAAGGATCGCGGCTGCTCGGGAGGCTTTCCGCCGCCTCCGGAGCTCGATCCAGTTCCTCAATTCCTCAAGCAACGTCAGCTCGATCATCGTCACCAGCGCCTCGCCGGCGGAAGGCAAGAGCCTCACCGCCGCCAACCTGGCAATCGCTCTGGCCCAGAACGGCTCTCGTTGCGTGCTCGTCTCGGCCGACCTGCGCCGACCAGCGCTGGAGAAGCTGTTCGGCATGGAGGGTCCACGGCCCGGTCTGTCGGAGTATCTCGCGGCAGCCGCCGAGCTCAACGCGGAGAAGGTGCCGGGGATCGACAACCTGTGGCTCATCCGCTCCGGGACTCCGCCCAGCAACCCGGGCGAGCTGCTGAACTCCGACCGATTCGAGCAGATGGTGAAGGAGCTGGAGCGAGAAGACGTCGAGTACGTCGTCATCGACACGCCCCCGGTTCTGAGCACGGCCGATGCCGTCTCCGCCGCTCGCTACGTCGACGGGGTGATCGTGGTTGTCGACACCGAGCGCACCGAGACCTCCGACCTGCTGCAGGTCCGAGCCGACCTCGAACGGAGCGGCTCCAAGCTCCTCGGCGCGGTGATGAACCGCCAGAAGTTCGACCGGGGCGGTCTGTTCCGCCGCGACAAGTACGCCTACTACCGGTCGGACGCTCGCCGAGCCAGCGGATGACCCTTCCGGTTCAGGCCCCGGCGCCGTTCGGGGCGCCGACGCTCGATCGGGCCGTCCCGACGCGAACGACGGCGGCACTGACCCAACCGGGTCTCACCGAACGGGCCCTGACCGTCCTCACCACGTTCGTCTTCCTCCACCAGATCCCGAACGTGTGGCTCCAGACGAGGGCCGAGACGGTCGCCGACACCTCCAATCCGCTTCTCGTGGTGGTGATGCTGGCGTTGATCGGGCTGGCCTTCGCCCGGGTCGCCGGCAGCGTCGACCACCTGATCACGATGTTCCGGTTGGAGACCACGCTGTACCTGTTCGCCGGCCTGACGTTCGCGTCCACGTTCTGGTCGGCCGATCCGGCGGCGACGATGCGCCGCTCGATCGTGTTCGTCGCGGTCACCCTGTTCGGGTCGTACCTGGTCATGCGGTTCTCACTCGATCAGATCATCCGGCTCCTCGCCGCGATGTTCGTCCTCAGCGCAGCCGTCAACCTGTTCTTCGTCCTCGGCCTGCCGCAGTACGGGCTCGATGCGGCCGGCCGCTGGACCGGGGTGTTCTCCCAGAAGAATGCGCTGGGCTACACGGCCGCCCTCGGCCTGCCGACCCTTGTGGTCGCCGCCAGAGCGTGGCGGCCCGGGCGGCTCGTCTTCTATCCCACCGCCGCCGCCCAGATCGCCCTGCTGCTCGGCTCGGAGTCGAAGACGATGCTGGTGGCGGCGCTCGGGCCGACCTGCCTGATGGCGGTCTACCACCTGTTCCGGAGCCGGAAGACGCTGCGAGGAGCGGTCATGCTCAGCCTCGGTGGCAGCGCCGTCTTCACCCTGGCCTTCGCAACCGCCAACATCGGCCTGCTCGCCCGGTGGCTCGACAAGGATGTGACCCTCACGGGGCGGGTGCCCCTCTGGGAGAACCTGATCCCCATCGCACTCGAGCGCCCGCTGCTCGGTCACGGATTCGGCGCCACGTTCGCCGGCTACTTCAGTCCGATCCACGAGGTCTGGATCCAGAACCTCTGGAATCCGAGCCATGCCCACAACGCGTTGCTCCAGATCTGGCTGGAGATGGGCATGATCGCCGTCGTGCTCTTCCTGATCCTCTACACCCGGGCGCTCACTCGGGCGATCAAGATCGTCGCGATCGTCCCGGGGACCGTGGGGCTGTGGCCGCTTGCATTGCTCACCACAACGCTGCTCGTGTCGATCACGGAATCGGGGATGAGCGCTGAGCCGATGGGCTGGATGATGTTCGTGGTTGCGGTGCTCTCGGTGTCGCTGCACCTGATGTACCGGGCGGAGCTCGGGCTCTCGAACGACCTTCGGGAGGCGACGGCCGCGAACGCGCAGGAGCGCCGGTCGCGACATCGCTGAACCCGCTTCAGCATCTCCGCCCCGTCGGCGTTAGCGGCGTGTCAGGCACCAGTGGTGTGTCGTCCTGGAGCTCCCTCCCGCCAAACCCAGCCCAGAACGATGGCGGTCAGTAGGGCGGTGAGGGCGATCTCGCTCACGATCGTGGTGAACACCGCGGTCCGCCACGTGCCCGTCGGCAGGAGTCGGACGTTGAGGCCGAAGTTGAGGCCGGCCCCAACCAAGGTCGCCCCGACCCGCCACCATTGGTGGTCCGACGCGCTCAGGCAGTTACCCATCAGGTACTGCACGGCCCGGATCAGCGGCAACACGGCCAGCAGGCGTACCGTCGAGACGGCGTCGACGTACTCCGGGCCAGCCACCAGCGGGACGACGGGAGCCAGAACCATGAAGCCGGCGCCGACGAGGGCGCCGACCGCGATCCCCGGTTTCAGCAGGGACCGGGTCACCGCCAACGCGGACGCGGTACCGTTGCGACCGGCCTCGAACAAGTCGGCATCGCTCGCTCGCAGGAGAACCCGAATCGGGAGGTAGCCGAACTGGATGATACGAGCCCCGACCGTGTAGATGCCGGCATCGGCCGCGTGGTCGTAGCGAACCAGGAGCGGTTTGTCCGAAACGTCGACGAGGCTCTCCGACACCGAGTTGACCGAGAACGGCAGGCCTTCGTGAACCTCGGTCCTCGACCAGCGGCGCAGGCTCGGCGGCGCTCCGAACACCCGCCAGACATACCCCAAGGCAAGCGCAGCGCCGATGCCGAACGACGCGAACGACGCAATCGCCCAGCCCAACAACTGCCCGTCGCCCAAGAGGGCGAAGATGGCCAGAGCCAGCAGGCGACATGAGACGACGAGAAACCGGATCTGGGCCGCATCCTTCAGCCGTCTGGTGCCGTTGCCGAGGTAGACGGCGAGCTCGGTGAGCCAGAACAAGCTCACCTGCGAGAGCATGAGGAGCGCGTAGACCCAGCCGTCCACCGACGGCAGGATCACCGGCCGGAGTGCGATCGCGACGGCTGCGCCGAGGCTGGGGCCGATCACGCCGACCGACGTCGCCCGCTGCCAGGCATCGGTCACGCTGCCGCCCTGGGCTACCCGCTTGATCAGGAGGACGTGGGACCCCAGGCTGCTCAGGCTCGCCACGGGAACCGCCACGCCGAGGACCGCGCCCATGACGCCGACGTCGGCCTGGGTCATCAGCCGGGCCAGCACGAAGAAGACGAGCGCCGAGCTGATGAGCTGGAGGATCTCGACCACCCCGGCCCAACCGGCTCGCCCCCCGAGCCCCTCGGGTCCGATGTCGGTCAGGCGCCGCCGAAGCGCCGCCCCCGCTCCCCCACCTCGTCGATCGGCGAGAGTCACGAGGTGCGTTCGAGCGCAGCCACGATGCCAGCGGCAAACCGCTCGACCATGGCGTCGAGGGTGAAGATCTCGGCCGCCTTCCGGCAGCCCTCCTGCAGGCGGGCCAGTTCGTCGTCGTCGGCCAGCAGGCCGGTCACGGCGGCGGCGAAGTCAGCGACCGTCGCTGCCCCGGGCAGCACGACGGCGTTGGAGCCCGCGTCGAGATAGTCGATCTCGTGGCTGTGGTACTCGATGTCGGCGGTGACCATCGGCGTCGCGGTGGCGAACGCGTCGATCACGTGCAGCCCGGCCAACCCCGGATGGATCGTCAGCTCCGCGACTCGACCGAGGGCCGCCTTGTCGGGCCCGAAGCGAGGGCCGACCACGTGCAGCCACGGGCGCGATCGGGCGGCGAGATCGAGAACGCCAGCATCGGCTCCGGCTCCAACGACAACGAACTCGAACGACGGAACCTGTTCGCGAACCGTGTCGACCACGTCGAGCAGCATCGGCACCCGCTTCCACGTGTCGAGCGCCGAGACGATCCAGCCAACTCGCGCCTTCCGCTCCCGCAGTCCGGCGACGAGAGCCTCGATCTCGGCCGACGGCGTCCCGCTGGGGTCCGTCAGCGATGCGATGTCCATCGAGTTCCGGACGACGGTGATCCGGTCGTCGGGGGCCCCGATCGATCGGAACACCGTGGCCGATCTCTCCGTATAGGCGAAGAACCAGTCGGCCAGCCGCGTGACCTTGGACTTGACCCACTCCGCTCTGGGGTTGGCGTCGAGCGGGTTGAAGTTCTGCCCATGGCCCCACAGTGCCACCGGTGTCCCGCCCAGGCGGGCCCGGACCAGGGCGGGATAGTTGAGGAGCAGCCCGGTCTCCTGCTGGAGCACGATCAGATCGGCTCGCCGGAGGCGGCCGAGCACCGGCTGCCAGGTGACCTCGAGGCCCGAGACGGTCCAGAAGCGGTTCGGGATCATCTCCGCCCACGGCAACGTCTGCTGATCGCCTCGCTTGACCCGGCTAGCCGGCGGGTCGCCGTGCAGGAGGCGAACCTCGATGCCCTCGGAGGCGAGCCGCTGCCGCAGGCCGTCGTAGAACGGAGCGCGGTATTGTGGCACCCACTCCATGGCGAACACGACCGAGGTCACGACAGCACCGGCCGGTCAGCTCGCCGCAAGACGACCGGCGAGCGCTCGTCCGAACCGGACCACGAACTTGGTGTTCGTGACCAGGTACCGTCGCCACAGTCGGCTCGGCTCCTGGACGAGTCGGTACAACCACTGCAGTCCCACTCGCTGTACCCAGGGCGGTGGCGAGCCGAGCGTCCCGGCGCCGTAGTCGAAGGCCGCACCAACCGCGAGCATCGCTGCGTTGACCCGGCCCCGGTGGGCGGCAACCCACCGCTCCTGGCGGGGGCAGCCCCGACCAACGAGTACGAGACCGGCCCTCGACTTGTTGATGCGAGCGGTGTCGGCCGCATCCTCGATCTCGGTCGCATCGCGGAACCGGTCGGGTTGGATGTCGGAGATGATCACCGTCGGATAGCGACGAACGATCTCCTCGGCGAAGGCCAGGCAGGTCTCCTCGGTCGACCCGAACAGGTAGATGCCGATACCTTCCTTGGCCGCTGCCTCGATCACCAGCCAGGTGAGGTCCGGCCCGTACACGCGGTCGGTGAGGCCGGTGTGGTGCAGCGCGTTCATCGCCCATCTGACCGGCTGCCCGTCGGGCGTGACCAGGTCGATCCGGTTGACCTGATCGCGTAGCTCCTCGTCGTCGACGGCCTCCATCAGCCCGTGGACGGCCAGCGCCGAGACAGCGTAGGACGTCCGGGCGCGGGCTGCCTCCAGGATCCTGTCGGTTGCGTCGTCGTAGTCGGTGACGGTGATACCGACCCCGAAGAGGTCGACCTTCTCGCCGTAGGTGGCTGGGTGCCGCCCGCTCTTCGCGCCGCCGGACGCGTTCACGACGCCTGCCACCGATCCCTCCCATGCCGGTGGATGTCCTCGAGGATGCCCCGGAGGTCGTACTGGAGCTTGAACGATGGGAAGTGGTCCTTGAACTTGTTGATGTCGGAGATCCACCAGATGTGATCACCGATGCGGTTGTCGTCGGTATAGGTCCAGTCCAGCTCGCGACCGGCGATCTCCTGGCACAGCTGGATCGCCTCGACCATCGAGCAGTTCGCTTCGCGCCCACCGCCGATGTTGTAGGCCTCTCCCGGCCGAGGATCGCGACGGAACGCGTCGAACGCCCCGACCAGGTCGTCGGCGTGGATGTTGTCACGAACCTGCTTGCCCTTGTACCCGAACACCGTGTACGGCTCGCCGGTCACGGTGCACTTCATCAGATAGGCGAGGAAGCCGTGCAGCTGGGCACCTGAGTGCCCCGGGCCGGTCAGGCAACCCCCGCGGAACGTCCCGGTCTTCAGGCCGAAGTACCGCCCATACTCCTGGCACATCACGTCGGCGGCCACCTTCGAGGCGCCGAAGAGGCTGTGCACCGAGTTGTCCAGCGACATCTCCTCGGGAATACCGCACTCGTGCCACGGGTGGTCGGCGTCGAGCTCCCACCGCTGCTCGAGCTCGACGAGCGGAAGCCGGTTCGGCGTGTCGCCGTACACCTTGTTCGTCGAGGTGAAGATGAACACGGCGTCGGGGGCGGAGCTTCGGGTCGCTTCGAGCAGATTGAGGGTGCCGGTGGCGTTCACGTCGAAATCGGTGAACGGCTCCTTGGCCGCCCAGTCGTGCGACGGCTGGGCGGCGGTGTGCACGACCAGCTCGATGTCGGAGCCGAAGCTGGAGAACAGCTCGGCCACGCCGGCCCGATCCCTGATGTCCAGGTCGCGGTGCTCGTAGTTGCCGAGGCTCGTCTCGAGCTCGTCCACCGCCCACCTGGTCGACGCCTCATCCCCGAAGAAGTACGAACGCATGTCGTTGTCGACGCCGACGACCAGATCCATCTGGTCCGAGAAGTAACGAACGGTTTGAGCCCCGATGAGGCCGCCCGACCCCGTCACGATTGCGATGTCCACCAGAGCTCAGCCTCTTCAGATCGTCGGGCGACCCCAAAAGGGGCGCACAGGTCACGACCACCGAAGGGTAGCGACCGCCTCCGGTTTCAACGACTGAGGCGAAGGCGGGCCAGCTCGGGGATCCTGGCCGCCCGCACGGCCAGGCCGATCGCAGTCAGGAGGAGCCCGGCGACGACGAAAACGCCGAACGTGGTGTTACCGCCACCGGTAGTGCCGTCGAGCCGTGGCGGCGCCGTGAGCCCGTCGGGGTCCGACCGCTGCGTGCCGCTGGCCCCGGGCTCGTCGCTCCGCCCTGCCAACCCACGCCGGAGCGCATCGACCGGTGCCGGTCCGTCGCTCGGCGTCGGATCGTCGAGGGCCTGAACGCCAGCTCGGTCACCGGTGCCGGTCGTCGAGCGGAGCGACGGGTCCCAGGCGCTGGCGTCGTCCGCCACCCCGTCAGGGGCTGGCGACGTGTCGGTGGCCAGGCTCCCGTCGGCCGCACCGCTGCCACCGGCGACATCGCTCGGCTCGGTGGCGGGTGGTGTGTCCGGCGACCCTGGGGACGGCACCGGCCGCGCTGGACCAGGCGATGCCGTTGGTCCGGGCCCGGGGGCCGGTGTCGGCCCGGGCCTGGGGGCCGGTGTCGGCGGACCGGGCGAGCCACCCCCGGGCTCGGCCGGTGTAGCGACCGGGGGCGGTGCTGGTACTGCCGGTGTGGCGGGGGAGGTGGTCGGCCTCGCCGGCTGCTGGGTCGGTCGGGCCGGTTGTGGAGCCCGGGGAGGCACCGGCGCCGGCACGCTCGGGGTGGGCGGAGCGGCTGCGGTCGGCGCCGCGGACGGGGGCTCGGTCGGCGCTGGCGAGGGCGGGAGGCCACCACCGGGACTGCCGCTCGGGGCAGGGGCAGGGGCAGGAGACGGTTGTGGCCCGCCTGGGGGCGGGGCCGCGGCAGAGCCGGCGAGTGCGAAGGCCGAGCCGGGGCCGGCCCCGCTGTCGGCCGTGCCGGGTGACCCGAGCGGCGGTATCGGGCCCGCGAAAGCGGCAGCGTCGACCACGATCTCCGACGAACCAGGGTCGACGCCCCGGTTGGATGAGGCGATCACGTTCGCCGCTCCCGACGGCTGTCCCTCGGCCAGCCAGCCACGGGCGGACCAGAAGATGTTGTTCTCGATCCTGATCGGGTGGGGACCGAATGCCTGCGTGGCCCGAACCCGCACCGCTCGGGTGCGGCTGCTGTCGTTGCGGAGCCCCCAGACCACGTTCTCGATGATGTCGACGCCACCGTGACCGACCCAAATGGCCCAGTCGTTCGAGCCGGCCGTCCCGGTCAGGTTGACGTTCCAGATCCGGTTGCCCCGGACGACGACCCGGTCGATGGTCCCGGGGTGGGGGTTCGGGATCGCGTTCACGTAGTGGGCCGAGATCGCGCCACCGTCGATCGGCGCCAGGTCGTGGATGGAGTTGTCGACAACCTCGATGTTCCGGGTGCCGGGCTTGACGTCGACGCCCTCGGCTCCGGTGAAGGAGATCTCGTTGCCGCGGACCACGACGTCGGAGGTCACGTCGATCCACTCGACCGATCCATAACCCAGGTAGATTCCCTCACCGAATCGGGCCGCCGTCTTGCCCGTGTGCGAGATCGTGTTGCCCTCGATCAGACCGTGCGAGCCTGGGGCGTGATCTCTCCAGTGGCCCGAGAAGTGGATGCCGGCGTGTCCGATCTGGGTGACGGTGTTCTGGGCGATGCGGACCGGGTTCCCTGCCGACCCTCGGCACTGCATGCATCGGATCCCGAACTGGGCGTTGCGTACCCGGACGCCGACCACATGCACGTGGTCGGCTGCGATGATGTCGACGGCTCCGAACCCGCTGCTCTTGTTGCCGGGGTCGATCCAGACACCTGGATCGGCGGTGATGACGATCGGGGAGCTCGGCGAGCCGTCGGCCCCCTCACCCGTGCTCCCGTCGTTGTCGCCGCGGTAGGCGAGCCTGGCACCAATCGTGGAGGTGATGCGGATCACATCGCCGGGCCCCGCATGCCGAACCGCTCGGTCCCAATCGGAGACCGACCCGACCGTATGGGTCACGCCGGCTCCGACGGGGACGACCTCGACAGTCCGGTCCGGCCCTGGTGCCGCCTCCTGCGGCTCCGGCTCGTCCAGCCGAGTGAACGTGTACAGCATCGTCGCGACCAGGAAGCACATGAACAGGGCCGCCGTGGCGACCCGACGATGCTGAGGGAGGCGCCGGGCCATTCCCGGATATCGACACGGGATCGAGGCCGCTTTACCAGGAGGTAACCGTCGCGACCGTGGTGCTCGTTCCGCTGGGCCGATCAAACCTGGACGGGTGAGCCGAGTTTTGGCCGAGTGGTTTCAGCGGCACCCCCGAGCGGAACTCGAGGCGCCGCTCGCGGCGCACCTAATGGGGTGTCTAGACCGGCTGAGGCAGCGGGAAGGCGGCGTCCTGCTCCGCCCGGAGGCGGTCGATCGGGCGGCCCTCCGGTACCCGCACATCGGCGTAGGTCAGCGCCGTGTCCTTGGCGACGTCTCGCTCCAGGGTGCAGCCCTCGGCCAGCCCCATCGGCAGCAGGCCAGCGGTCCGGGTGAGATCGTGGCGCTCGCAGAGGCCATAGGTGTGGAAACCACCGAGGCCGTCGAGGGTCGTGCCGGCAGCGAGGTCGCTCTTGGCGATGGCGATCACGTCGACCTGGGGGCCATGCGTCGGCTCGATCGTCGCATCGTCGAACAGCACCGCCCGGGCGGCCGAGTTCGGCACCTCGAAGTGGCAGAGATGGTATGGCACGTAGAACGAGTAGAGGGGGCCATCGCCGAGCTTGCCGTATTTGAGGTAGAGGTGCTGTTGGGGGTCGTCGTGGACGGCGAAGACGTAGACACCAGGGCTCGGCCTCGTGCCGACGATGTAGTCGACGATGCCGCCCTTCTCCTCCAGCATGTCGAGGTCGTAGAACCGGACAGCGTCGTCGATGAAGCCGTCGAACTCGGGGCCGATCATGCCCCGTTCGGCGACGGTGAAACCGGTGGCGTTGGCCACGACCGCCTGCTCGAACGCGATCTTCGTCCCGTCGGCGAAGCTGGTCACCATCTCGGGGGTCTGGCCCCACTCGGCGGCGAACCGAGCCTGGGTCTCCGGTGTCCGGTAGTAGTCGAGCAGGCCCTTGATGTTGCCGGCCACGAGCGGTCGGGCGCCGATTCCCTCGACGAATCGAAGCAGGTTCATCTGCACCCCGGGCTGATCGCCGTCGCATCCGGTGTAGACCACACCGGCAGCGTCGGCCATGCGCTTGAACAGCGGTCCGACGACCCCGTCGAGCTCGGCGTTCAACATGACCACGTGATGGCCGTGCTCGATGGCATCGACGACGATCGGGGCGGCGTAGGCGATCGTCCCCGTCCCCTCGATGACGCAGTCGATCCGCTCGCACCGGGTGGCGACCATGTAGTCGGTGGTATAGGCGGGCCGTCCGGCCTCGATCGCCGCGTTCAGCTCGGCGACGGTGCCGACCTCGACCGGATCAGTGATTCCCGCCTCGGCGAAGCACCGGATGGCGTTCTCCCGCGTGCGGTTGACGATGATCGACACCTCCATCCCCGGGGTGTGGTTCACCACCCTGTTGGTCATGCCGCGATTGATGAACCCGGCTCCGGTCACGGCGAGCCGCACCGGCTCACCCGCTTCCTCTCGGCGTTGCAGCGCCTTGTCGACGATGATCATCGTTCCTGACCGAACCCTTCTCCGTCGATCTCCGACAGTAGCGGCCAGGCGTCGTCCTTCGACGAGACCGCTCGGGCCGGGAGCGGCCACTCGATGGCGAGATCGGGGTCCGAGTGGCGCAGGCCGGTCTCGGCCCCTGGCGTGTAGAACTCGCTGACCAGGTAGAACACCTCCGTGTCGTCGGTGAGTGTCTGGTAGCCGTGTGCGAAGCCAGCAGGTACGTAGAGCGCCCGCCGATTCTCGGCGGTGAGCTCGACCCCGATCCAACGCCAACGCTGGGATGACCCCGCTCGGCAGTCGACGATCACATCGAACACCGCTCCTCGGGTGCACCGGACCAACTTCGCCTCGCCGGCCGGAGGTACCTGGAGGTGGAGTCCCCTGAG
>Ga0224508_10002761_pt1 | contig 14784 bp, 26 predicted proteins | sample SF_Jan12_sed_USG_4_FD_170157 | JGI IMG/M metagenome (GOLD analysis project Ga0224508, IMG submission 170157) | Sediment microbial communities from San Francisco Bay, California, United States - SF_Jan12_sed_USGS_21 | ecosystem: Environmental > Aquatic > Marine > Sediment | place: USA... | reverse complement strand
GAAGACGTAACGTCATTGCTGAATTTGTTCCTGTAAAATTCGCGGCTCTAAGTCCTTCTCCCACACACAGGTTTAAGTTTGACAGTGTCAGTCGCGCCATACATATATGGCGCTGGCAATCACTCCAAGAGCGGCAAAATCATTGGCCAAATTATCCGAGACAGAACTTGGCGAGGCGATCAATCAAATGGGTCCCTGGCACCACAAGTTACAGGTCAGGGACAGCATCTTTACTGGGTCCGAATCGCAAGTTGACGATGATGGACGAACGGTGGCGTTCCGAGATCCCGTAGCCTTGGATTTCCAGAAACCAGAACAGTGATGTGGTACCGCAGGAATATTGGATATGGCGCACGGTCCCCTGGCCGCTTGATGATTATTGCGGCGCGCGAGCCCGGCAGACTCAAAGGCGTAGACAACGTTGAACCAATCGACTCGCGCATCGATCCCAGATCACCCGAGTTCGGCGGCATACCTTCGCCAGCCGACAACGCAGCGAATAGGCAATGCTAAGCTTCAACCTTTTGACGAACCATTCATTTCAGGAGTATATCCGCGCTCCCCGCTACACCGGGTATATCTGGGTGCTTCATCACATCCCGAAAACGGCCGGGTCGTCGGTCATACGCGAGTTGCAGATCTGCCTGGCTCCTTACCGCAACATCTATTCCAAGTTCCACGTCAATCAAGGCGACGACGAACAGCAGAAAACCCGCGATCGCCTGCTTATGGAGGCGGTGGACAGCTTCTTGAAGGAACACGAAAGCGTCCATTATCGCGCTGCTTCAGGACACTTAAATCTATCCCACCTGCGTGCTATCCGCGACGCCCTTCCGCATGCACAGTTTTTCACTTTCCTGCGCGACCCGGTAAAGCGGGTTATCTCGGACTTTCGATACTGCCGAACCCCCAAACATCCGCCCCACAAGGAATTTATCGAGCGCTATCCGACAATCGAAGACTATGTCCTTGCGCCCGAAAGCCGGGACAAGATGTGGAATTACGTGACTGAAGGTGAATTTGCTCCCGATGAAGCAGGGCTGAACAAGGTTTTTGACAAGTACGCCTTCATTGGCACCCTGGAAGAATTGACGCTCTGTTTTGAGTTCTTCACAGCCCTTACCGGCTGCCCGAAAACGCCGGCGTTTACACGCAATCAGACCCAATCAACCGACGACAACATCGTGACGGAATCATCCGAAACGATTGAACTTATCCGCGCCAACAACGCCAAGGACATCATCTTTTACGATGAAGTCAGCAGCCGGCTGGCCAAAATTGGCGGCCATATGCAAGCCTATGTGGATCGTCGGCGCGGCCTGTTTGCAGGCGAACAGCCACCGGTTGCCGTGCCGAGCCAATAGAGCGGTTCATTTGGATTGTTGATTGTCGCGATACCGCCCCCGGAGCGGGACCGCCCGCGAGCCTGCCGCCAAACGCCACTTCACCTTATCGGCGCATGTGCCTCCCAGAACTCAACCGCCCTGGCATAAGCCTTGCGGTCTATCGGGACGCCTGAACCGCCTTCCCTCACGCCAAGGGCATTGCGCAACTGCGTAATGGGCGGCATCGGCGGCTCAGCCGCGCAGAGCGTGCCGATCACCGACACAATCGCCCAGTCGCAGTCAGGCGGCGCATCATCATCGGGCCGACCGGCCGCCTCGAGCTCAAGCTGCTGCTTGCTGTAGACGATCACATCGAGATATTCGGCCCGGGGCGGTTCGACGTCCTCGAACCACCTTTCAAGGACGGCAAGCTCGCCGTCGCGCCGCGCCACGTAGCCGCTGTTCAGCAGGGCCCGGTTCTGGTCCGTGATCGGCGCAAACGAGCACACGGTCGGCGTCGTGTTCTTCAAGAACAGATGACAGCAAAAAGGCGCATAGCCTTCCGTCAGATCAGCGCCTTCTTCAACCGCACGATTGCACTCGTTTACCAGTTCGGTGGGCGACAGGCCCAGGATCCGTTTCCGGCCGGCCGCCTCATCCCATTGCCGCAACGCAAATCCGGTGATGGCAATTCTCAACTACGTCACTCCTGTGAAATGACCGACGTGGGTCCGCAAGCAAACAAAAAGGCGGCCCTAACAGCCGCCTTTCAGCAAATCGTTCATGTGGCGGCAGCTTATGCCGTGGCTTCTGCCATTTCCTCGGCATCGACCGCCATAACCGGACCTGAATCCTTGCCCTTTTCGTCCTCGTCACGGTCGACCAGTTCGATCACCGCCATCGGGGCGCTGTCACCGTAACGGAAGCCGGCCTTGAGCACGCGGGTGTAGCCGCCATTGCGCTCCTTGTAGCGCGGGCCCAGGACGTCGAACAGCTTGGCCGCCTGATCCTTGTCGCGCATGCGCGAGATGGCCTGGCGTCTGGCATGCAGATCGCCTCGCTTGCCCAGCGTGATCAACTTGTCGACGATGCGGCGCAATTCCTTGGCCTTGGGCAGCGTGGTGACGATCTGTTCGTGCTTGACCAGTGCTGCGGCCATATTTGCGAACATCGCCTTGCGATGAGACGCGGTCCGATTGAGTTTTCGGAGCTTGTTCCCGTGTCGCATGTCCGTTCTCCTTCAATACCCTGCCCGGCTCTTGCGGCCGGCAATACGATGCCTAGTAGTGGCTTTCAAATTTCTTGGCCAGCTCATCGATGTTCTCTGGCGGCCAGTTCGGCACTTCCATGCCCAGGTGCAGACCCATCTGCGCCAGCACTTCCTTGATCTCGTTCAAGGACTTGCGGCCGAAGTTCGGCGTACGCAGCATTTCCGCTTCGGTCTTCTGGATCAGATCGCCGATATAAACGATATTGTCGTTCTTCAGGCAGTTTGCCGAGCGCACCGACAATTCAAGCTCATCGACCTTCTTGAGCAGTGCTGCATTGAATTCAAGCTCCGGCTGCTCTTCTTCGACAACCTGTTTGACCGGCTCTTCGAAGTTGATGAAGATCTGCAGCTGGTCCTGCAAGATACGTGCTGCATAGGCAACCGCATCGTCCGGCGACACCGAACCGTCGGTCTCGACCTTCATGATCAGCTTGTCATAATCGAGGATCTGGCCCTCACGGGTGTTCTCGACCTTGTAGGAAACCCGCTTGACCGGGCTGTACAGGCTATCGACCGGGATCAGGCCGATCGGTGCATCTTCCGGCCGATTGCGGTCTGCCGCAATATAGCCGCTGCCGGTGTTGACCGTGAACTCGACCCGCATTTCTGCAGCTTCATCGAGCGTGCAGATCACGTGATCCGGGTTCAGCACTTCAATGTCGGCGGTTTCCTGGATGTCGCCAGCGGTCACGACACCCGGGCCTTCCTTGCGCAGCAGCAGCCGCTTCGGGCCGTCTGCATGCATGGCAAAGGAGATTTCCTTGATGTTCAAGACGATGTCGGTCACGTCTTCACGAACACCTGCAATCGAGGAGAACTCATGCAGCACGCCATCGATCTGTACCGACGTAACGGCTGCGCCCTGCAATGATGACAACAGCACGCGGCGAAGCGCATTGCCCAGCGTCATGCCAAAGCCGCGCTCAAGCGGTTCGGCGGTCACCGTTGCTACATTGTTTCTCGAACCCGAGCTGCTGATTTCCAGCTTGTTCGGCTTGATCAGTTCCTGCCAATTTTTGTGGTTCACGTCCATGCCTCTGTCTCGTCGGCCAGCCGATGTTGGCGAGGATGCCCCCATCCGGCTCTCTTCAATGTCTCATCGACATTCGCTTAAACTGCTTGGCGGTATCCTCAACAATTCCGCGGCAGCCTTACTCCAATCGTCTCGTCAGACCCTGCGGCGCTTCGGCGGGCGAACGCCATTATGCGGAATTGGCGTCACATCGCGGATCGCTGTGACATGCAGACCGCAGGCCTGTAGCGCGCGCAGCGCCGATTCGCGTCCTGACCCTGGGCCGGACACTTCAACTTCCACGGTCTTCATGCCGTGCTCCATGGCAGTCTGGCCGGCCTGCTCGGCAGCGACCTGTGCAGCATAGGGCGTCGACTTGCGCGATCCCTTGAAGCCCATCTTGCCGGCCGATGACCATGAGATGGCATTACCCTGCACATCGGTAATGGTGATCATCGTGTTGTTGAACGACGATTTCACATGCACCACACCGGAGGTGATGTTCTTGCGCTCTCTGCGGCGCGGGCGAGTTGGTTCCTTGGCCATCGATAATGACTACCTGTCGTGGTGAATTGGTTACTTCTTCTTGCCGGCGATCGGCTTTGCCGGGCCCTTGCGGGTCCGTGCGTTGGTATGGGTGCGCTGACCCCGGACCGGCAGACCACGGCGATGCCGCAGCCCGCGATAACAGCCAAGGTCCATCAGACGCTTGATGTTCATGGCCATGTCACGGCGCAGGTCACCCTCGACCATGTAATCACCATCAATGACTTCACGGATCTGAATGACTTCGGCATCGCTGAGTTCATTGACCCGGCGCGGTGCGTCGATCTTGACCTTCTCACAGATCTCGGCCGCCTTGGCCTGACCGATACCGTGAATGTACTGCAGCGCGATGACGACACGCTTGTTTGTCGGAATATTGACGCCTGCTATACGGGCCACGTCTGCGATCTCCTGAATGATGCCATGGCCTCACCACGGCTGAATTTCCTGCTGTCGTTGCTTCTCTGTCTGGAATGACAAGAGGCTGCGCCCAAGCAAGGGTAACACCCTTCTCGAAGCCAGCCTTTGTAACGACAAGATTGAGTGGGTGTTTAAGCCGGATTTCGAACGACGTCAACCACTTACTGCCGTGTCAATTCGCCTCCAGCACCTCATTTATCTGCTTGGTTACTTCGTCGATGTCAGCCATGCCGTCAACGCTGCTCAAAATGCCTTTTTCAGCGTAATACGCGATCACCGGACGGGTTTCACCGTGATAGACTTCAAGCCGGTTGCGAACTGTCTCGGCCGTGTCATCCTTGCGCCGGGAAAATGACGTTCCGCCGCATTTGTCACACACGCCGCTCACCTTGGGCTGTTCGAATTCATCGTGATAGCCCTGGCCGCAGGTATCGCATTTGAACCTTCCGGTCACCCGCTTGACGAGTGCCTCATCATCAGCTTTGAGCTCGATGACCGCATCGAGGTCCTGGCCCCTGGACTTGAGCAAATCATCGAGAGCTTCGGCCTGCGCCACATTGCGCGGAAAACCATCCAGCACGATGCCCTGATCCGGGTCAAGTTGATCAAGACGCTCACCAATGATTGCGACCACGACCTCGTCAGCCACCAGATTGCCGCCATCCATGACGGCTTTTGCCTTCAGGCCGAGTTCACTACCGGCTTCGGCTGCCGCCCGCAGCATATCCCCGGTAGACAACTGGATGAGCCCCTTTGCCACCTCCAGTCGCTTGGACTGTGTGCCCTTGCCGCAGCCTGGCGGGCCGAGCAGGATGATTTTCATCGCCTCGAACCCCGAAGTTTGGCTTTCTTGACCAGCCCTTCATACTGTTGGGCCAGCAAATGGCTTTGTACCTGCGAAACCGTATCCATGGTGACCGAGACAACAATCAGCAGGGACGTTCCGCCGAAATAGAACGGTACGCTTGCGTACGCCGTCAGCATTTCAGGCAACAGGCACACGAACGCAAGATACAGCGCACCGACCGTGGTAACCCGGGTCAGCACATAATCAATATATTCCGCTGTGCGCTCACCTGGCCGGATCCCCGGAACAAAGCCGCCATAGCGTTTCAGGTTATCGGCAGTGTCTTTCACGTTGAACTGGATTGCTGTGTAAAAGAACGCAAAAAAGATGATCATGCTGACATAGAACGCCAGGAACAACGGCTGGCCGCGACCGAGCAATGCGGTGATGTAGATCAGCCATTCCGGCCCCTGGCCTTGCGCAAAATTGGCGACCGTGATCGGCAGCAACAGCAATGAAGAGGCAAAGATCGGCGGAATAACGCCGGCCGTATTGAGTTTCAGCGGCAGGTGCGAGCTGTCGCCCTGGAACACCTTGTTGCCCTGCTGACGCTTGGGATACTGCACCAGAATGCGCCGCTGCGCCCGTTCCATGAAAACGATGAACGCGATCACCGCCATCGCCATGACGATGACAGCCAGGATCAGGAACGTCGACAACTGGCCGGTCCGGCCCAATTCCAGCGTACCGGCGATTGCCGACGGCAATTCAGCGACAATCCCGGCAAAGATGATCAGCGATATACCATTGCCGATACCGCGCGCAGTAATCTGTTCACCCAGCCACATCAGGAACACGGTGCCGCCGGTCAGCGTGATGACCGTGCTGATCCGGAAGAACCAGCCGGGATCAACGACGACATTGCCCTGGCCCTCAAGGCCGACCGAAATGCCATACGCCTGCAACATCGCCAGAATGACGGTGCCGTAGCGGGTGTACTGATTGATCTTCTTGCGGCCCTGCTCGCCTTCCTTCTTGAGCTGCTCAAGATGCGGCGACACCGTCGTCATCAGCTGAATGATGATCGAGGCCGAAATATACGGCATGATCGTCAGGGCGAAAATAGCCATCCGACCGAGCGCCCCGCCGGCCAGACCGTTGATCCAGCCCAGGATACCGGTCGCGTTCTGCTGAACCAGCCTTGCCAGCTCAACCGGGTCGACGCCGGGAATGGGAATGTAGGTGCCGAGCCTGTAGACGATCAGCGCACCCAGCGTGAACCAGATGCGCTTCTTCAGGTCTTCGGCTTTCGCCAGAGCGCCAAAATTGATGTTGGCTGCTAGTTGTTCGGCTGCCGATGCCATTATTCGTCCTCGCGCATCACGATACTTAGGTACCGGTTATATTGTAGCGCCTTATCCGGCACACAATACTACTTTTTGCCCGCGTCGTCTTTGGCAGCAGGTTTTGGCGTCCGATCGACGATCTCGACGCTGCCACCGGCTTTTTCCACCGCCGCCGTAGCGAATTTGGTCGCATGATCAACCGCAAACTTCACCTTGGCGGTCAGCTCGCCCTTGCCGAGCAGACGTACACCATCAAGCGGCTTGTTGACGAGGCCGGCTGCCATCAATGCGGCAAGATCAACGACCTTCTTGGCATCAAGCTTCTTGGCATCGATCGCGGCCTGTACCCGGCCAAGATTGACCTCGTTCCAGGACAAACGGTTTGGCTTGGCAAAGCCGCGTTTCGGCAAGCGCCGGTAAATCGGCATCTGGCCGCCTTCAAAACCATTGATGGCAACGCCCGAGCGTGATTTTTGGCCTTTCATGCCCCGACCAGCCGTGCGGCCAACGCCTGAACCCGGGCCGCGGCCGACCCGCTTCCGGTTCGTACGAGCACCGGCTTTGTCTGAAATTGTATTGAGCCTCATCGGTCGATACTCTCTTCTAAGACGTTATAATTAAACGTTTTTATTCTACAACGCGCACCAGATGCGCAACCTTTGCAATCATGCCGCGCACTTGCGGGGTGTCTTCCAGAGTGCGCTGGCGGTGCAACTTGTTCAGGCCCAGGCCAATCAGCGTTTGACGCTGTTTGTTCGGCCGCCTCAGCGGGCTGCCGGTCTGCTCGACCGTGATCGTCTTACCGGCTTCTTGCTTAGCCATCTGTCAAATTCCTCTTGCCCGGCAACCGTGTTGCCCGGGATTATTCCGCGACTTCGTCAACCTTGCGGCGCGACGTAATCTCACTCACCTTCTTGCCACGACGGGCCGCGACGCTGCGCGGGCTCGATTCATGCTTCAGCGCATCGAAGGTTGCCCGCACCATGTTGTAAGGGTTGGACGATCCGATCGACTTGGCAACGACATCCTGCATGCCGACGCTCTCAAATACCGCGCGCATCGGGCCGCCGGCGATGATGCCGGTACCAGCTGGCGCTGCTCTGAGAACAACGCGGCCCGCGCCATGCCGGCCAGCGACATCGTGATGCAGCGTACGGCCTTCGCGCAACGGTACGCGAATCATGTCGCGCTTGGCGCTCTCGGTTGCCTTGCGGATTGCCTCAGGCACCTCTCGCGCCTTGCCATGACCAAAGCCGACCCGGCCCTTCTGGTCACCGACCACCACCAGGGCTGCAAAGCCGAAGCGACGACCGCCCTTGACCACTTTGGCCACACGGTTGATGTGCACCAGGCGATCTACAAATTCGCTATCGCGTTCTTCGCGTTCACGTTCTCTCATCGAACTTCTTACCTGTTGTTTCCAGACTTGAGCGGACTAGAATTTGAGCCCGCCCTCGCGTGCTCCTTCAGCCAGGGCCTTGACCCGGCCATGATAGATATACGGACCGCGGTCGAACACCACCTCGCCGACGCCGGCCTTTTTGGCCCGTTCGGCCACCAGCTTGCCAACTTCGGTCGCGGCGTCCTTATCGGCACCGGTCTTCAGCTTCTTCTTCATATCGCCCTCAAGAGTCGACGCTGCAGCCAGCGTAACACCCTTCAGATCATCGATGACTTGCGCATAGATGTTCTGGTGAGAGCGAAATACGCTCAACCGCGGGAAGTCGTTATTGCGCTTATTGAGCGCTCTGCGGACCCGTGCCCGACGACGATCGATCGGCTTCAATTTGCCAGCCATAACCTTCAGTTCTCCGCTTACTTCTTCTTGCCTTCCTTACGGAAGATATATTCGTCCGCGTATTTGATGCCCTTGCCCTTGTAAGGCTCCGGCTTACGCCATTCGCGGATCTCTGCGGCCACCTGGCCAACCCGCTGCTTGTCGATGCCGCTGACGACGATTTCCGTCGGCTTGGGCGTTGCGATCTGAATATCGCTCGGGATCTGGTAAACCACATCATGGCTGTAGCCCAGATTGAGCTGCAGGCCGGAGCCTTGAACCGCTGCACGGTAGCCAACGCCGTTGATTTCCAGCGCTTTCGAGAAACCGTCGGTTACGCCAACCACCATATTGGATACCAGCGTACGCGACATGCCCCAGGCAGATCGTGCCAGTTGGCTTTCGTCAACCGGCGACACCGTCACCTCGTCTGCCTCAAGCTTGACGTTGACAAGCTCGACCAACTGGCTTTGCAGCTCGCCCTTGGGGCCCTTGACCTTAACGGTCTGGCCTTCGATCGTCACGGTAACCCCTTGCGGGACCGGAACTGGTTTTTTGCCTATGCGAGACATGGTCTCTTCCTGGTCTGTCGTTTCAATTCAACTAGAAGACGGTGCAGATTACTTCGCCACCGACATTGTTCTGGCGTGCATCGGTATCAGACATCACGCCCTTGGACGTCGACAGGATCGACACACCCAGACCGTTGAACACGGTCGGAATTGTATCAACCGATGCATAAACCCGCCGCCCCGGCTTTGACACCCGCCGAATATCGCGGATAACCGGTTCGCCATCAAAATACTTCAGCTCGATCTCCAGCTCCGGACGCTTGCCATCCAGCTCGGTCGTAGCGAACCCGCGGATGAAACCTTCCTGCTGCAACACGGCCAGCACGCGTTCGCGCAGCCGCGATGTCGGTGACAACACCTTGTTCTTTCCGCGCTGCTGGGCATTGCGGATACGAGTCAGCATATCACCAATAGGATCAGTCATGCTCATTTAGACTATCTCCTCGTCCCTTATCTCTTCGCTTACCAGCTCGACTTGACCATACCGGGCACCAGACCCTGGTTGGACAACTCGCGCAGTGCAATTCGTGACATCTTCAACTTGCGGTAAAACCCGCGTGGCCGCCCCGACAGTTCACAACGGTTGCGAACACGGTTTTTCGAAGAGTTCCGAGGCAACTCGGCCAGCTTGAGCTGAGCTGCGAAACGCTCTTCCATCGACAAAGATGAATCCTTGGCAATCGCTTTGAGGCTGGCGCGCTTGGCTGCATATTTCTTGACCAGCCTGCGGCGCTTGTTGTTCCGCTCAATTGCGCTTGTCTTTGCCATTTCAATCTACCTTCTTGCTTGTTTCGTTCCGGTTCGTCACGCGCTTGTCGTTCAAGCGGCCTGACGCTGTTGTTTGCGGAACGGGAAGTTACATCCATCCAGAAGCGCCCGTGCCTCATCATCGGTATTTGCCGTTGTGCAGATCACGATGTCGAAACCCCAGACCCGGTCGATCTTGTCGTAGTCGATTTCCGGAAACACCAGATGCTCCTTGATGCCCATGGCGTAGTTGCCACGACCGTCAAAGCTGGCCGACGACAGGCCTCTGAAGTCCCTGACCCGCGGCAATGCGATCGTCACCAGCCGGTCGATAAACTCATACATGCGCGTCTTGCGCAAAGTCACCTTGGTGCCAATCGCCATTTCCTCGCGCAACTTGTAGGTCGCGATCGAGTTACGGGCCTTGGTAATCACCGGCTTCTGGCCGGCAATCTTGGTCAGCTCTTCAGTCGCCACGTTGATCAGCTTTGAATCGCCAACCGCCTCGCCGACACCCATGTTGAGCACAACCTTGTCGAGTTGCGGCACCTGCATAGGATTGGTGTACCCAAACTGCTCAATGAGCTGTTTGACGACAACGTCCTGATAATGCCTTTTCAGCCTTGGAACATATGCCTCAGCCATCGATCACCTCCGACGAGCGCTTGGCCACGCGAACTTTGCGGCCATCCTCGAGTACCTTGTAGCCAACCCGCGTCGGCTTGTTGTCCTTGGGATCCAGAACCGCCAGATTGGAAATATGAATCGGCAGATCCTTGTTCACGATCCCGCCGGCATCCTGGGCGCTTTGGCGCGTATGGCGTTTGGCCACATTAATCCCAGTCACAACGGCGCGATTTTCTTTCGGCAGAACATGCACGACATCACCTGTCTTGCCCTTGTCCCGGCCGGATACGACCTGAACCCGGTCGCCCTTTTTGATTTTCAGTTTAGTCGGCATCACAGCACCTCCGGTGCCAGCGAAATAATCTTCATCTGGTTCTTGGCTCTCAGTTCACGCGGTACCGGGCCAAAGATACGCGTCCCGATCGGTTCGCCCTGCGGACTAATCAACACCGCAGCGTTGCGGTCAAACCGGATGACCGTGCCGTCACCGCGGCGGATATCCTTGGCGGTGCGAACAACGATCGCCCTCATCACCGTGCCTTTTTTCACGCGGCCGCGCGGAATGGCTTCCTTGATCGAAACGACAATGATGTCGCCGACATGGGCGTATTTCCGCTTCGATCCACCCAGCACCTTGATGCATTGCACCCTGCGCGCACCGGAATTATCGGCGACTTCGAGATTTGTTTCGGCCTGTATCATGGCACTACCCGTTTTCCTGTCGCGTACAGCCCACCTGGGCTGACAAACTAATCCTTACTGCCTCAAGCTCGCCGCTAGGCGTTGCCGGCAGCGACCTTTTCCAACAGCATCCAGGACTTGCTGCGCGACACCGGGCGGCATTCCTGAATGCGCACAATATCACCCACCTGGGCTGTATTAGCTTCATCGTGCGCGTGGTACTTCTTGGTCCGACGCACGGTCTTTTTCATCATCGGGTGCGTGAAACGCCGCTCGACATTGACGGTAATCGTCTTGTCGCCTTTGTCGCTCACCACGACACCCTGAAGGATGCGTTTTGGCATCTCTTAGCTCTCCAACTAAGCGGCCGGTGCTGTCGACCGCGACTGCTGCATCGTCTTGATGCGTGCAATATCGCGGCGGACCTCACGGACCCGCGCTGTGTTTTCCAACTGTCCGGAAGCCTTTTGAAAGCGCAGGTTGAACTGTTCTTTCTTCAGTTTCATCAGCTCGTCCTTGAGCTGATCTTCCGTCATTGCTTTTACGTCACTGGCTTTCATGACCCAGCTATCCTCAATTACTCGCCCAGACGCGCAACAAACCGCGTCTTGATGGGCAATTTGGCTGCCGCCAGCTCCATGGCTTCCTCGGCGACCTGCCTTGGCACACCATCGCACTCAAACATGATCCGGCCCGGATTGACCCGGCAGGCCCAATATTCCGGCGAGCCCTTGCCTTTACCCATGCGCACCTCGGTCGGCTTCTTCGATACCGGCACATCCGGGAACATCCGGATCCACACACGGCCAGCACGCTTCATATGGCGGGTCATGGCACGGCGCGCCGCTTCGATCTGGCGCGCAGTGATCCGCTCCGGCTCCATGGCTTTCAGGCCATAAGCACCGAAGGTCAGCTCGTAACCACCTTTGGCCACGCCTTTGATGCGGCCCTTGTGTTGCTTGCGGAACTTCGTCCGTTTCGGTTGCAGCATTTGTTCTCTTCCTAAACCCTAATTCGTCGCCGGCAGCATCGGTTGCGATTGCCTATTTGGAGTCTCGCCGTCCGCCACCACTGCGGCCACCTTCTTGCGCCTCGGTCAGGCGGCGCTCCTGCGCCATGGGATCGTGCTCAAGGATATCGCCCTTGAAGATCCACACCTTGATGCCGTTGGTGCCATAAGCGGTGACAGCCGTTGCTGTTCCATAGTCCACGTCCGAGCGCAGCGTGTGCAAAGGCACCCGGCCCTCGCGGTACCATTCGGTGCGTGCGATTTCCGCACCGCCGAGCCGGCCGCCGCAGTTGATGCGGATGCCGCCGGCGCCCATGCGGATCGCCGATTGCACTGCCCGCTTCATCGCCCGGCGAAACGCCACACGGCGCTCCAGCTGCTGGGCAATGTTTTCTGCCACAAGCGTTGCATCGATCTCGGGCTTGCGCACTTCAACGATGTTGAGGTGAACGTCCGTATTGGTGATGCGGGCAACTTCCTTGCGCAGCTTTTCGATGTCCGCGCCCTTCTTGCCGATCACCACACCCGGGCGTGCCGAATAGATGGTCACCCGGCATTTCTTGTGCGGGCGCTCGATGACGATCTTGGCGACGCCAGCCTGCTTGAGCTGGGTCCTCAGATACTCGCGAACCTTGATGTCTTCGTGCAGCAACCGGCCATATTCGTCGCCTTCCGCATACCAGCGCGAATCCCAGGTGCGGTTAACGCCGAGCCGAAGCCCGATTGGATTTACTTTTTGACCCATCAGGCGGCCTCCTCAACCTGCCGAACGACGATGGTGAGCTGGCTGAAGAACTTCTGGATCCGGCCGACACGTCCGCGTGCCCTCGGTTTCCAGCGCTTCATAACCATGTTCTTTCCCACATATGCTTCAGCAACCACCAGCTCGTTGATATCGAGGTCATGGTTGTTTTCCGCATTGGCGATTGCGCTTTCCAGCGTCTTCTTGACGTCCTGCGCAATCCGTTTGCGCGAAAACTGAAGATCCGCCAGTGCTGCATCGACTTTCTTGCCGCGGATGCCCGCTGCAACGTCGTTCAGCTTCTGCGGACTGACCCGCAACAGCCGGCAAACCGCCTTTGCTTCATTGTCTGCCAGGGCACGTGCTCTTGCGCTTTTACCCATGACTAAACTCTCCTTGCCTTCTTATCCGCGGTGTGACCGTAGTAGGTCCGCGATGGCGCGAATTCACCAAGCTTGTGACCGACCATGTCTTCACTCACCGACACCGGTATGTGCTTCTTGCCGTTATGGACGGCAAAAGTCAGACCGACGAATTGCGGCAGAATGGTCGAGCGGCGGCTCCACGTCTTGATGGCCTGATTGCGGCCAGACGCGCGTGCTGCCTCTGCTTTCTTCAACAAATACCCGTCAACGAACGGGCCTTTCCAGACGGAACGTGCCATGTGAGCTCAACCCTTACCTTTTCTTGCGCTGATGGCGGCTGCGCACGATGTATTTGTCAGTCGACTTGTTCGAACGTGTTCTCTTGCCCTTGGTCGGCTTGCCCCATGGCGTCACGGGATGACGGCCACCAGAAGTCCGACCTTCACCGCCACCATGCGGGTGATCAATCGGGTTCATGACAACACCGCGAACCGTCGGTTTGCGGCCCAGCCAGCGAGAACGTCCGGCCTTGCCGATCGTCGTATTCATGTGATCCGGGTTCGAAACCGCACCGACGGTGGCCATGCAATCAGAACGCACCATGCGGGTTTCACCGGATTTCAGCCGCAGCAGCGCATGACCCTGATCACGGCCGACCAGCTGAACATAGGTGCCGGCTGAACGGGCGATCTGACCACCCTTGCCGGGCTTCATCTCAACATTGTGAACAATGGTCCCGACCGGCATCGATGCCAGCGGCATCGCATTGCCAGGCTTCACATCGACCTGGCTGCGCGACGAGACGACCTTGTCGTCAACCTTCAGGCGCTGCGGTGCCAGGATATAGCCCTGCTCGCCATCGTCGTATTTGACCAGTGCGATGAACGCGGTCCGGTTCGGATCATATTCGATACGCTCGACAACCGCTGCCATATCGTACTTTGTGCGGCGGAAATCAACCGTGCGGTAGGCGCGCTTGTGCCCGCCGCCACGATGCCGTGCGGTGACCCGGCCATGATTGTTGCGCCCGCCCGACTTGGTCAGACCGTCAGTCAGTTTCTTGACTGGCTTGCCTTTCCACAGCCCGGAACGGTCCACGATGACCAGCTGACGCTGACCGGGAGTGGTGGGCTTGAACGATTTTAATGCCATGTGCTCGCCTCGGTCCTAACCTTTAAAGCCCCGTGGTGACGTCGATCGAATGGCCCTCTTCGAGGGTCACGATCGCTTTTTTCACGTCGCTCTGCTTACCGCGAATGCCGCGGAAACGTTTTACTTTGCCTTTGCGCACCAGCGTGTTGACCGCTTTGACCTTCACACCGAAGAGCGTTTCAACAGCCACCTTGATATCCGGCTTGCTGGCCGAACGGGCCACATCGAACATCACCTGATTGTGCTCCGACATCATCGTCGCCTTTTCGGTGATCGCCGGACTGAGGATTACGTCGTAGACTTTCTCAGCATTCATGCGAACCGCGCCTCCAGCGCTTCAACGGCAGCCTTGCTCAAGACAAGCGTACGGCGCCGCAAGATGTCGTAAACGTTGATGCCCTGCACC
>Ga0224508_10002760_pt1 | contig 14785 bp, 8 predicted proteins | sample SF_Jan12_sed_USG_4_FD_170157 | JGI IMG/M metagenome (GOLD analysis project Ga0224508, IMG submission 170157) | Sediment microbial communities from San Francisco Bay, California, United States - SF_Jan12_sed_USGS_21 | ecosystem: Environmental > Aquatic > Marine > Sediment | place: USA: California... | reverse complement strand
CGAGAACGATACGATCATGCAGGTAATCATCAGGATGCCGGGCAGCACGAACGGGACCGCGGCCAGGACTCCGGCGGTAACGTCAATGACGTAAGAAGACGCGCCGAGCGTGTCCGATACCTCAGCCAGCGTAACGGCGAGACCAAGGATGATCGCACCGATCGTCACGCCCTTGATGCCATCGACCAGGCCTTCGAATGCGTCGCTGACACTCATGCCACGTATGATCGACAGTGCGATGCTGCTGACGACGGCAAGGCCGAACGCCTCGAAGATCATTGGCGATCCGGTTATGAGCCAGGGAATGATTGCGAAACTCATCAACACACCAATCGGGACAAAAAAGTCGGCGAGCGACGGCGTGTAGCCTTCTGCTACGTTCAGCGTTGCAAGTTCCCTGGAGACGATCGGCTCAGCCCCGGGCGCATCGAGTTCGCCGGTTTCCATGGCGCGTAAGCGCGCAGCGCGCATGGTCTTGCCAACGAAGGGCAACTTACCCAGTGCGAACAGCAATGTGAACAATACGGCGAGCCAGCCATAAAAATTGAAAGGAATGGCTTTGAGAAACCAGTCGATTGCCGCGTCCTGGTCCGGGATGAACTGACTCATCGACGGTATGGTGATCAGACCGGCGACATAAACCGGCCAGACATTGAATGGAATGATCGTAGCGACCGGTGACGCGGTCGAATCGACGATATACGCAAGTTCTTCGTGAGCGACATTCTCCCGGTCGGCGACGGGCCTGACGGTCGTCCCGGTGAGGATCGTGCTGATCGTACCGCCCTGGTGAAAGATGACACCCATGAGCCAGGCAAAGAACATCGCGGAGCGCCGCGTTTTGACGAAGTTGTCGGAGACGTATTGTGCAAAATGCCAGGCGCCGCCGTTGCGATTCCACATGCCGAGCAACCCGCCGAGTGCCCACAAGTACACGAGCAGGATCTGCGCATAGCGTTCAGAACCAATGCTCGGGATCAGGAACTCCTGAATGATGTTGTATTGCGTGGTGACGAGACCTCCGAGCACGATACCCATGAAGAGCGCGAGAATGACATTGCGGGTAACGAAGCAGATCGCCAGCGTCGCGAGCGCGGGAACCAGCGACATGAAGTTGTAATGGCCCTGCTGTTCGATGTTGTTGGCGTCAAGCTGCACGCCATACCAGGCAACAAGCAGACAGAGTGCCAGCAACCAGATCCAGGTGTGCCGCCTTACTCGGTCAAACATCTTGGGTAACTCTCGACGATTATGTTCGCAAGGTGCTGTTGATCGTAGCAGTTAATTTATCGATGCATTCGAGCAAATGTCGATCTTCCGCGATCATCGGCGGCGCCAGCATAATATGCGGAATCATTTTTTGATCAATGTTGATTCCGCCCGGATAAACAATCAGACCTCGATCCATCGCCGCTTGGCGTAACTTGTCGGGCAGGTTGTTGCGATTTTCGAACCCGGTGCGTGTCGCAATGTCCTGCACCAGTTCAATGCCAGCGAACAGGCCGCGCCCACGAATCTCGCCGACTCGCGGATGTGCTGCAAAAGCGTCCTGCAGCAACGACAGGAAGCGCATGCCTGTTTCTCTTGTTTTCTGAAGCAGCTCGTACTGGTCGATCACTTTTTGCACCGCGAGTCCAGCCGCGCAAGCCGCGGCATGGCCTATATATGTATGTCCATGCGCAAATCCCGATCTCGTTATTTTGGCGGCGACCCCCGGACCGATGATCGTGGCTGCCAATGGCTGGTATCCGCCACCAATACCCTTTGCCAGTGTAACGATATCCGGTGTTATGCCGTCGTGTTCATACGCAAAGAACGTGCCCGTGCGCCCACTGCCACACATGATTTCATCGGCGATCAGCAGAACATCGTGCCGATCACAGATTGCGCGAACGCGCTGCAGGTAACCGGCGGTCGCGGGCACGACGCCAAGTGATGAGCCGACCACCGGTTCGCAAATAAACGCGGCCACGTTTTCAGCACCGCATGCAACGATGGCGTCTTCGAGGTAGGCGGCGCTGCGTTCGCTGTAATCACTGACAGTCTCGTCCTCTCGCATCTCGCGATACGGGTAGCATGGTGGAATTCTCGGCCAGTCGACAAGCGGTGCGGCTGATGCGCGACGACGACCCGGATTGCCGCTGATGGAAAGCGCGCCGAACGTATTGCCGTGATAGCTATGCTCGCGACTGATGATGATCTTCTTTTGCGTTTGTCCGCAGGCAGCCCAGTATTGCCAGGCCACTTTCAACGCGGTCTCGTTGGCTTCCGATCCGCCGGACAAGAAATACACGCGCGCGCCAGGCTTGCCGAAGCGTCCGGTCAATGCGGCGGCAAGCCGCTCCTGTGGTTCATTGGTGAAAAAAGCCGTGTGGGCAAATGCAAGCGTTTTGACCTGCTGGCGAACGGCTGCGACGACAGCGGGGTGACTGTGTCCGAGGCAGGAAACCGCCGCGCCGCCCCTCATGTCCAGATAGCGCCTGCCGCTCGCGTCGGTGATACGCATGCCGCTGGCCGACACGGCGGTCGGATAGCGCTGCTGAGGTGCTCGGTAAAGCACCGAAGGTTCCGACTCATTATCCACCATCGTTCCGCTATCCACAGCAGGTTCTCTCGTATGCCTGGTGCTGCCGCCACAATTGTTACCTTTATTAGGCGCATGTGCCCGGAATTAGTCAATTCCTGGTCTGCGGCAAGGCCATGTGATTTCTATTTACGAGTCCGATTTTAGGGACTAAGCTCGGCTATGGCGGGGTAGCATAAAAACAGAGAGCGCCGCCGCAATCGGCGCGGCCCCGCAGGTTTCTCGGAAACGTAACGTACTATTCGCACGCGGGGTGAAGACGATGAACAAATTCCACACAAGGAGAGCGGCAGCCGGATTGCCAAGGCTGCTTCCAATCGTAGTTCTGGTATCTTTTTCGGTCCAGGCGCAGGATGACGAGTCCGACGAAGCGCTCGAAGAAATCGTCGTTACTGGCACTCACATCGAGGGGTTGTCGGAAGAGGCGCTGCCAGTCACAATCATGGACGCAGATGAGATCCGCGACCTCGGCGCAGCCAGCATGTTCGACATCATGGGCGACATTCCATCGGTCGGTGACATCGAGTTCGAGGATTCGAGCAATGGAACCAACGCGGCGCGCGGCGACGTTGCCGGCGTCAACCTGCGTGGTATCGGCACAGGTAACACGCTGGTGCTGCTGAACGGACGCCGCATGGTCGTGAACCCGACGTTTCAGCCGATTAATTCGGTTCCGTCAACCTTCTATAACCTGAACTCCGTCCCGCCCGCGGCTGTAAAGCGCATCGAGGTGCTGCGCGACGGTGCTTCGGCTATTTACGGCGCCGACGCGAGCGCCGGCGTAATGAACATCATCACGCGTGGCGCCGAAGATGGCTTCCAGGTATCCGGCAAATTTGGCGCGAGCAACAATACTGACTACGACGAAACGGAATTTACTGGTGGCGGCGGCTGGACGGTGAACGGTGGCAAAACCGAAATCGGCGTATTTGGGTCCTACTACGAACGATCACATGTTCATATGAACGAACTCGATGAGCTGTATTTCAATCTGGATCGACGCGGCAATACAAGTTTGCCTGAAGAGTGGCGCGACGATAGTCAGCTTCGAAACACCTCGACATTGACACCATACGCGCGTGTTAGCGTGGGGGCGCTGAGCCCGGACCTGCAGTTCATCGGCTCGACGATGCACGTCGATTCGGCGACCGGCCTGCTCGCGTCCGGTAGTGGCTCCGAACGCTATAACTTCAATGACACTGCCTGGGTAACTCCGGAAGTCGAGCGATTCAACATTCTGGCAACGGTGAATCATGAACTCGGCAACGAGATGGAGTTTTTTGGCGATGCGTTCTTTTACGATTCGACGTCGAATACGCAACGTGCGGCGAGCCCACTCGATGACAGCCTCGCATTCCTCATAGTGCCATCGACGGCATTCCATAACACGACGGGCGAGGATGTATTGCTGTTGGGATGGCGGCCGATCGACCTCGGGCCACGCGTCATTGAAGTCGAAAAGGATATTTACAGGCTGATGGGCGGCTTGCGCGGCGATATCGGCAGCTGGTCCTGGGAATCCGCGTTGCTGTATTCAGAGGCAGAAGACGTTGATACCGAAGGCAACCGGCAAGCGAAGTCGTTGTTTACGACGCAAGTCGCGGTCAATGGCCCGGATGCGCTGAACCCGTTTGTCGGTCCGGGGGGTAATTCTCAGGCCGCGCTCGATGGCATCCGAATCGATGCAACCGATGTTCGTACATCCAAAATCACGCAGTGGGACCTGCGGCTGAACAGATCCGATCTGTTCAATGCGCCAGGCGGCCCGGTGGGATTTGCAGCGGGCATCGAATACCGCCGGGACGCATACGATGAAGACCGCGATGCGCGGCTCGATGGCTCAGACCCGTTCGACAATGGCGCGATCTTCGATGAAAGTGATGTCATCGGGGTATCGGCTACGTTCGATTCGAAGGCGTCGCGCAATACGACGTCGTTGTACGGCGAGTTGTTCATACCGCTCGTTGCGGAAGAAAACGCCAAGTCTTTTACCAAGGCACTCGAACTATCGGTCGCCGTGCGCTATGAAAACACCAACGATTTCGGCAATACGACCAAACCGAAGATAGCCCTGCGTTGGGAGCCGGCGGGCGGGTTCTCCCTGAGGGCGTCTTACAGTGAGGGATTCCGCGCGCCCAACCTGCCACAAATGAATCAGGGCACGATCGTTCGCCGCATCGACGGTGTCGACGATCCACTGCGTGCGGATGTGACCGACTTGCCGATCGACACGGGCGACACCTACCGCAAAACGACGCGTATCGCCAACGAGGACCTACAACCGGAGGATACCGAAACAACGATGTTCGGCTTTGCCTACGCGCCGAAGGATGGCCCACTTGCAGGTCTGCGGATAACCTACGATCACTTCAACATCAAGCAGGATGGTGTCGTCGGAATTCTCTCTGCGAGTAACGCTCTGGATCTCGATGCAGTATTGCGCGCGCAGGGCAGTTCTAATCCCGATGTCGAGCGCGCAGCTGTAACGGCAGCCGACCAGGCTGCGTTCGATCAGTGGAATCTCGACAACCCGGATGATCAGCGTGTCGCCGTTGGGGTCGCGACCAATGTCAGCAACCAATACATGAACCTGGATCCGAGAGAGATCGAGGGCTGGGATGCGTCGATCCTGTACCAGACGCCCGAGACCCGCGCTGGCGAATTTACGTTAAGCCTCAAGACAAGCAAGATTACCAAGTTCGAGCAGCAGGGCCTGGCTGTCACTGATCTGCTGCGACGCAATGGCAATCCCGAAACGCGTTCGACCGCGAGTGTCACCTGGCGCAAGAGTGCCTTCCACACGCGTTTGTCGATGCGTTACGTAGGCGATGTTTACGATACGTCGCTGAACGATTCGGGCAATGACCGGCGTGGAACTTTCCTATCCGATGTCGGCGCAAATGGCACAACTTACTGGGATGTTCCGAGCTGGACTGTGTACAACCTCGCACTGGGTTACGATTTCGGCAACAGCAATAGCTGGGCGCAGGGTCTGACGCTCAACGCCGGTGTACGCAACCTCAGCGACGAGGAGGCACCATTTGCCGACGAGAGTTTCGGTCACTATACGAAGTTGCATAACTCCTATGGCCGCGTGGTTTGGGGTCAATTTAGCTACAATTTTTAGTAGCGCTACATGCTTGCAGCGAACGTCGGGGCCCTGACTTTGTCACGGCCCCGATCTTTTTTGAGGAGCTGCCGATGACACATCGCTATGCGTGGTTCGCAGTTGTTTACCTGACAGCGTGCATCAGCGAAAGTGCGGACGGCGAACCATTTGGCGGCATCGTCTCGAGCGCGACCCCCGAAGCAACGGCCGCGGGCATTTCGATTCTCGAAGCTGGTGGCAACGCGATCGATGCGGCAGTCGCCGTATCTCTGACTCTCGGCGTTACGGAACCGGCCGGATCCGGCATTGCGGGCCAGACCGCGATGCTCGTCAAGCGAGCCGGCGAACCGGCTTTCGTGATTCAGGGCTCGACCTGGTCGCCGCGTTCGATTCCCGACGACGCAACGAAAGAGCAGCTTCGCTACGGGCATACCGCATCGACGATACCATCCACGCTGCGTGTGCTCGATCTTGCACACAAGAAGTTCGGTAGCGGCAATATGAGTTGGGAATCCCTATTGCAACCGGCAATCGAAGCGGCCGAACAAGGATTTGTCATCGGTCCGTTTCGAGCCCGTGCGTTTCGCAATTACGGCGATGGCCTTAGAAAGAGTGCCGCTGCTGGGGATATTTTCGTAAAAGCGGATGGCTCCGACTTTCAGACAGGTGATCGATTTGGGCAGCCGCTGCTCGCCGCAACTCTGCGGCGCATCGCGATGGCAGGTGCGATGGATTTCTATGAGGGCTCAATCGCCGAAGAGATCGCAGCGGACGTCGCCGCGAACGATGGCTGGATCACGCTGCGCGACCTACAGAAGTTTCCCGAGCCGCAAATCGTCCCGGCGATCCAGAGCAGCTATCGCGGCTACGACATCGAAACACTCCCGCCGCCATTCGGTGGCTGGGTCGTCCTGCAAATTCTGAATATTCTCGAAAAGTCCGCAGCGGACGTGCTTGACGAGGATGATGACAGGCGGCGCCTGGCGCTGCTTGACGCGATGAGCATCGCTCATCGCTCGAGGCGCGAGGAGCCGGTCACCCATTACACGAACTTTGGCCGCGAAATTGAGCGCAAAATCTCGAAGCCAGAGGCACAGAAACTGCTTGAAAAGTATCGCACTGATACCGGCGGTGAGACAACGCATTTTTCAATCGTGGATGCGAAGGGCATGGCGGTGGCGGTGACCCAAAGCATCGACAGCTATTTCGGTGCCAAAGTGGCGCACCCGACGCTAGGCTTCCTCTATAACAACTACATGCAGGGTTTTCAGGTAGACGACCCGGCGGCGCCCTACTATCTGACCGAGAAGCGGATGCCACTGTCGTCAATGAGTGCGACGATCGTTTCGCAGGACGCGGAGCCGAAACTGGTGCTCGGCAGCCCAGGCAGTGCGCGCATCATTTCGGCTGTCGCACAGGTCACGAGTCACTGGGTCGACATTGGCAGCGGCGTGGCAGACGCTGTCGCCGCTTTTCGAGTTCACGCTGTCCCGAATAACAAGGCCTATGTTGAAGGGCCGGAGTTGTCGCCGGCTCTAATGGCTGGCATGGCACAACGCGGCCTCAGTCTTGTACGACCGACATACGGCGTCTCGGACAGCCAATTCGACCCGTACTTCGGTGGCGTCCATGCCCTGGCGCGGGAAAACGGCAGCTGGACGGGGGCGGCCGATCCGCGCCGTGATGGTGTAGTCAGAGCAGCGGGCGGGCCGGCCGCAGGAGAGTACGAGTTTCGCTTCGATGGCTGGGACGGGCCGACTATTAGTGTACGTCTATTCGTGCCAGCTGCTGCTACGCCGGACACGCCGCTTGTTATCGTAATGCATGGCTGGAGTCGCGATGCTGAACGCTACTTCAGGGACTGGAGCGCGCTGGGTGAAGAACAGGGTTTCATCATTGTCGTTCCGCACTTTCCGGTCGAAGATTTTCCGCTGGCCGAACATTACAACCTGGGCCACGTGTTTGATGAAGGGTCCAGGCAATTGCGGCCACAACAGCAGTGGACGTTTGCGGCCATCGAGGTGCTCTTCGATGAGGTCGTCACGCGAACTGGCAGCGCGCAAACCGAATACACTTTGTATGGTCATTCCGCGGGCTCGCAGTTCGTACATCGCTTTCTTTACTACATGCCCGAGGCGCGAGTGCGCTGCTACATCGCAGCTAATGCCGGTTGGTACACGATGCCGGACTTCGACACCGAGTATCCCTACGGACTTGAAGATTCGGGCATTGATGAGAATCGGCTTAGGGCGGCCATGCAAAAGAATGTCGTGATTTTACTTGGCCGCGAAGACCTGGATCAAATGGATCCAACTCTTCGCAATACGCCGGAGGCGAAACGGCAAGGTAAGAACAGGCTGGCCCGGGGTCTGAGTATGTTTTCTGTGGCAAAGGCCAGCGCCGAGGAACTGGGTGTCGATCTGAAGTGGCGGCTTGCGATCGTCGAGAACGCCGGCCACGTTAACGCGCAGATGGCACCGGCTGCTGCACAGCTTGTGGAGTAGCGGCATCGGTTCTCAATAGTGGAAGCGCAACCGCACGTAGGCGTTGCTGGCATCTTCGAGCTGCTTGAAAAACGTATGCTCGTCACTGCCGCCGAACAGATTGCCGCCCGCGGTCAACGACCACTGGTCGCTGTGGCGAAAGGTGTACACCGGCCGCAAGTAAAAATCGCTGTCGCTCGGTGAATAAAAAGTAAACAGCGACCAGGTGTGTTTGTCGCGGCCGGCCCGGTAGGTCAGCCGATTGGTCAGGAGATGGCGGTGCTCGTCCGGTTCGAGCTGTGGATTCGGAGAGTTGTCGAGCAGCTTTTTGTGGTCGAGCGTCGACTCCAGGTAATACTGCAGTCCCACTGTAAAGTTCGGCCTGGCTTCCCACTCGTAGCCGACGAGAAAACGTAGCTGGTCATTCGGCACAAGCGGGTCGTTCCCCGAGCGGTCATCGCGCGAGAGGTAGTATGACAGCTCTGCGTTAAATACTCCGGGGCCAAGCGGCTGGCGAAGACTCGCACCGAGTGATGTCATGGGCGCAAACGTTGCTTGCAGCGACGGCGTCAGCGCTGTCGGCTGCTTGAAGAACCCGTGGTAGGCATAGAGCGCGTATTCACGACCGGCGATTGTGCGAAACAGCCGCAGCGCGAACTCGCCGTTCGAAAACGAATTGTCCGGCTCGTCGGCCGAAAGAGGCGGGCTTGGGGCGACATTAGTGCCTGCAAGCGGCGAAAAGAACGAGAAGCGCTCGCCGGTCAGATAGATATCGGGCTCGAAAATCGGTGTCCAGACGAAATCAATGTTCACTGACGGCGAGAATCGCGTCACGCGGATGGCATTGCCGGGCGCTTTAAGATATTCGTCATCACGACCCGCGAAAAACGAGACAAAGTCCTTCGGGAACAGGTCATTCAGAAAGACGAGATCGCCGGTACCCCAGGTTTGCACCTGTCGACCGAGCCTGATATCGACACTGTCGCCAAAAGGCATAGCCACGGTCAGATCCCGGATGTCGGCAGCCCATTTATCTTCAATGCCGTCGTAGCTGGCGTCTGCCTTGAAACCGATCCTGGCCCTGCCGCGTTGCCATTCCGATTCGACGCGCCAACGCAGATCTTCGAGCGTATTGCGCTCATCGATCAGTGGGTCATGATCGAAGCGAGTTCCGAATGCAGCCTCCAGGTAGCCACTCCAGACAGTCCCCTGATCCTCGTCGCCCCAGTCGTCGTCATCCCACATGTCGTCCTGCGCGTGCAATGCAACGGGAAGCAGAATAATCAGCGGCCAGAGTTTCATGCTGCAGCCTGTAGCTATCTTTCCGGCCGCTGCAGCCAGTCGTGTGGTGGGTTGCGCAACGAACGTTCCGTGAACACAGTCTCCGGAAGGCCAACATCGTACTTGATGTAACGGAACTGCATATCCGTCTTGCCGCCGGTCAGAAGATCGGATACACGACTGCTTGTTACAGTAGGATGGCCGTCAAATTCTTCCACTTCGAATACTTCGACGCGCCGGTATAAATTGCCGGCTGCGTTCGTGTACTCGATCTTCATGGGCAGAAAGGTGTCGCGATCGATCCAGGTGACATAGCTTGAGAACTCAACACTCAGCGGATCAATCGGTGTGTGCTTCAGTACATAGAAGTCGTCGTTTGTTTCGACGAATTCATGGGTGTCATCTGAAGGGCGGCGCCCTGACACGTCTTCATAAAAATAGTGGGCTCCGACAAAGCTCGTTCGCTTATCGCCTGCGGATATGCGTTTTACCAGGTCAAGTCCGGGCAGGTAGAGCCAGCGATCGTCGTCGCGATCCATGTGTTTGTCGACAAGAAATGCAGTATTCCGAACGTCGGAAGGCTGGCTGAAAACGACCAGGAACTGTTGGTCCCCGGCATCGGCGACGTCGCGGCGCAAAACTGTGAATTGCCTGCGCTGTTGCCGGCCTTGCGAATCGCTGATAATCATACGGACTTCGGACCGCCCATCGGCACCAGCGTAATAGGCCGCCAGGTCGGCACGAGCAATAACCTCATCGGCGTCAGTCAGAAGCTCAGCTTCGGCGCCCGTCGCGAAGATCAGTGCCGTCAGCATTATCGAGAATCGTCCAATCATTGAATTGTCTCCTTGCCGTCAGGCTTGTGCCGCTTTTGCGGTTGCGATTGAAAAGGCGCCCCGCTTGCGCATTTCCGGAAATAACCATGGGCCCGCCCAGGACATCAGGGCAGGCAACAATATGAGTGTCGTAATACCGGACAACGCCATGATCGCCGCCATGAACGCGCCAACCGTGATGTACGGTACCAGTGGGGCAAAAAACAGCGGCGTAAAGCCGATCGCAATGACGATGGCGTTTCTTGCGATAGCTCGTGCCGGTTCTTCGAATATTTGCTCAGTCGCCAATGCAAACGAACCGGATTCTCGCAGCACCGCTCGGGTCCGCTCGATGAAGTGAATCGCGAAATCAACGGACAATCCGAGCGTGAGAGACGACAGGACTGCTATCGGCATATCGTAATCCTTACCGATCCAGCCGATTATGCCGTAGACGCCGAGAATCGTGACAGACAGAGGTACCATCGCCAGCAGGCCAAGGCGGGGATTGCGAAACAAAAACGCCATCATCAGGAACACGACGACGAAGGCGCCCATCAAACTCTTGAGCATGCCGGTGACCATCACGTCCTGCCAGACAACATTGATGAACGTCTTGCCCGCCCAACGCATTTCGATATCGGCCGGCAACGGGTTCTCCGCCAGATAATCGTCGAGAAAATCCATGGCGCGGCTCATGTCCTGGTTGTCGCCACTCTTGAGCTGCAGCCAGATCGCAGTGGAGGTGAAGTCGGGTGTCACGATATGCCACAGATCATGAGGTCTGTGCGATGACTGATATTGCAACAGCGTTTGCGCCACGGCTGCGGCGGTCGGCGGAATTCGGTAGTCGGACGGAGTGCCGCCGCGCAGCTCGCGGTTCACAACTTTGACGACGTCGGGTAGTGCGTTGGATTTGCCAACATTCCCGGAGTCTGTGAGCGCCGATTGGATTTCGCTGATTTGCTGCAGAATATCGGGGCGTTGAAAGTACTTGGATTTGACCTGGGCTTCTTCGGCCATCGCCAGCAACTGTTCGAGCGCATCGATACTTTCGCTGTCTTCGGCATCGAAGAGCGCATCGTCGACGGCGGTAATCATGTCGCCGAACCAGGCGCCGCTATCACCCGGGCGCGCGGCGACCAATTGACGAAGGTGTACAGCATAGCGCTCGTCGACGCGATCAAGTAACTGCATTGCGCTGGCGCTGAATGCGGGCATCGCATCACGGTCCTTGTGAGTCAATACGACGAATGCATCGTAAGTGCCGGCAAAATGCTCGTTTAGCACGTCATCGGCTATCCGGATCGGGTGATTCGCCTTGAACCAGCGAACCGGGTTGTCGTTGATTTCGATGCGATTGATTCCGGCGACACTGACGGCCATCACAAGTACCGCGAAGCCTGTTATCAACTTGCCACGCCGCATCGCGAACCGGCCGCTGCGACGCAGGGCCCGGGCAAGCAGCGTATCGGTGTGCGGCGTGCTGGAGCGCGATGCAAGTTTATCGAGTGCCGCAGGCTTCATCCGGACGATGTAGGCGGGAATGAGTACGATCGTCAGAACAAATGCGAGCAATATGCCGAACGCGACGAAAGCGCCGAATATCTGCACGGGCGGAATGGGTGTCAGCATCAAGGACAGGAAGCCGACTGCAGAGGTCAGCGACGTAAACAGCATCGGCGTGAAAAGGTGGTCCACAACACGCGAGATGACGATTTTCGCATCAGCACCCCGTCGATAGGCGTCCGCGAACTCCGACATGATGTGCACGGAATCGACGACTGCGATCGGCATCAGGAAGATCGGAATCATCGAGCTCATGATGTGGACCGTGAAACCCATGCCGATCAGCAGACCCATACTGATAATAACTGTTGCCATTGCGACCAGCATCGGTGCTATCACGAGCTTCACACTGCGGAAAAAATACAGCATCAGCGCAAAGATCATCAGCCCGGCGAGCGGCGCCGAAATTCCCATCTGCACAAACATGTCGTGGCCGAACGTATCTTCGGCAACAGGTAATCCCGTGATGTGATACGCGTCATCGGTGTCGAGTTCCCGGATCAGCGCCTGGATCTCGAGCGATAACGGATAACTCAAATCCTTGCTGGCGATGGGCACATAGATCGTGGCTGCTTTGCCATCGCCCGAAACCAGCGAGTCTATCAATAGCGGCAGTCGATTCACCTTATTGCGAATATCCGCGGCTTGCTGCTGGGTGACGGGTGCATCGCGCATCATCCACTCAAACCGAATCGTCCCTGGACTCTCCTGGTCGATATTGTCGACTTCGGAGAGCGATGCGAGATCCGGCGCAATCACGCCGTCGAGCCCAAGAATGGACTTACTCAGACTGTGGAGCGCGGACAGCGAGTCGACATTGTAGATACCGTTCGGATGATTCTCGTTCACGACACCGATGACGATCGCATCGGTATACGTGAATCGCTCTTCCACCAGGTTATGAAACACCCGGTCTGTCTGGTCGACCGGTAACATGTTTTCCGGATCGGTATCGATCTGTATGCGCGTCATTAGCGCGCCCAAGACCACGGTGAGCAACACGATAACGGCATACACCGTTCGTGGTCGTTCGGTCGCTACATGGATAACAGTGTGTTTCATCAAGGCGCTTCCTCAAGCAGGTTGACGTTTCGCGGTAGGTAATATATTTGATTTATCTAAATTAGTAAAACCTAAATTATAGACATCTAAATTAGCATCGTCTATAGTGGACCTCAATGCGATCTTTCGTGTCCTGGAATCAACCAATGAGAACGGGCAAGACCATTGATAAACAACGGCTTATGACCTCATCAGCGGAGCAGATGACAGAGCATGCCGCGGACGCGGCGGGCCTGATGAAGGCCCTCGGCAACGAGAGCCGACTCATGATCTTGTGCTTGCTGGCTGACGGCGAGCGCTCGGTAGGCGACCTGAACGAGGTTGTGCCGCTGAGCCAGTCCGCTCTTTCCCAGCAACTTGCACGACTGCGTCAACAGGGCCTGGTGCGAACCCGGCGCGAGTCCCAGACGATTTATTACTCGCTGGCGGACGGGCCGGCAGACCGGGTAATTCATGTACTGCACGATATTTACTGTGGCACCGGCCTGGCTGCCGACAAGGAGAAACACTAATGGAAACCGGATTCGGATTCGGCAAGAACGTCGATATGGACTTCGATGTGGCGATCGAGAAAGTGACGGCAGATCTGCAAACAGAAGGATTCGGTGTCCTCTCCGATATCGACGTCGCTGCGAAGATGAAAGAGAAGCTCGGCAAAGATATGCCGCGCTATCGAATTCTTGGTGCATGCAACCCGGCGTTAGCACACCAGGCGATCAGTGCCGTTCCGGACATTGGTCTGTTGTTGCCGTGCAATGTGCTGGTTCGCGAGGATGATGCGGGCACGGTCTCGGTTAGTTTCATGGATCCCCAAAGCGTCATGTCGCTTGTCGACGATCCAGGTGTCGAACCATTGGCGGGAGAAGTAAAGGCACGCTTGCAACGCGTGCTCGAAGCGGTCTGATACCGATATTTACGTAACGGCCTTCAGGCAAAAGTATCGACGAAGGTTCCGGAGATGCCCAGCGCCTGATTGACGTTCGTCAGCGCCTGCCGTGTAGCGTTCAACAAGCCTTGCACAAGGCCGCCGCTGCCATCTCGGGCGGCAAGCACATCCTGTACCGCGTCGCCGCGGAGTTGCAGGTTTCTGGATAACTCCCGACGATCGATGCTCGCGAAGTCACCGCGCAAACGGGCCTCGGCCGAGCCGTCGAATTGCATTCCGAAAAGATTGCCGGTCATCGCGCTGCCATAAATTTCGCGAATAGCCGATTCGAGGGGCCCACGGAACTGGCCGGTACCTGCGCCCCTTCCATCAAAAGAATCGTTCCGAAACAGCTCGTTGAGCTCTGCAAACGCGGCGGTCGCGGCATCGGCAATAGCATAGGAACGGCGGCGCGTCAGGCCACCTGCAACAGCCTCAGGATCGACGCGCCCTTCCGGGATATTCACTGCCGCGAAGAACCCTGTGCCGTTACTGTCGAGCTCTAGTTCAGTCGCCGATTCCTGCGCCTCGATCAACACCTTTTGGGTCTGTGTATCAAACGAGGCCACAACACCGGCCGGCGATGTGTTAATTCTGTCAATGACGGTCGAAAGACTGTCATTCGCCGTATCGATCGCTATCAGTTCACCGTTAATAAGAATATCGCCGGTCTGCAATGAACTGAATGCTGCGACATCGTCCAGTATCTTGTTGTTGTCGGCATCGATCCCGGCCGTAACGATGGCGCTGTCGAGCTTGGTCACCTGCAGGAAGTTCGACGTGTCACCCTGAAGATCAATCGTTGGAATCGAACCCAGTGTGTCCTGCAGGAACTCGACACGCTCGGTGAGTGCGTTGAAAGTCGCCGTGACGCCTGCACTCGACAGATTTATACGGTCGACAATGTCGCTGATCGAATCGCTGGTTGCAACGCTGATGCTCTCGCCGTTCACCTGA
>Ga0224508_10002759_pt1 | contig 14788 bp, 14 predicted proteins | sample SF_Jan12_sed_USG_4_FD_170157 | JGI IMG/M metagenome (GOLD analysis project Ga0224508, IMG submission 170157) | Sediment microbial communities from San Francisco Bay, California, United States - SF_Jan12_sed_USGS_21 | ecosystem: Environmental > Aquatic > Marine > Sediment | place: USA... | reverse complement strand
GTTGCTATCGACAAACTACCTTTTGGGTCACCTGCCGACCCATTGATGATGGCGCGACTCGAATATATCCGCCGCAATGGTGGCAATGGATTTACCGAGCACCAAATTCCGCAGGCCGTGTTGGCGATGAAGCAGGGTGCCGGTCGTCTGCTGCGAGATCATTCTGACTATGGCGTGATCGTGCTATGCGATCCACGTATCACGGCAAAAAACTATGGCCGCATGTTTCTGCAGGCGATTGAGCCGATGCCGACCACGTCGTCATTGTCGGACGTGCAAAAGTTCCTTCGCGATCATGAGGCGAAAGGCGCAGTCGCATGAAGTTGCTCGCGCTGGACACATCGTCGTTGGCCTGTGCGGTCGGCGTAATGCACGACGACAGTATTGTTTCGCGCTATGAAGAGCAGCCACGGGAGCACACGCGCTTACTCATTCCAATGATTCGCGAGGTGCTTGCCGAGGCAGAAGTCGAGCTTACGGACCTCGACGCGATTGTGTTGGGCAATGGTCCCGGTTCATTTATCGGTATGCGCATCGCCGCTTCGGTCGCACAGGGGCTGGCATTTGGTGCCGGGCTCGAGATCGTGCCGGTGTCCTCATTGGCCGTCGTGGCAGCGTCGGCGGGTAATGTCGGTGACATCGTCGTTGTTGCACAGGACGCACATTTGCAACAGGTGTATCTCGGCGTCTACGAAATCGACAGCCAAGGCATTTCTCAAGAAATCGTCACCGAACGTTTGCAGTCGCAACAGGAAATCGCTGAATTGTGCGACTTGGACGAGGTTGTCGCGGCTGGTTCGGGGTGGCTCGAGTACCCGGCCTTATTGGACGCAAATCGTAAGCACATCCACGCGATCAGCGAGGTGCTGTATCCGTCCACGGAGCCACTGCTGGCGATTGGCGCCGCTGCCTGTGACGCTGGCGCGACGGTACCGCCGGATCGTGTTAACCCCGCGTATTTGCGGCAAAAAGTGGCCGAAAAGCCGCGGCCGGCGAAGCCGTAACCATTATATAAGGCGAATGAAATATGCCTTTGGCCATTGACTAAATGCGAAATACACGTTGCGTGACACGATCAGTCTCGGAGGTGCTGTCTACATCAACAAGGTCGATCGCTTGCAGGGAATTGAACTCGACTACAGCCGGATTCAGCTTGACGTCGGGTTCAAATTCGATTGACATAGGCGATAAGCTAGACCCAACGAAACGGAAATTTCGAGTAACAGAAACATGTCGATTCCTGATAAACGTCTCCTAAATCTGTCCGGATTCCTCGTCTGCGCTGGCCTAATGGGTTTCGCGTTATACGCTCAACACCAGCTGCTGCTGGAACCGTGCCCGCTGTGTGTGCTGCAGCGCGTGGCCGTAATTGCACTCGGAGTCGTGTTTCTTGGAGCGACACTGCACAATGCTGCAGGAGCTGGTCGTTTCACCTACGTCGGCCTGCTGGCGCTCGCCAGCTTGTTTGGTGCGATCGTCGCCGGTCGCCACGTGTGGCTGCAAAATCTTCCTAAAGATCAAGTACCTGCCTGCGGCCCCGGGCTCGACTACATGCTCGAAAACTTTCCGTTCCAGCAAGTTGTCGACATGATATTCACCGGCTCGGGCGAATGTGCGGAGATTGTTTGGCAATTTCTTGGCCTGTCGATGCCGGGGTGGGTTTTGGTCTTCGTCATTGGCCTCGGCGCAGCGGGAATCTGGAACAACCTACGCAAGCAGTAATTCCGTAATCCGCTGATACATATTCGTTAGTGCAATAACATCTGCAAGCCGGACGTGCTCGTCAATCTTATGAATCGAGGCATTGACCGGGCCGAGTTCAACGACGTCGACGCCGGCAGGCGAGATAAAACGCCCGTCTGATGTGCCTCCACCGGTCGACAGTTCCGGCTTGCTGCCGGTATTTTCTTGTACGGATTTGGTAACCGCATCTATCAGCTCACCTGGTTGCGTCAGGAACGGTTCGCCGGACAGATGCCAATTAAGCTCGTAATCGACATTATGCGCGTCAAGTATTTCATGAACCTTTTTTTTCAACGCGTCATGATGCCATTCCGTCGAATATCGAAAATTGAATCTGGCGGATAGTTCACCCGGCGTTACATTTACCGCTCCGCCGTCCGCCTGAACGTTGACGATCTGAAAGCTTGTAGGCGGAAAATAGTCATTTCCGCGATCCCACTCGACAGATTGCAATTCCGCCATTACCGGCGCAAACCGATGAATTGGATTGTCGGCGAGATGCGGATAGGCGACGTGCCCCTGAGCACCTTTTATCGTCAGCATGCCGCTCAATGAACCGCGACGACCGATACGCACGATATCGCCAAGCTGGACTTGGCTCGAGGGCTCGCCAATGACACACCAATTAATTGGTTCATCTCTACGAATCAGCTTTTCGACGACCTTTAACGTACCGTCGCGCGCACGTCCTTCTTCGTCGCTGGTGATTAGCATCGAAAGACTGCCTCCGTGATCCGGGTGATCCGCGACAAAACGCTCTATTGCAACAATCATTGCCGCGAGGCCGCTCTTCATGTCCGCGGATCCGCGTCCGTACAGAATGCCGTCGTTGATTACTGGCTCGAATGGATCCGTGCTCCATTCTGCGAAGTTGCCGGCCGGTACTACATCAGTATGACCCGCAAAACAGAGCACCGGCTCCGCATTTCCGCGGCGAGCCCAAAGATTGCTGACGTCGCCAAACGGCATCGACTCACATTTAAATCCCAAGGGCCGCAATCGCTTCGCCAGTATTTCCTGACAACCGGCGTCATCCGGAGTCACCGACGGGCGCTTAATCAGCTCAGAGAGCAGCACAATCTCAGGTGCCGAGCTTGGGTTCTGGTCCGGATTTAACATGGTATTTTGAAAGGCGTCGTAAGTAACCGAAAAATATAAATAAAATAGACTCCAAAGAGTCGCGCAATCAGACCACGACGAGATCGGTTTTGCAACACACAGTGACCCAAGACGCTAGGATTGCTTGGCGAGAAAATCCCCAAATCGTTTTTCGGAAAAGCCAACAGCGAAATAACTGTCGGCTTCAAATACTGGTCGCTTGAGTAGCGTCGGCTGATCGAGGATGAGTGCGAGTGCTTTCTCGCGCGACATATCGTTGCGATCAACCTCTGAAACCTTGCGCCACGTCAGGCTGCGTTTGTTTAACAGCTGATGCCAGTCGACACGGTCGGCCCAGCGTTCGAGCATCTGAATATCAATGCCATCGTCGCGTACATCATGAAACTGATGTTCAAGTTTCTTACTCTCGAGAAATTTGCGTGCCTTGCGACAAGTGTCACAACTCCTGATTCCGTATACTGTAAGCACTACTCGATATTCCGCAGCAGTTCGTTCAAACCGGTCTTGGCGCGTGTTTTGGCATCTACTTTCTTGACAATTACGGCGCAATACAATGAGTACTTTCCGTTAGTTGACGGCAAATTTCCCGACACGACGACCGAACCTTCTGGAATGCGTCCGTAACTGACGTCGCCTGTCTCGCGATCATAGATCTTGGTGCTTTGACCGAGATACACGCCCATCGAAATCACAGAGCCTTTTTCCACGATAACGCCTTCGACGACTTCGGAGCGTGCGCCGATAAAACAATCGTCTTCGATAATCGTCGGGCTAGCCTGTACCGGCTCCAGCACGCCGCCAATGCCAACGCCGCCCGACAAATGCACGTTTTTTCCTATCTGCGCACAACTACCGACCGTGGCCCAAGTATCGACCATCGTGCCACTGTCGACGTATGCACCGATGTTGACGTAACTCGGCATAAGCACGACGTCGCTCGCGACATGCGCGCCTTGGCGAACGATAGCGTCGGGCACGACGCGCACGCCATCCTTCGCGAAATCCTCGGCCGAATAATCCGCGTACTTCATTGCAACTTTGTCGTAAAAGCGGCTATGAGCGCTTTCGATAACTTTGTTATCGCTCAGCCGGAAGCTCAGCAATACGGCCTTCTTGAGCCACTGATTGACGAGCCAGCCGTCGTCTGAGGGTTCAGCCACTCTTGCTCGACCGGTATCGAGCAATTCGATCGCATCATCGACCGCGGATTTGAGCGCTGCCCCATCGACACTGTCCATGCCAGAGTCAAATGCCGTCTCTATCAGTTGTTGCTGTTGTTGCATCATCAAACCCGATTAAGCTCGCTTGGCCGTCGCGTCGTCGAGTTCGCAGACCAGACTTGCGCGCAATCGTTCTTGTGCCTCGGCACTGAGTGGCGATCCGGCCTCGTCGGTAATGTAAAAAACGTCTTCAGCGCGTTCGCCGATCGTCATGATCTTGGCGGCATGTATATCGACGCCTTGCTTTATAAAGGTTTGTCCGACTTTGCTCAATAGACCGGGACGATCGGCGGCAGTCAACTCCATAACGGTTTGACCTTTTGTTGGCTTATCACCGAACGTTACCGTGGTTTTGGTCGTAAACATCCGCGCCTGTCGTGGCGGTGATCTCGTCACTTTGGTCACGTCATCGCCACCCGCCGACAGGACTCGTGTCAGCGCCTGGCGAATCTTGTCTATGCGCGAATCGTCGATCTCGTTACGCTTGTCGAGCTCCATGAATATGAAGGTGTCGAGGCTGTAATCATTCTGCAATGGCACGATTCGAGCATCAACGATGGTCATACCCAATTCATCAACCACAGCGGTGGCATGCGCAAATGTGTGCTGCGTGCGCGGCGTGAAAAGCACTGCCTCGACTCCGTCGCCGCCGCGCTGGCGACGAATGTTGACGAGCCCGACGTCGGATTCGGTATCGGATCCAGCGAGCCATTCGGTATGCCAGACAATTTCCTGGGCTTTATGGCGAATGAAGTAATTTTCGTCACATAGGCGCCAAACCGCATCGATCCGGTCGTCGCTGATTCCGGATTCACGCAACGACGCGCGTGCTTTCTCTTGTTTTTCAAGTATCAGCTGTTCCCGGTCGATCGGATGCTCAAGTCCGCGCCGCAACGCGCGCGTCGTCAGGTCGTACAGGTCATGAAACAAGGTTGCTTTCCATGAGTTCCACAGCTTCGGATTGGTGCCGCGCACATCGGCCACTGTCAACACGAACAGATAGTCGAGATGTAGCTGGTCGCCGACCAGTGCAGCGAACTCGTTGATGACATCGGGATCGCCTATGTCTTGTTTCTGCGCAGTCGTCGACAATGCAAGATGATTCTTGACCAGCCATGCGACGGTGCGGGCGTCGTACTTGCCGAGGGCATGCTCAAGACAAAAGGATTCGGCGTCTACGGCGCCGAGCTCTGAATGGTCGCCGCCGCGGCCTTTGGCGATGTCGTGGAATAGTCCGGAAAGATAGGCGATTTCGGGTTTTTCGAGCTGTTGCATGACGCGGCTGCAGTCCGGATATTCATGGTCAAAACGGCTTAGCGCGAAGCGTCGCAGGTTGCTAACGACGAATAAGGTATGCTCGTCCACCGTATAGGCATGAAAGAGATCGTATTGCATGCGGCCGACGATGCGACCGAAAGAGGGCAGATACAGTCCCAGCACGCCGTAAAGGTTCATGCGGCGAAGTTCGTGGGTTACGCCCTCCGGTGCCCGCAGTATCGACAAGAACAGCCGATGATTGCGCGGATTCTGTCGGAACTCTTCGTCAATCAGATGCAAATTGCGTCTAATAAGGCCGATCGTGTAAGCGCTGACGCCGCGAATGTCCGGGTTTTGCTGCAGCAACAGAAACACTTCCAGGAGCGCAGACGGCGTGTCAGCGAAAACACGGTCATGAACAGTCTGTAAAAAGCCGTTCTTAACTTGAAAGCGCTCGTTCAGAGGCACAGGCGCCGCGTTGGGATCCATCAATATGGCTTCTTCGAACAGCTGCAATAGCATCTCATTTAAGCGAGACAGGTCCATTACCGTTCGGTAATAGCGTTGCATTAGCTGTTCGACGGCTAGCGTATAAGTTGCGTCTTCGTAGCCCAGCATGTTTGCAAGTTTGATCTGATGGTCGAACAAGATTCGATCTTCTCTTCGGCCAGTCAGAATGTGCAGCGCGAAGCGAACTCGCCACAGAAACGTCTGGCCGTCCGTGAGCAGCCGCAGTTGGCCCTGTGTCAGAAACTTATGATCGACCAGTTCATCAAGCGTACTGCAATCGAAATGACGTTTTGCAACCCAACCGATCATCTGAATATCGCGTAGACCGCCCGGGCTGCCTTTGACGTTGGGCTCGAGGTTGTATGCCGTATCACCGTAACGATGATGGCGCGCAATCTGTTCTTTGCGTTTTTCCTCGAAAAACCGATTTGACGGCCAGATGCGGTTCGGAGCGACATTTTTTTGCATTTCCGCGAATAGCGAAGCCGGCCCGCCGATCAGGCGAGCCTCCATCAGCGTCGTTGCGACAGTGAGGTCGGCTTTTGCTTCGGAGAAACATTGTTTTACCGTACGGACGCTTTGACCGATCTCGAGGCCAACGTCCCACAGCGCCGTAACGAACGACGAAATCTGCTCGTTGCCGGCTTTATCGAAACGTTTCGGCAGAAGCAGCATGATGTCCACGTCGGAGTATGGATGCAGTTCTCCACGGCCATAGCCACCCACGGCAAGCAATGCGATTTCGTCGCAGATCCCAGCTGCGTGTTCGCGCCACAAGTCGCGCAGCAATTCATCGATGACAGTTGCGCGTTCGTGCACCAGGTCGACAACAGGCGCCCCATCGAGAAAGCGGCGCCTTAGATCCGCATCGGCCGCTGCGAGTGCGGCCCGGCTGCTAGCGTGCGTCTGCACCGAGTGTCAACACTTCGTAGCCGCTGTCCGTAATCAGCACCGTGTGCTCCCATTGCGCCGACAGGCTGTGGTCTTTTGTGACAACGGTCCAGCCGTCGTTCAGGAGTCGCACGTGGCGTTTGCCGGCATTGATCATCGGTTCGACCGTCAGTGTCATGCCGGATTTGAGTTCCATTCCGGAGCCTCGATTGCCGTAATGAAGCACTTGCGGATCTTCGTGGAATGCGCGGCCGATTCCGTGGCCGCAGTATTCGCGCACCACCGAGAAGCGATTTTTCTCAACGAAAGTCTGGATCGCCTCGCCGACATCACCGAGATGTTTGCCGGCTCCGAGTTCCTCGATACCGTGCCACATGCCATCAAATGCCACGTCAGCCAGGCGCTGTGCCTGGATACCGGCCTTGCCGACAAAGAACATCCGGCTTGTATCGCCGTGGTAGCCGTCTTTGATGACGGTGATGTCGATATTCATCGCATCGCCGGATTTGAGCTTTTTGTCGCCCGGGATGCCGTGGCAGACCACGTGATTGACGGAAGTACAGATTGATTTCGGAAAACCGCGATATTTCAGCGGTGCCGGGACCGCATTCTGCACTCCGGTGATGTAGTCGTGGCAGATCTTATTCAGCTCGTCGGTCGTGATGCCCGGTTTTACATAATCTCCTATCATGTCCAGCACGTCGGCCGCCAGGCGGCCAGCAATTCGCATCTTTTCCTGTTCTTCAGGTGTTTTGATTGTCACGGTCATCAGAATCAGCTTAATCGGGGTCGCAGCTTAATCGAGGTCGAGGCGCAGGTTTCCGTTTGCAGTCGGGGCCCCGGCCGCGGACCCTGGAAACGTGTGCTTCGACCCCTAGAATGGCGCTGACGGAAAACTGCGGTTCGACCCCTAAAATGGTTGGTATTCCGCGTTGTTGGCCGCGGCCGGCTATGGTATAAAGCGCGCGCCCAAGAGGCAATCAATCCACACGCTTGTCGTCACATCCTGCTGGGTGCCCCATAAAAAAAGGGGTTGCGGGCTGGGACAAGCGGAGGCTTAACCCGGAGATATTTCATGGCAGACGTTACCATGCGCCACATGCTAGAGGCTGGCGTGCATTTTGGTCATCAGACCCGCTTCTGGAACCCGAAGATGGCACCCTACATCTTTGGCGAACGGAACAAAATCCACATAATCAATCTTGAGAAGAGCCTGCCGATGGCGCGGGAAGCCTGCGCGTTCGTCAAGGCGACCGTCGCCGACGGTGGCAAGGTACTCTTTGTCGGCACCAAGCGCGCGGCTCGCGACGCGGTTCGCAATAGTGCCGTCCGTTGCGAAATGCCGTTCGTCAGCCAGCGTTGGCTCGGCGGCATGCTGACCAATTACAAAACGATTCGCCAGTCCGTCAAGCGCCTAATGACGCTCGAACAGATGGCCGAAGATGGCTCTTTCGAGGGCCTGACAAAAAAGGAAGTGCTGGGACTCAACCGCGAACGCGACAAGCTCGAGCGCAGCCTTGGTGGCATCAAAGAAATGAAGTCACTACCGGACGTCATGTTCGTCGTTGATGTTGACCATGAAGACATCGCTGTTCGAGAAGCTAGAAAACTAGGCATCCCGGTCGTTGCGGTTGTCGATACAAACTGCTCGCCGGAGGGCGTTGACTACGTTATTCCTGGTAATGACGATGCGATGCGCGCCATCGACTTGTACACGGCACTCGTCGCGGATGCGGTTCTCGATGGCAAGTCTTCGCTGCCGGAGGTATCACTTGGCGACGATGAATTTGTCGAGCTTGATGCGCAAGGCAAAGTCAAGAAGACGCGGACGAAGAAAAAGGCAGCAAAAAAACCGGCGAGGAAAGCGACCGTAAAGAAAAAGGCGGTGGACAAAATCACCGACGACAAAGCTGCTGAGACAGCTGGGGGTAAAGCAGTGATCAAGGCTGAACCCAAGGCTGAACCCAAGGCTGAGCCCAAGGCTGAACCAAAGGCTGAACCAAAGGCTGAATCAAAGGCTGAACCAAAGGCTGAATCAAAGGCTGAACCAAAGGCTGAATCAAAGGCTGAACCAAAGGCTGAATCCAAGGCTGAACCCAAGTCTGAACCCAAGTCTGAACCCAAGGTTGAGGCCAAAGTTGCGCCAAAAGCTGAACCAAAAGCCGATACCAAGGCGGCGCCGAAAGCTGAACCAAAAGCCGATACCAAGGCGGCGCCGAAAGCCGAGCCCAAGCCCGAGCCAAAAGCGGACGCTAAAGTCAAAGAAGAGAGCAAGGCCAAAGAGAAGGCCGCAAGCAAGGCAGACGATAAGGGCGATGCAAAGCCCGCAGAAGCGGTTGTAAAGAAAAAGCCCGCAACTAAGAAAGCCGCGAAGAAGCCTGCAACCAAGAAAGCCGCCAAGAAGACCGCTAAGAAGACTGCGAAAAAGACCGCGACGAAGGCTACCGCAGACGACAAAGCCGACTCCGAGGACGGCAAGTAGAACCGGAAGCAAGAGGATTTAAGTGATGGCTATTAGTCCATTAATGGTGAAGGAACTGCGTGAGCGTACCGGGGCCGGCATGATGGAGTGCAAAAAGGCACTGGTCGAAACAGATGGTGACATGGACGCCGCTGTGGAAAATCTGCGCAAGTCCGGCCAAGCGAAAGCAGATAAAAAGTCCGGCCGCGTAGCGGCCGATGGCCGCATCGTAATTAGTGCGGACGGCAACAGGGCCGTCGCCGTCGAGGTCAATTCAGAAACGGACTTCGTCGCCAAGGACGAAAACTTTGGCGCGTTCGTCGAAGCTGTTGCTGACGCTGCCCTGAAGTCCGGCCAAACGGATGTTGCGGCATTTGCGAGCGTCGCATTGGAGGACGGGCGCAGTGTTGAGCAGGCGCGCACGGATCTTGTCACCAAAGTCGGCGAGAATATTTCGGTACGTCGTATTGCACAGGTCGAAAGCGATGGCCCGATTGGCTATTACACACATGGTGCAAGAATTGGCGCGGTTGTTGCACTCGATGGTGGCGACGAATTACTGGCGCGGGATATTGCGATGCATGTCGCGGCTACGAATCCAGCCTGCATCGATGAGTCGGGTGTTGCGGCTGAGACGCTAGCTAGCGAGCGCCGCATCCTAACGGAGCAAGCTGAATCTTCTGGGAAACCGGCCGAGATCATTGAAAAGATGGTCAACGGTCGGATTGCCAAGTTCTTGAAAGAAATTACGCTGGTTGGCCAACCGTTCGTCAAAGATCCGGATATTTCGGTCGGTAAATTATTGGCGGCTGCGAACGCGTCGGTAACGTCTTTCATTCGCTTTGAAGTCGGCGAAGGCATTGAAAAGAAAGAGGGCAACTTCGTAGAAGAAGTCATGGCCCAGGTTAAGGGCGCGCAATAGAGTCGTAATGAATATCGTTTGAGCCATCGGAGAGAATTTGCATGAGTGACAGTCCCGCTCCCTATCGTCGCGTACTGCTCAAGCTGAGCGGAGAGGCGCTTATGGGCGAACTGGACTACGGCATCGAGCCGATTGTCATTCAGCGCCTAGCTGGCGAAATTGCGACGGCCCGCGCGTCTGGCGTGCAAATTGCGATTGTCATTGGCGGTGGCAATATATTCCGAGGTGCCGGCTTGGCGCGGGCCGGAATGGATCGCGTAACAGGCGATTATATGGGCATGTTAGCGACAGTGATGAATGCCCTCGCGATTCAAGATGCCCTCGAGGCGCTCGATGTCTATGCACGAGTCATGTCGGCACTGCAGATCAATGAAGTGTGCGAGGACTATATTCGCCGTCGCGCGGTTCGACACCTCGAGAAGGGTCGTGTCGTGATTCTGGCGGCCGGAACCGGTAACCCGTTTTTTACGACCGACACCGCAGCGAGTCTGCGCGCGATCGAAATCGGTGCCGACGTACTCCTAAAGGCAACCAAAGTCGATGGCGTATACGACGATGATCCCGTCAGCAATCCGGATGCGAAGCGTTTTGAGACCGTGACTTATGACCAGGTCATCGCCGACAAGTTGGGTGTCATGGATGCAACCGCGATCGTAATGTGTCGCGATAATAATCTGCCGCTCAGAATTTTTGACTTAACACGTGCGAATGCGTTGGTGCAAGCAATGGCGGGCGACAATGTGGGCACACTAGTGTCGGAGTAGTTCGAAGTAAGGGGAAGTAAATCGTGCTGGACGAAATTAAAAAAGATGCGGCCGATCGAATGGCAAAGAGCGTCGAATCGCTAAGGCAAGAAATGACCAAGATCCGTACCGGTCGGGCGCACACGAGCCTGCTCGATCACATCACAGTCGAGTACTACGGCAGCCAGGTGCCGCTGAATCAAGTGTCGAATGTCGGTGTTGAAGACTCTCGAACGCTGACGATAACGCCATGGGAAAAGGACATGGTGTCGGTTATCGAAAAGGCCATCATGACCTCCGATCTTGGACTGAATCCTGCCTCTGCTGGGACCGTCATTCGGGTGCCGCTGCCGCCACTGACCGAGGAGCGTCGCAAAGACATGATTCGCGTCGTACGCCACGAGGCGGAAGGTAGCCGTATCGCAGTACGCAACATTCGCCGCGATGCGATCAGCGATATCAAAGACTTGCTAAAGGAAAAGATGATTGGCAAGGATGACGAGCATCGCGGTGAGGATGAAATCCAGGTCATTACCGACAAACACGTTGCCGAGATCGATCAGGTTCTGGCTGAGAAAGAATCTGAGCTAATGGAAATCTGAGTGCGGGGCGGTGCATCTACAGATTTGAGCCTTCCGGTTCACATTGCCATCATAATGGATGGCAACGGGCGTTGGGCGCGGCAGCGTGCATTGCCCCGTCATGCCGGTCATCGCGCCGGCGTCAAATCTGTGCGCGCAACCGTAGAACACGCCGCTCGTCGCGGCATTAAGTGCCTCACGCTGTTTGCATTTAGCAGCGAAAACTGGCGACGCCCGGCCGACGAGGTTTCGAAGCTAATGAACCTTTTTATCGAGGCACTGCAACGAGAAGTCGCGGAGCTGCATCGTAATAAGGTAAGGCTCGAATTTATCGGCGATCGCTCGCAGCTTGGCGACGGCCTTGTCCGAAAAATCGCAGCGGCGGAGGCGCAAACGGCGAATAATGACGGGCTACATCTAGTCGTTGCTGTCGCATATGGCGGTCGTTGGGACATTACAGAGGCCGCACGTCGCGTCTGTCGGAAGACCGTCGATGGCGATCTGCAGGTTGAAGAGATAGATGAGGAAATGCTGGCGAGCGAAATGCAGCTCGTGGGCATTCCGGACCCGGATCTGCTGATTCGTACCGGTGGCGAGCAACGTGTTAGTAATTTCCTGCTGTGGCACCTGGCCTACGCAGAACTGTTTTTTTGCGACACGCTATGGCCCGATTTTCGGGAGGCTGACCTCGATGCTGCTATTGACTATTTTTCGGCCCGTCAGCGCCGTTACGGACATACCGGTGATCAGCTCGAGGCCGCAGAATGCTGAAGCAACGCATCATAACTGCCGTTATTGCGCTTGCCGCATTGTCTCTGGTGCTATTTGTCGTTCCGCCGCTGGTCGCCGAACTCGTTATCGCATTGGTCGTGCTTGCCGGCGCATGGGAATGGTCAGCGTTTCTCGGCGGGAAAATGATGTTGATGCGTATCATCTACGTCATCCTAATTGCCACGGTAATGGCCATAGTTGGCATGTTCTGGCCGGACGGCGTCGAGCGGGTGCTACAAGTTGCGCTGGTCTGGTGGGCGATGGCACTGATCTGGGCGTTTTTCTTCCCAACAAAAATTTCAACCGCGATACGTTGGCTGTGCGGCATGCTGGTCTTGGTACCAATGTATGTCGCGTTAGTCATGCTGTATCAGGCGAACCCATCGCTGCTGCTGTTCGCACTCCTTATAGTATGGGTGGCAGACATTGGCGCCTACTTTGCGGGCAAACAATTTGGCCGGGTAAAGCTGGCGCCCAATATCAGCCCAGGCAAAACCTGGGAAGGTGTTATCGGTGGCCTGATTCTCGTCGTTTTGTTAATACTCGGCCGCAGCATCTGGGTCGAGACAAATCTGGCGATACTGATCCCGTTCGGTCTGGGCGTTGCCGGCGTATCGATCATTGGGGATCTGACCGTCAGCATGTTCAAACGCACAGTCGGTCTCAAAGACAGCGGCAAGCTGTTTCCGGGCCATGGCGGTGTCTTGGACAGGATCGACAGCGTAGCGGCGGCCGCACCGGTATTCGCGTTAGGATTAGGCTGGACGGGGCTTCAATGATGTATCGTTCAGCCCTCATTCAGCGCTTCTTGCCTAGGCTGACGATGCCGGGATCGGGAACTGCGACCGGCCAATCCAGTCCACATTATAGGGATTCCTGCGTGGGTCAGCCGCGGATTAGCTATGGGTAATGCAGTAAGCAGCCTTCTGGCATTTATCGTCGCGATCAGCGTGCTGGTCGCGGTGCATGAATATGGCCACTACATTATTGGTCGGTGGAGCGGCATGAAAGTGCTGCGCTTTTCGATCGGCTTCGGCAAACCCATATGGAAACACGTCGGGGCTGGTGAAGATCGAACCGAATACTGCATTTCTGCGATTCCGCTCGGAGGCTACGTTCGCTTTCTCGATAGCCGCGAAGGTGCGGTTGATCCCCAAGATAAAGGCCGGGCATTTGACCAGCGGCCGATTCCTGCGCGCATCGCGGTATTGCTAGCAGGACCGTTCTTTAATTTTCTTTTCGCAATATTCGCCTATTGGATGTTGTTCGTTTATGGCGTGCCGACCGTCAAGCCTGCGATCGGCGAGGTTGAACCTGGTTCCTACGCGGCCGAAGCTGGTCTTGAAAGCGGCGATCGCATTGTCGCTGTCGGTGATACGGCAACGGCCGACTGGGAATCGGCTTTGGTCGCGATGCTGGATCGGATGACCGACGACGGGCGAGTTCCACTCAGGCTCGAAGATGCGAATGGCTCGCAACGCTCAGTCATAATCGATGTCGGCAATGACAAGACTCGCTTAACCGAGCCCGGACTGTTATTTGACGGCTTGGGATTCCATCCGTGGCAAGCGCCGGTCATGATCGCGGACACGCAAAGCGATGGCCGCGCCGCAGCCGCCGGTTTGATGGCTGGCGACCGGTTGATTTCGATTGACGGCGAGAAGATCCAATATGCCAGCGATGTGTCAGCGGCGGTTGCGCCGCGCCCTGAGGAATCCCTGCGTATTGAATATGAACGTAATGGCCGAATTTTCACAAAAGACATCGTCGTGGCTGCTGATGTACAAAATGGTGAAACACGTGGTTTGTTAGGCGTAACCGTGTCGGCCGACTGGGGCGATCTTGCCTATATGCGAAAATACGGTGTAATCGAATCCATTAGCCATGCAACGGCGCGCATGTGGTCTTCGACATTATTTACGGTGCGCATGCTGGGCCGCATGGTGACGGGCGACGTATCGATCAAGAACATCAGCGGGCCGATCAATATTGCACAGTTCGCCGGCGCATCGGCTCAAGCAGGTGTCAGTAATTTCCTCGGATTCCTGGCCATCGTCAGTATCAGCCTTGGCGTATTGAATCTATTGCCGGTGCCCGTGCTCGATGGTGGGCAAATCGTCTACCAACTCGTCGAATGGGTAAAGGGAAGTCCGATGTCTGAACGAGCGCAGCTATTTGGGCAACAGATTGGGATTTTCGCATTGCTGCTGTTGATGAGCTTTGCCTTTTATAACGACATCGCCAATATGATTGGATAATGAGCTTTGGACGACTGCATGAATCTTTCAGCCGATATTAAATCCGACCGAATGCGCAAAATGGTCATTGCCATTGCAATGCTACTGTTTGTGACGACGGTTCAGGCGGCGATTGAACCATTTGTCGTGCGCGATCTTCGGGTCGAGGGCCTACAGCGAATTTCTGAAGGCACGGTTTTCAATTACCTACCTATCAATATTGGCGATACGATTGACAGCATTCGCGTAAGTGAAGCCATCCGGTCCTTATACACGCAGGGATTGTTCGACGACATCGAAATGCGAAGGGATGGTGAAACTCTGGTTATCGTC
>Ga0224508_10002758_pt1 | contig 14793 bp, 17 predicted proteins | sample SF_Jan12_sed_USG_4_FD_170157 | JGI IMG/M metagenome (GOLD analysis project Ga0224508, IMG submission 170157) | Sediment microbial communities from San Francisco Bay, California, United States - SF_Jan12_sed_USGS_21 | ecosystem: Environmental > Aquatic > Marine > Sediment | place: USA... | reverse complement strand
TTTAACATGATGGTGCCGCACAGCTCACTGGAGGATTCCACGAAACAGGGACAGAAATACCTGGAGCAACACAGCGAGAGCGACTTCCTCAAGAGCGTCGACGATGAACTGGCAAAACAACTCGTTGGCGCAACCCTGCCACTCGTGCCCGCAAAGGCCTCTGTGGTCATGGACGAACCGGGCAAGATTCGGCGGATATTGCCAAGACCGACGAGCGCGACCAGCGTTTTTCTGCAGCAGATGGTGGCAGTCGCAACGACTGAACTTATTGTAATTTCACCGTATTTCGTTCCGGAGAACCAGGGCGTCGAATTTTTCGGTGCGTTGGTCAACAAGGGCGTGCGCGTCGTTATCATAAGCAACTCACTGGCTACGACAAATCACTCGAGTGTTCATGCGGTTTACGCGCGCTACAGGAAGCCGCTCCTGGAGCAGGGCGTCGAGTTGTATGAGTTGCGTCCGAACGTGGCTTCCCCGGACTCGACAACAAAACTTACACTGCATTCGAAGGTTGCGACTATCGATCGGACCAGGATGTTCGTCGGTTCATTCAACCTCGATCCGAGGTCGCTGTACCTGAATACCGAGATGGGCATGGTGGTCGATTCCGGCGAGTTGGCTGGCTCGATGGCTACCAGCATCCTCGACTCTCTGCCGAATATTGCTTACAGACTGCAGTTGTCAGAGAAGCGGCGTCTGCAGTGGCTGCTAAAGGCTGCGAGTGGGGACGAGGTCATTACGACTGAACCGCAAACCACATGGTGGCGCCGTTTCAAGACCAGGCTCATGAGTTTCCTGCCGATAGAGAGTCAGATGTAACGAGCGGAAATTTGTCAAATCGGGCCTGAATGTCTGACAATGTCGGGCCAGAATCTGATGGAGCAGTGAATGCGGTGGCGAGGCGGACGGCGAAGTTCGAACATTGAAGACAGGCGCGGAGCAAGCGCAGCGCCGAAATTACTCGGTGGTGGCATAGGCACAATCGTACTGGTGCTGGTTGCGATGTACTTCGGCGTCGATCCAACACCACTTCTTCAGGGTATGCAGGCAGGCCAGTCAGCCTCAACGAGGGGCACGCGACCGTCAGTCGAGGACTTGAAAGACGACCCGCTCGCAGACATGGTGTCTGTGGTCATCGCCGATACCGAGGATGTCTGGACCGCGATATTCGCCAGTCAGGACAGGCGATACCAGGAACCGACGCTGGTCATGTTTAGCGGTGTGACGCGATCGGCTTGCGGCCTCGGGCAGGCAGCGATGGGGCCGTTCTATTGCCCGGCGGACCAGAAAGCATACATCGACCTCAGTTTTTACGACCAAATGCGGACTCGATTCAAAGCACCCGGCGATTTCGCACAAGCGTACGTCATTGCTCACGAGATCGGACATCATGTGCAGAACCTCCTGGGTATTTCAGGTCAGGTTCACTCGATGAAGCAACGCCTGAGCCAGGCGGACGGCAACGCGCTTTCCGTGCGCCTCGAGTTGCAGGCCGATTGCCTGGCCGGCGTCTGGGCCAACCGTGCGGACAAGGCGCGCAATATTCTCGAAGCCGGTGACGTGGATGAAGCGCTGAATGCGGCCAGTGCGATCGGCGATGACACATTGCAGCGACAGAGTCGCGGTACGGTAGTACCGGAATCGTTTACCCACGGTACCGCAGCGCAGCGGCAGCGATGGTTCCGCACCGGACTCACGAGTGGTGACCCGGATGCCTGCGATACGTTCAGCGTCGACCAGGTCTGAGCAAATTTCAGACATAGAAAGAACCGCGGAACGGGCGCGAGCGGCGGCAGAGCGTATTGGCGGTCTCGTTCTGGAAACACCGCTGGTGCACTCGATCGCATTCAGCGCCGCAACCGGCGCCAACGTCTACTTCAAACTCGAAAATCTGCAGGCCACGGGATCGTTCAAGCTTCGCGGTGCGACGAATCGATTGATGACGTTGAGTGAAGAACATCGTTCGAGGGGATGCGTAGTGGCATCCAGCGGCAATCACGGCGCGGCAGTAGCCTGTGCGATGCAGAAGCTCGCGACTAGCGGTGTCATTTTCGTCCCGGAACAGACGTCAACGGCGAAAGTCGACGCGATCCGATCTTATGGTGGCGAGGTTGTCTTTTTCGGTACCGACGGTCTCGACACAGAGCAGCACGCGCGCGAGTTTGCGGATCGAAACGGCATGTACTACCTGTCACCGTATAACGACAGCCAGGTAATCGCTGGTCAGGGCACCTGCGCCGTGGAGATTATTGAACAGCTGCCGGATGTCGATGCCGTATTCGTTGCTGTCGGTGGCGGTGGTCTGATCGCCGGCGCGGGAAGCGTCCTCAAGGATTACAAACCCAGCATCCGCGTTATTGGCTGCCAGCCGGAGGCCTCCCCGGTCATGGCTCGCTCGATCGACGCTGGTCATATTGTCGAGATGCACAGTGAGCCAACGCTGTCCGACGGCACGGCGGGTGGGATTGAAGCGGGCGCAATCACGTTTCCACTCAACCAGGCGGTCGTTGATGAGTTTGTGCTGGTCGACGAAGAACAGATTTCCTCCGCCATGCGCCTTTATATGAACAGTGAGGGAGACACGATAGAAGGCGCCGCGGGGGTTGCGGTTGCCGCCCTAATTGAACTAGGCGATTCAGTTCGCAGTCAGAATATCGTGGTTATCATATGCGGCGGCAACATCAGCGCGTCAAAACTCGAGCAAGTGCAATCCGGAGTAGACTCGATATCACCATGAAAATGTCTTTAAACGTGTGTGGGTTTGTATTTGTTGCGCTGCTCGGTGTGGAGGCGTCGCTTGCTGACACAACCGTCTTCGTCAACGTCAATGTAGTGCCGATGACCTCCAGAAACTTGCTGACAGCGCAGAGCGTGTTGGTCGAGGATGGCGTGATCACAGCCGTCGACAATGTGGATACGTTGCGGATACCAGAAGGCGCAAAAATTGTAGACGGCACTGACCGTTATCTGATGCCGGGCCTCGGTGAAATGCATGCACATGTGCCCGCGGCAAATTCACGCAACCTCGATCGCGATTTCAGCCTGTTCGTGGCCAACGGCATCACGACTGTTCGCGGCATGCTGGGCCAGCCGTCGCACATCGCTCTGCGGCAGCAGTTGCTGGACGGTGAGATTTTCGGTCCACGGCTAATTACGTCGGGGCCGTCTCTGAACGGTCGCTCCGTGAATGGTGCGCCTGACGCTCGGCGCCAGGTCCGGGAGCAGGCAGCCGCCGGCTACGACTTCATCAAGGTGCACCCGGGTCTCAGTGCCGACGAATTCACGGCACTCGCGGAGACTGCGAACGAGCTCGGGATTCCCTTTGCAGGGCATGTGCCCGATGTGGTTGGAGTGAGGGCGGCTCTGCGGCTGAACATGGCAACGATCGATCATCTCGACGGCTACCTGGTGTCGCTTTTGCCGCCTCATAGTTATGAGTCTGGTGGCTACGGCGGATTCTTCGACGTCATGCTTGCGGCGGAGCTGGATCCGCAACAGATAGGCGCGATAGCCGCAGACACTGCGGCGTCCGGAACCTGGAACGTGCCGACTCAGATCCTGATCGAGCAACGCGTCTCGGCAACGCCCGTTTCCGAGGTTCAGAATCGCCCTGAAATGAAATACATGCCAGCGGCAACCATAGAGCGTTGGGTGGCAAGCAAACAAGCGCTGCTCGGCGAGCGAGGCTTCGACAGGGAAGTGGCGAACCTGGCGATTGAATTGCGTCGCCAGTTGATACGCGCACTGCATGAAGCCGGCGCACGACTGCTGCTCGGATCCGACGCGCCGCAGGTCTTCAACGTGCCCGGCTATTCGGCGCACAGGGAGCTCGAGGTGCTCGTCGCATCCGGGCTGACCCCGTTTGAGGCATTGCAGACGGGCACGACGGCGGTTGCCGAGTTTCTTGGCATTAACACGGGTACGGTGCAGGTCGGCAAGGACGCGGATCTCCTACTCCTCGACGCGAATCCTCTCGACGACATAGAGAACAGCCGTAGAATCCATGGCGTCATGCTGAGAGGCGCGTGGCTTCCGGCCAAGGCCTTGGAAAACCGGCTCGAGAAATACCGCCGCAGCGACTAGGGGTGTCACGAACATCATCATCGATGAGGGCTCAGGTGACATCAAGGTCAATGATGTCGAACGTGATCTGATCATTATCGATGATGGCAGCGGTGGGTTCAGTTACTCCTATGTCCAGGGCACGGTTGAGGGCGTTTCCTGACTAGCAGCAGAGTTCCATAACTAACTGTATTAATAAGATATTTCCCCTTCATCTCCCCGCGGGCTGCGCTGCTTTCCCCGGCTGCCCCGCCGTGCTGCTAGAATTCCACTGAATCGACGGCCGTTTGCGCCAGCCAGGCCAAAAGGGAGGCAACATGAAACTTGTTAAGCATTTGCTCGACTCCAAGGGAACGGAGATCATTTCGATCACGGAAGAAGCGTCCGTGCTCGACGCCATCAAGATAATGGCCAAACGCTCCATCGGGTCGCTGCTGGTGATGGAGGACGGTGAGCTCAAGGGCATCGTTACGGAACGTGATTACGCCCGCAAGGTCATAGTCAAAGGACGATCGTCGAAATCGACGCAGGTCAGAGAGATTATGACGCCTGACGTGTGTACCGCGAAGATGCATCAAACCGTCAATGACTGTATGGCAGTAATGACGGAACGGCGGATTCGTCACTTGCCGGTTGTCGATGATGGCGAGGTTCTCGGTTTGATATCGATCGGCGATCTCGTGCAGGCGATAATTGCCGATCAGCAGGAAGAAATTGAGCAATTAGAGCAATACATCAGCAGTTAGATCCGGTAGCGGAGCAGATATGTCAGAAAGAGCGAACCTCGATCGCCGTGTGATGCGACTTTTTGATGGCTACGTGCATGGCCAGATCACTCGGCGCGAGTTTCTGGATCGGGCGGCCGCGTTCACGGCCGCCGGTGTTGGCGCAGCGGCTTTATTGAGCAGCCTGAGTCCCGACTATGCCCTGGCTCAACAAGTCGACCCGGACGACAAGTCTATTTCGGTGGGCCACAAGAAGTACAAATCGCCGAAAGGTGCCGGTGTCATGCAGGGCTATTACGTGCGCCCCGCCGTCAATCAGCATAAGTTGCCTGCCGTCGTCGTTATTCATGAGAATCGTGGCCTTAATCCCTATATCGAAGATGTTGCGCGACGTCTGGGCGTCGCAGGGTTTATCGCATTCGCACCGGATGCGCTGACACCGCTCGGTGGCTACCCGGGAAATGACGATGATGGACGAGAGCTGCAGCGTCAGCGCGACAAGGATGAAATGGTCGAAGATTTTGTCGCCGCCGTGGAGTTTGTACGGCAGCACCCGGATTGCACGGGCAACGTCGGCGCTGTCGGCTTCTGTTTCGGTGGCGAGGTGTCAATGCGGCTTGCCGTACAACTGCCAGACCTCGCTGCTGCTGTCGCGTTTTATGGCGTACACCCGGCCGCAAGCGACGCGGGGGCTATTCGTGCGCCGTTGATGTTGCATCACGCCGGGCTCGACGAGCGCGTCAACGCCAGCTGGCCCGACTTCGAAAAAGCGCTGCAGTCAGCCGGCCGGGACTTCGTTAATTACGAGTATGCCGACGTCAATCACGGATTCCACAATGACACGACGCCTCGTTACGATAAACAAGCGGCGGAATTGGCGTGGCAGCGGACCGTCGGTTTCTTTGCCAGACAGCTGGACCTGGACGCCTGGTCAAAGAGGGACTGAGCTTTAGGTTTTCAAAATCAGATGCGTGTCAGACACAAAAATTACTGGCACATCTTGCCAATCGCGGCATTGCTGGCAGCGTCTCAGACGGCCCCAGGCGAGGAGTCGAAGACCGTCCTGGGACCCAGGAATATTAACCTCTACGATGGCGCCAACGCACTCATGGCCGGCGATGCCGAGGAAGGCGTTCGTCTCACCTTGCTCGGCCTGCAAATGGCAAAGGGCAGCAGGGAGGAGAAAATCGGGCATGCGAATCTGTGTGCCGGATACCTGATGATCGATCAGCCCGACACCGCCCTGGTGCATTGCAACTGGGTTCTGGAGCGGGATGACGCTCATTGGCGAACTTACAACAATCGTGCGCTGGTCTACTTGCGTCTCGAGCGCTTCGATGAATCCGAAGAAGATATACGTAAAGGGCAAGCGCTAAAACCCGGTTCGACGAAGCTCAAGATCGTCAAGGGCATGTATCTGGACGAAACCCAGCCGGTAACGCCCAAAGTCGAGATTGACGAACGCCGAAACCCGACCGAGGAGCCCAGCGATGAGCCGTCAGGCGATGTGGACGACTAGTGGATTGCCGATACCGCTCGTCCTGACCGCACTGGCCTGCCTGGTGGCGCCAACGATTGTTGCAGACGACACGGAGGAGCCGCAGCCGGTCGATATTGAACGGAAGCCTTCGTTTACGATGATGCCGGACTATCCGAAGATCGCTCGCCGAGATCGCATCGAGGGTGAAGTCCAGGTTTGCTTCGATATAACGCGGGACGGCCGCACGCGACGCATTGCGGTTCGCAGAAGCACCAACCGTTTATTTGAAAAACCGGCGATTCGCGCCGTTCGCGCGTCTTCTTATGTGCCGCTACCCGACGACGCCGTCGTCTCCGGCATCAAGGCTTGTCGCACGTTTCGCTTTACGCTCGAGCCTACCGTCGTGGAAACGGGAAGCTAGCCGTCCGTCCGCGACTCGAGAAGATTCAGTATTTTGTTGGCTGCTTCTTCGAGCGTTGTGCCGAAGCCCAGGATGCCTTCTTCATGCCCGGCCATGACCGCCAGTCCTGTTTCACGGAATGCCGTATCCCTGTAGAGCCTGCGAAATTCATCGGCCATCTGCGGCGTGCCGTAAGCGACGTCGGCACCCGTTGTCGGCAGCTTGTTCATAAAGCTACGCCACAAGTCGTTACTGTGCCCGTGCACGATTGCGCCAATATTGAGATCAAGCCCATAGATCGCCGCATGGGTCATTGCTTCTGACGACGCCTGCACCGGGCCAACGGAACACACAATGTTGGCATGCGTGTTGTAAGAGGTGACGAGCGAATAATGCGTTTTATCGGTCTTCGCGATGTGGCCTGTCTGCGTGCCGCTGATAAGGAATTGGCCGGGCTCTCCGCAACGGATACTGATGTTGCCGTATCCGATTCCGAGCTCTTCGTATTGACCAATGAGGCCGGCCGCCAGCAGCGGTCGACGCCAGGTCTCCAGCTCTTCAGTGACCGCGGCGTAAGGGACGGGTGCTCTCGTCCAATAGCTCTTGTACTTGACGTAGCCTTCGTCAATGGTCACGACGTTGCCATTTCAGGAAACAAACCGAGTAAACCGGCTTCCGAGGCTTCACAGATGCCGCGTTCGGTAATGAGTCCGGTCACGAGTCGTGCCGGCGTTACATCGAATGCGAAGTTGCTTATCGGCGTGTTGGCCGCGGTCGTTCTGACATGAGCGGGTTTGTCGCCGCACAGACCATAGATATTCCTCACCTCGGCTGGATCGCGTTGTTCGATGGGAATTTCTTTTATGCCATCGCGGCTGTCCCAGTCGATCGTCGTTGACGGCAGTGCGACATAGAAGGGAATACCATTGTCGTGTGCGGCGAGCGCCTTAAGATAGGTGCCGATCTTGTTGGCCACATCGCCGCAACGGGTCGTGCGGTCGGTGCCTGTGATGACGATATCGACCTCACCATGTTGCATGAGGTGGCCGCCGGCATTATCGACAATCAAGGTGTGGGGGACCTGGTTGGCGGCGAGTTCCCAGGCGGTAAGCTGAGAGCCCTGGTTTCGCGGCCGCGTTTCATCCACCCAGACATGGACGTCGATGCCTCGCTGGCTGGCAAAATAGATCGGGGCCGTCGCGGTACCCCAGTTGATTGTTGCGAGTGAACCGGCATTACAATGTGTCAGGACGTTGACAGTATCGCCGGACTTCTTCTCTGCAATTGCCTCGAGCAACTTGAGGCCATGGGCGCCGATTCCGCGGCTGATCTCTATGTCCTCGTCGCAAATGGCCTGTGCGTCACTGCGCAGCAGATCGACGATGACATCGTCGGGGCCAGCCCGATCTACAAGCCTGATGATGCGCTCGACCGCCCAGTGGAGATTAACGGCCGTCGGTCGCGAGTTCAGCAGTGCCGCCGCGGCCTCGCGAACGGCAGCATCAGGATCGGGACCTGTCAGCGCGGCGAGATAAAGACTCCATGCCGCCGTGGCACCGATCAGGGGCGCGCCACGAACGTACATGTCAGCAATGGCCTCGAGGCCATCCTGCCAGGAATGAAGGTCATGTACATGATACTCGTGCGGCAGCAGGCGCTGGTCGATGATCTGCACCACCGACGGATCATCGGGTTTGAGCCAGATGGTGCGAAAGTCTTCACCGCTTTGTGCCATTTATTCGTCCTGTCGACCGGAGTCGGGCATTCTACGTTGGTTTGCTCCCGGAAGGCATTGTCTACGCCTTGAGTGTGAGTTAGAGCGGGAGTTCGAAACGGGAGAGCGGCAGATGGGACCAGTCGCAGGGAAACGTATCGTCGAGATTGGCGGAATCGCGCAACCGGCGCCTGCGCCGCGATTCAGTGACACCGCGTCTGAGGTGTCGTCACCGCCACCGCGTCCCGGTCAACACACCGAGGATGTGCTTGGTCTGACCGGGTTTTCCATGGAGGAGCTCGCTGCACTGAGAGAGCAAGAGGTGATCTAGGCGTCAGCCCTCGAGTCCCGCGGACAGACGCGCGGATCGCAAGGTGTTGAACATTAGCATCGTAATGGTCATGGGCCCCACTCCGCCGGGTACCGGCGTGATTGCGCTGGCAACAGTGCAGACCTCGTCATAGTCGACATCGCCCGTTAGTCGCGATTTGGTTTCGCCATCAATCTTCGTCTCAACGCGGTTGATACCGACATCAATGACCACGGCCCCCGGTTTTACCCAGTCGGCCTTGACCATACCTGGCCGGCCGACGGCGGCGACGACGATATCCGCGTTTCTGACGACCTTCGGAAGATCCCTGGTGCGGCTGTGCGCTACCGTGATCGTTGCATGACGCTGCATCAGCAAGCTTGCCATCGGTTTGCCGACGATGTTCGAACGTCCGATTATCACGGCGTTCTTTCCGGACAGGTCCGGCCCAAGTTCGTCCTCGATCATGAGCATGCAGCCCGCCGGAGTACAAGGCACAAACGCATCGGCCGTGTGGCCGGCAGTCAGTTTGCCGATATTGACGAAGTGAAATCCGTCGACGTCTTTCGTAGGCGAGACGGCCTGCGTGATGGTCTGCTCGTCGAGATGATCGGGCAGTGGCAGCTGCACCAGGATGCCGTGAATGGCATCGTCATCGTTGAGTTCGTCTATGAGCTTCAATACATTCGCTTGAGATGTGTCCTCGGCCAGCGTGTGTTGAACGGAGTAGAACCCGCAGGACTCGGCCCGCCGTTTCTTGTTACGAACGTAGACCTGGCTCGCGGGATCTTCGCCAATGATGACGACGGCCAGGCCCGGCTTGATGCCGTGATCGCTCAGCAGGCTGGCCGTTTGCTCCGTGATGGACTCGGCAAGCTGTTCGGCCTTGGCTTTTCCATCAATTCGTTTTGCTGTCGTCATAGTGATCTAGTCCGTGGAATCTTGTGGGCGCGCCGCATGGTAACGCCGTCGCATCAGGCCGTAAAGAATGCTCGCCGGCGCCAGGGATGCAAATACGTGCTTTAGCGTATGCCCACTAAGCAACTGTCCGGCGGCATAAACCGGGCCGTCGTAGAATTCGAGCACTTTCGCAATGATGTAGAAACCGATCATCCAGCCGACATAGCGACCGAGATCGCTTTTCTCCCGGTGCAACAGAATAAGCAGCGGAATCATCAGCATCGGCACGAACTGCACGACAGCATAAGCGCGCAAATCGCCATGACCGAGTGCTTCGGTATAGGCCCAATAGAACACCGATCCGCCACCGACGATGAGTAACGGCAGCAATGCCATTTTGGCGCCGCGGACAGACACATATTCTCCGATTATGATGGCGACGAAGCTCATGAAGCCGATCGTCATCGGAAGGCGGTCCCAAATCAGCGTTTCATTGTTGGGCTCCAGGTGGTAGTAACCGGAACCGAACGCGGTCAGAAAGATGCCGACGTAGAAGACCAGCCAAGCCGCTTGTTGTTGTGGCACGATTGCCGCGCCATGGCGTTTGACGAACAGCAATCCGCCCACACCGACGATCGCGAATGGCAGGTTCGAGAATACATTGAGGAAGTTCGGTATCGAAAGAAAGTCGCGTTGATCGACAAAGCGATGATAGGCCGGATCCTGCGCTATCGGGTCGACGAAGAAGGCGGCGACGATCACGGCAACGCTGATTGACAGCGGGAGGCCGGAGCGCCAGGAAAGACCGATGCTCATGAGTTCACGTTACTGCACCGTCAGGAGCACAGCAAGCAAAGCAATATCGCACCGCGAGCGGTAAATTCGGGCTAGAATGCGATTCCGAATTTGTCAGCAGCGTCGTTCGTGACAGCACTACTCCGCCAACTTCGAGGCATCCTCGTCTTCTCAGCATTCACGATCAATACGATCTCCTGGTTCGTTCCTATCTTATTCCTGGCCATCATTAAATTTATCGTGCCCTTGCCGTCTCTGCGACGAGGCATCACGCGTGTACTGATGTTGATCGGCGAGAACTGGATTACCGTCAATTCGGCGATATTGCAAACCGCCGGGTCGATCGACTGGCGGGCGCGCGGCATCGAGAACCTGCGCAGAGACCAGTGGTACCTGGTCATGGTGAATCACCAGAGCTGGGTCGACATTATGGTGCTGCAAAAGGTATTCAACCGACGCATACCGTTTCTAAAGTTCTTCATCAAGCAACAACTCATCTGGTTCCCGGTGCTGGGCATCGCGTGGTGGGCAATGGACATGCCGTTTATGAAGCGTTTTTCGCCGTCGTACCTGGCGAAAAATCCGCATATGAAGGGCAAGGATTTGACAAGGACCCGAAAGGCCTGTGAGAAATTTCGCCACACTCCGACTTCGGTCATCAACTTTTTGGAAGGGACGCGCTTCAGTGTGGAGAAACGCGAACGCAAGAATTCGCCGTACCAGCACCTCTTGATACCGCGAGCCGGGGGCTTCGCCGTCGCGATGTCATCGATGGGCAATCTTTTTGGCGCTATTCTCGATGTGACAATGGTTTATCCGAACGGGGCGGCAAAGTTTTGGGACATGTGCTGTGGCGGTCATGTGCCCATTATCGTCGACGTAAAGGAACGGTCCGTCGAGCAATGGCTGTTGTCACGAGACTATGAACAGGATCGCGAATTTCGCCGCCGCGTCCACCGCTGGCTCGGAGAAATTTGGCAAGAGAAGGACGAACTGATACAACAGACGCTTGAACAATCGAGAGCCCAATGACTGCCAGCCGCCAATACGACACTGTTGCTTTTGATGTCCGCGACAACGCGACGATGCTTTTCTTTGCCAAGACTTCGGACGACGGCGACATAAAGGACTACTTGCTGTTGATGCGGACGGTCGATGAAGAGTTTGACGAGTCGATTTATATCGAGATCAACGAACAGCAGTTCGGCGGCCACGACCTGATACGCGAAGCAACGATGACGGGTAATATTCTCACATTACGGTTGCATGAACCGGCGGAGACACTGGGTGGCGCCAGCGAGATTGTTTTGACGTACGCAGAAACAACCGAAAACCTCGAGAGTATCGAGGCTGGCGCATTTCGCGTCTTCGGCGACACGCTGGTTGGCGGAAACGCCTGAGTAGCCGACATTTGAGTAGCGCGGTTTTCAGCCTCTACATTGTACGTTGCTCCGACGATACTTTGTACACGGGGATCGCGACCGATGTTGGCAAACGTATAGCCGAGCATGAGTCGAGCCCGCGGGGTTCGAAATATCTCAGGGGAAAAGGACCGCTGCGACTGGAGTTCGCCGAAGAAGTTGGTGGCCGGGCGGTTGCCTCCACGCTCGAGTATCGAGTCAAGCGGCTCAGCAGAGTGGGCAAAGACGCACTCATCAGTGGTCGCGTATCGCTCCGCGACTTGCTGGACGAATCGAAGCCTGGTCAGGCCTCGGGAACGGGTTGTGCATAAAGTGCGATGGGTCGCCCGAACTCGGGCATGAACAACTGCACGTCGTTGTCCCAAAGTTCGCGAAAACGTTCGAGCCACTTTACCGTTGTTGTGAGGTCACCAAGAAATTTCGGTCCTGGTATGACTTCGCCGAACGGCTTCGTGTAATCGTCGAAGTGAATGGGGTACACGCTGCTCGCGCCCGTGGCGGTCACGAAGCCCTGCCAGTATTGCTCCGCGTAGCTCCTTCCCAGGCTCTCTAGGCCGAAGACACCCAGCATGACGACATCGGCCGGAACTTTGCTAAGGTAGGCGTTCGCAAGCCCGGCGCTGGCTTGCACGACGGTCGTGCCTTGCGGATGGGCAATTACGATCGTGTAACTGCCGCCCTCGCGCCATGCGCTGACGGGCTGCGGCAGGGTTAGCGGCGCATCGATGGTGCCCGCCAGGGGAACCGTCCCACGCCAGCCAATCGGTGCATGCCGGGATCGCAAAAGTGTCACGGTGAAACGACCAAATTCGTAAGGTCGATTCTCGATGACAGTGGTTATCTGGTCTTCGGGAACACCGGCGCCACGTGCAATCTCGCTGGTTGACGCGGAACCGAGCACCGACGCACTGGTGCGGTTCGCGATCGCGCCGATGTCCATTGCGTGATCGAAATGCGAATGTACCGGAATAATCGCAGCGAGCCTGCGCATTCGGTACTCATCCAGCACGTAGTTGATCACGGCCGCGTCGTTTTCCACGGGGCGGTCCAGCACGACATCAGCAAGCGAGGGCCTTGAGAAAAAACCGTCGACAAGAATCTGCGTTTCGCTGTCATCGAAGAGCAGTGTCGTTACGCCAAGCCAGGTGACGGTAACAGAATCCGCAACTGCAGAAGAAGCGATGGCCGGTATGGGCCAGCCAACGTCCTCAAGGTTCGGGCGATCGCTCCAAAGCCAGGCAATTGCCGCGACGCCGACGACAATAAATCCGACGGCGACTAGGGCTGCTTGCTTCACCCGCTTTTTCCACATCATTACTGCCCCGCGGCAATTCTCGCAAGCTGGCCGGTTAGCGGTGCAAGATAATTGCCCAACGCGTATCCCAACAATGCCATCAGGATCGACGCTGGCACCAGGTTGGGACGGTGATGAGCTGCGACAATAGGTGCGGACGCCGCGGCGCCGATGTTCGCCGCAGAAGCAATGGCGACACTATGGACATCGACACGGAAAATCCACGCGCCGGCCAGGCAGAACAGGCCATGTATGGAAATCCAGATAAACGCGCCCAACACGAACGCCGGAGCCTCGGCGAGACCGGCAACGGACGCGCGGGCACCCATGCCGGCTACGAATACGTAGACCAGTGCCGTACCGATGGCGGTCGAATTCGGCAACTTCGAGACGGCCGTCGTGGACAGGACCAACGCGATGGTCGTTACAAGGAGAATACGTGTTGTTGTCTCTGAAAAAACACCGGCAAGCGTCGGGGACCCCGACGCGATCCAGTCTGCTGCGCTCGGCGCGAGCGCATGCCCGATCGCCGTGACGCCCAAAACAACAGCCGCGAGATACAGGTACTGCGACATCGTGGGCGCCTCGTCATCCTCAGCATGGACAGCGGCCGCGGCATCCATTGCTGCCAAACGGTCGGCTGGCACACGGGCCCACTGGTTGAATTTTTCAGCGAAATCCCGCGACATCAATAGCAATGGCAGCCAGACGACATACACGACATTGTCGGCAATTACGGCCAGCCCTAACTGTGCTTCTGAAGCGCCCAGCATTTCCTTGGTTGCGAGCATGTTCGCGGTGCCCCCAATCCAGCTTCCGGCCAGGGCACCGAAGCCCTTCCATGCATCGTCGCTTAACCAGTGGTGTACTGCCAGATAGGCGACAACACCGCCAACCACGACACCTGCAGTGCCCATGAGCATGACGAGTACACCCTTGCCCATCACTCGAATTACGGCGGGCACGTTGACCTTGATCAGCATCAAGACGATGAACACCGGCAACGCAAACTTGCTCAACCCTGTGTAAATGACAGACTCGCTGGGAATAACGTCAAAGTTGTTGAGAAACACTGGCGTCGCGTAGATAAACAGCAACGGTGGAACATAGTTGAAGAGCTTTGTGCCGCTGACCTGTGCCAGCAGAAAGAAGAACGCCGCAACGATGCATAGTACCGCGAGCACACCGATCGGTGATGAAATCAGGGCTTCAGTGGTTTCCATGCAGCGCGCCTCAGGCCAGGTGTTCGCAACCGAGTATAAATCATCGCTTGGACCACACTAGGCCTTTTCAGGTAAACGTCAACTGGGCCTGATGGTCCTTGCGTGAGTCTGCATCTGTCAGTGCGGCCGCCTTTACCGTCAGCCAAACGGCGTCCCAGTCCTTGATTTTGCTTGGCCCGAAAACGAACTTGGCGACAAAACTCTCGAGGTCGCGGACGTGGATGACATTGCGTGGTGGCACGGATGTAAACTCGACGGAGCCCGTGAAAATAACCAGGTTGGCAACGGGCACATCCGGAACGACCTGTCGCAATGCACGGCTGCGGCCTTCGTTCTGAATCAGCGGGTTCAGGAAGCGGCGGCGCTTTACACCATCCACGTTGGTCCACTGGGCTTCATCTTCGTCACCGAACACGATGCCGTTGTAGTGTTTGGTCTGAATACAGAGGATGCCGCCCGCGGTGAGTAT
>Ga0224508_10002757_pt1 | contig 14800 bp, 10 predicted proteins | sample SF_Jan12_sed_USG_4_FD_170157 | JGI IMG/M metagenome (GOLD analysis project Ga0224508, IMG submission 170157) | Sediment microbial communities from San Francisco Bay, California, United States - SF_Jan12_sed_USGS_21 | ecosystem: Environmental > Aquatic > Marine > Sediment | place: USA... | reverse complement strand
GCATCCTCGTCCACCGGACCTTCCGGTTCACCCGACCCGGCAGCGGCGCCACGGAGCTCGCGGGCGATTGTCGCAGCGGCTTCAGCGCTGCGCTCGTCTACCCGGCTTGGATACACCGGATCCAGAACGACGCGGAACTCAGTCAACCACGGCACCGGCTGCGCGATAGCGAGGACGGACGTGAGGAACCGTCGACTCTCGGCTCCCACATCGAACCGCGGGTCCGCCGCTGCTGCGTGACTGATTTCCAGGCGCTCGGCGATCGCAGCGAGTTGGCGACCTATGCCCTCCTGCAACTCGGCTCGCGCCTCAGGCGGGAGCTCGGCGCCGCTCGCTGCTGCGGCCTCGATCAGCACCTCGTCACCGGCGAGCTGGTAGAGCATCAGCCCGATCTCTTCGTCGTCCTCCTCCTCCTCGAAACGGAGTCGAATGTCTGGACGAACCCGAAACAACTCCCGCAGTTCGGAGACCGTGAACTCCCCTCCCTCGTATCGTACCAGGCGCATCGACCCGGGAAACCGCCCGGCGCCCATGTCGTCGATCGTGGCGACCGCGCGTGCGGTTCGCTCTGCGTCGTCCGCCACTGTGCGTCGGGAGCCATCCAGCAGCGAATCAGACGCCGTTGCCAGCCTGGTGAATCGCCGCTGATCTATCATCTGTTGTTTGATGATGTCCTTGACGCCTTCGAATTCAGGCACTCTCCGTCGCTCGACCCGATAGAAGACCATCTCGTCGTCAGCGACGAATACGGGACTGATCGCACCCGGGCGCAGCCGAAACACCGCACTGTCGGCGCTAGGGGCAAAGTCACCATGGCCTTGATACGCCAGTGTCTGGCCGCGTGCCGCTGCCGGTTCATCGCTGAACTCGCGTGCGATCTGGACGAAGTCCGCTCCCCCGGCCACACGTTCCCGCAGCTCGCCGGCAAGTGAAAACAGGCTGTCGCGCACGGCGCTCGGGGCCTCCGGGGGCACCGCGAAACGTATTCTCCGCACGTCGAGACGAGTCAGTGGTTCGGCCTCGTCGAAGAACTCGCGCACCTCCTCGTCCGTCGGCTCGATGCCCGCCAGAACCACGTTGTCCCGGTAGCGCTGAACCCGGATGACCGAGTAGAACCTCGCCGCTTCCAATAGTTCGTCGTAGTTGAGGCTCTCTGTCGAATCGGGATCCTGGTATACCTGGACGAGCATCACATAGTCTGTCCACAGGCGAGCCACGCGAGCTGCCCAGAAGCCCGTGAGCGCGGAGTCAGGGGCCGAGGATTCGGCGAGGATTCGTCCGAGCTCCTGCACGCCAAGGTCTTCGCCGACGACCGAAGCGACAGGCCTGGCGTGGGCAGTCAGACCGTCGAGGATTTCCCCGCAGCCGGCGATACTTATCGCCGCGAGCCCAACCACCATGTAGGGAGTCAATAAGCCACGTCGTGCCATAGTACCTATTCTCAAGCGGTGATAATCATGCGGCCGGGACGGCCGACAATTGCTCCAGAGCATCCACCAGGGTCGGGAGCAGCGGCTCCACCCCGGCCCGAGAAAGGGCCAAGGATAACGGGTGAGTGCGCCTAACTTCAACTGCAATCTGACGGTCCGCAAACGCATCGGATAGTTCGCGCAGGCGTGGAGAGGCGTGCGGCGAGAAATTCAGCCGCGCCGAGGAGTCCGAAACCCGCATCCACTCCAACTGCGTCCGCCCGCCAAGTATCTTCAACCGGGCCGCAACGAGTAACCGGCGGACCGGGTCTGGAACGGGACCGAACCGATCCCGAAGTTCCTCTTCCAACTCCGTCAGCTCGCCCGTGCTTTCGATGCGCGAGAGCCGTCGGTACAGATTCATCTTTTGCTCCTGGCCCGCGATGTACTCATCGGGCAGGTAGGCTTCTCCATCGATGGACACCTGGGCGTCGGCGACCGGTTGCTTCTCCGGTTCACCACGTAGTCGGGCGACGGTCGCGGACAACAGGCGCTGATACGTATCGAATCCCACCGCCTGGGCGAATCCCGTCTGTTCCGCTCCAAGAAGGTTTCCGGCGCCCCGAAGCTGCAGATCTTTGAGTGCCACTCGGTAGCCGGAGCCCAGCTCCGTGTGATGCTCCAGGATGCGGAGTCGCTGTACCGCCTCCTGTGTGGGCGTTTCCGGAAGCAGCAGATAGCAGTAAGCACGATGATGTGATCGACCCACGCGTCCGCGGAGCTGATACAACTGAGCAAGCCCAAAACGGTCGGCGCGATGCACGATCATCGTGTTGGCACTCGGGACATCGAGGCCATTCTCGATGATTGAAGTCGAGACCAGCACATCCAATCGGCCGTCGAGCAGCTCGCCCATTACCGCCTCGAGTTGCGATTCCGGGAGCCGCCCGTGAGCGATCCCGATTCGCGCCTTTGGCGCCAGGCGCTCGACCCGCCGAATCAGTACGTCCATCGTTTCGATTCGATCGTGGACGAAGAACACGATCCCGCCCCGATCGAACTCGCGCTGCATAGCGTCCCGGAGGATGCCGTCGCTCCAATCCAGGACATGGGTAATGACGGGCATGCGGTCGCGCGGAGCGGTTTCGATGAGAGACATGTCGCGCATACCGCCGAGAGCTAGTTGCAGAGTGCGCGGAATCGGGGTGGCGGTGAGAGTCAGCACGTCCATGGAGCGGCGCAGGTCCTTCAAGCGCTCTTTGTGTCGCACACCGAAGCGTTGCTCTTCATCGACGACCAGCAGTCCCAGGTCGCTGAACCCGATATCCCCGGACAACAGGCGGTGCGTGCCGATCACTACGTCGACCGTTCCGTCAGCGAGCCCCTCCGTGACCTGCTCTTGCTCGGATCGGGACCGCAACCGAGATAGCGACTCGACCCGCACCGGAAAGCCGGCCAGCCTCTCCCGAAACGTCCGGACGTGCTGCTCGACCAGAATGGTCGTTGGCGCGAGCACGGCCACCTGCTTGCCGTCCTGCACCGCCTTGAAAGCCGCACGCACGGCGACCTCAGTCTTCCCGTACCCCACGTCTCCGCATACCAGCCGGTCCATGATACGCGGCGACTCCATGTCGGATCTGACCTGTTCCCATGCGGCGCGCTGATCCGGCGTATCCTCGTACAGGAAGGCCGACTCAAGTTCGCGCTGCCACCGTGTTTCGGGACTGAACGCGTGTCCCTCCCGGACGACGCGGTGCGCATACAGGTCCAGCAACTCGGTGGCCATGGCACGGATGGCCGCTTCCGTCTTCAGCTTCAACGCCTTCCACTGCCGGCCTCCGAGCTTGTGCACGCTCGGAGGAGACGATCCTCCGTCCGGGTCGCCCACACCGGACCAGCGTTCGATGACGTCGAGCCGGTAGTGAGGGACGCGGAGGATCTCTCCCTCCGCATACTCGATCTTCAGCGTTTCGACGGTTTCTTCACCGATCGTGACACGCTCCAGTCCGGCGTATCGCCCCACGCCGTGATCCAGGTGGACCACGTAGTCTCCGTGTCGAAGGGAGGCGACGGATTCGAGCGACGCGACGCCATGTAGTCTGCGCTGGCGGCGGAGGCGGTGTGACCGCTTGAAGATCTCGTGGTCAGTAAGAACGAGAAGCGGTTCGGGACCGGGGATCCGGAATCCGCCGCTGATCACCCCGATCGCAAGCTCGACCCGGTGAAGCAGACCGGGGCCGCCAACATCGCGCAGGATTTCCTCGAGGCGCTCAAGCTGTCCCTCATTGTCGCAAATGATGATGGCATGCTGCCCCGTCTCCACGGCCTCGGTCAGTTCAACCACCAACCGCCGCATGTCCCGCTCGATGACCGGATGGGGTTCCAGGCCGAAGTCGATCTCGGAACCGCCGGCCCCGGCTTCCGTGATCCGGACGCACGACAGGCGCTCCAGGCGAGCCCGGGCAGCGTCCGGTTCCATCACGATCTCGGAGGCAGACCCGTCGTGCGGCCGGGCCCCCCAGGCCTCGCTCACTTCATTCCACAGCTGAGCTCCCGCACCACCGAGGTCGGTTCCGCACCCCTCGAGCAGGACGGCTGAATCCGGGAGGATCTCCAGGAGGCAGCGGCGCTCCCAACCTCGATCCGACTGGGCTAGCGCTGGGTCCAGGGCCACCGGGAGGATCTCCAGTTCATCCAACCGCCCGATCGAGCGTTGCGTCAGCAGGTCGAACCGACGGAGCGATGCGACCTCGTCGTCCCAGAATTCGATGCGTAGGGGATCATCGTGGCCGAACGGAAACACGTCGATGATTCCCCCTCGCACGACGAAATCACCCAGTTCTTGCACCGAGGAGCACGAGGAGAATCCGAGTCGTTTGAGTCGCTCCGCCAGGCCGTCGCGGCTCACGGTATCGCCGACCGCCAGCTTGATGCCGAACTCCGAGCCGCTTGCGACAGCCGAGCGCTCCACAAGTCCGCGGGCGGTAGTGACAATCAGGTCGGCCCGGCCGGCCAACAGGGACGCGAAGGCATCAGCCCGTCGGCTGGAGATCTCGACGTGCGGATCGGCATCCTCGAAAGGCAGGGTCTCTCGCTGCGGTAGATATCGTGCGCCGACGTTCATCCCGATGGTACCGAGATCGGCGAACATCGCCTCGGCCGCGGACGGGTTCGACACAACCGCGACGACGCAGCGACCCGTTTGTTGCCTGAGGGTGGCAGCGAGCAACGCGGGCGCCGCGCCCGGGAGTCCGGTGACGAGCCCGACGGACCCATTCCGCGGAAACAGCGCGTCCGACTCGATGGCCAGGAACCGGGCGGTAAACCGGTCGAGAATCATGTCCAGCCCGTGACCTCTGCATCGGAGGGCGGCTCGGCTCGACGGTCGACGCCCCCGAGAGCTCGTTCGGGAGCCGCCAGAATCAGTTCTGCGAAGAACAACAGGATGATGGCGAGGAGCAGCCAGGGCGTGGCCTCGGCTCCGCGCCTTGCGGCGAACACGTGGGATGGCCAGTCCCCGGATTCTTCGACCGTCTGAACGACCGTTCCTGCGAACGCCGACTCCAGCTCAGCCGGTGAAGCCGGCCGAAGATCCGATTCCGCGCTCGGAACGTTCACGCCCACAAGCGTAGCCGAGGACGTCCCGCCATCGGCCACGCGCACCGTCCAGACCCCGGCATGGACGGGCATCCAGGGGGCGCCGCCTTCCACTCGCAGGGTGTCTCCCGTCGGGGATACGACCTCCTCGGCGCGAGCCGGAAGAGCCAGCGAGACACCGGCCTCGGTTCGCCACGAAGGTTCCTCACCGGGCCTGCTCCAATAGAGCAGCAGATGTTCCAGGAAAGGGATCATCGCGACGCCCGTCGGCAGATCGGTAGCCTCGGGGTCGATAGGGGAGGCAAGCAGCAGGAATACCCGGGAGCCTGCGCGACCCCTGACGAGCCACGGGGCGCCGTCCGCAGTGCGTAGGAGTACACTGTCGGCCGAGCTGGCGGGCGCCGTCTGTCGCTCCAGGCCGTAGGCCATCGAGATGCGCACCAGATCTATCCCTGCGATCGGTGGCGGGTCGTCGAAGGTGACAGCTCCGGACGTGGGCTGAACGGCCAGGCGCCACGGTACGCCGGCGGCAGCCAAGCCCTGTTGGAAGGCCGGCAGGTCGGTGAGGTCCAGGGGAGGCACGAGCAGGAGAGCTGCCTCAACTAGTCTTGAAGGTCGATACGTCCCCTCCACGATCTCGACGTCTGCTGCGTCTCCGCCGGATTCGGCCCGAATTCGTTCTTCTCCCGACAACGTCTGCAGGGCCTTTCCGATGAATCCGTTGGAATCGCCGGTAAAACGAACCACAGGATTCTCAGCCGTCACCAGGCCGAGCTGGCGTCCGTCATCCGATCTCAGACTGGACGGTGGCGTCTCCACCCTGATCGAGTGCGTACCGGGGGAAAGATCAGGCAGTGCGAGAATAGCTTCGCTGCCCCAGGGAGCTCGGGACATCGCGACCGTCTGGCCGTCCACGATGAGCCGGACATCGACGGTATCCGTTTCTCCGGCCCCGCCGGTGCTCGCGATCAGGGCCGCGACGAGGGCCGGTTCGCTCGGCACAACCGGGCCGTCCGGCTCAAGGCGCAGTGCCGTCACGGCGCCGTTGGGGCTTCCGTCGCCGCTCTCCACACCAAGTACGACAGGTCCCCAGGCGGACAGGTCGAGCTGCTCGCCCTGCAGGGCGGAGGCCTGCCCGTCCGAGTAGACGTGCGCTTCTCGAACCCGATCCTCCAGCGCGGGCACCGCGGTCGTGAGCTCAGCTAGTCGGTCGACGATATCGCCGCCGGCATCGGTGGCCTCAACAGCTCCCAGCGCGTCCGCCGCCTGATCGGCGGATACGCCCGCTGCGAGTACCGTCCCGACGAGGGGCGCCACCCAGAACCGATCCGCCGGACCGGCTTTCTCAAGAGCTGCCCGTGCCGCCTCCAGCTGATGGTCGAGCAACGTGCGACCGTCTCGAACGCGACCCATGCTCGCCGAGTTGTCGACGATCATCAATGCGTCCGTGGGCTCGTGGTTCCGCGCTCCTCCGCGTCCCGCCAGGGGACGGGCGGCCGCCGCGGCGAGCAGCACTACGAGCAAGACTCGCGTGGCCAGGAGCAACTGATCGCGCAGTCGCATCGATCGGGCGGTTCGACGCTCCGCTCGACGAAGGTATCGCAATGCGGGGAACGGAATCCGCTGCGCGACTTCACGCCGCAACAGATGAAGCAGTATTGGAGCGACCGCGAGCGCGGCCAAAGTGAGAGCCCAGGGCTGCAGGAAGCTCATCCGAGTCTGGCGCGCTTCTCCAGGTACCTGCGCAGGACGCGACCGATGGGGACATCCGTCGTCACCAGTTCGTAGTCCGCTCCCATACGGCTGCACACTCGTCGCCACTCCGATATCGATTCGGTCACCGCTCGGCTGTACTCCCGCCGCAGTGCGGAACTGCTGGTCCGCAACTCCTCGTTCGTTTCAGGATCGAAGAACAGCGCGTCTCCCGCCGCCGGCAGGTCGCGCTCGGCGGGATCCATCAGGTGGAACACAAGGACTTCATGGCCCCGATGGCGCAGGTAGTGGAGAGCATCGCGGGTGGCCTGTGGATCGACAAGCAGATCGGACATCAAGATCACCAGCCCCCTCCGACGAAGCCGCATCGAGACGTCACGCAGCGCCTTTTCGGCTTCCGTACCTCCTCTACCGGCCAGTGTTTCCAACTCGCGAACCAGTCGGTTCAGGTGTCTCAGGACGCCCCGAGGCGCCACATGTGCCCGAATCTCCGAGTCGAACGCCAACAGACCGACTGCGTCCCCCTGTCGGAGGAGCAACACGGACAGTGAAGCAGCCAGCAACCGGGCATACTCCAGTTTCTTTACGTACTGGGCTTCGTCGGAAACCCAATCCATCGATTGGCTCGTGTCCAGGAGCAGATACGCCCGCAGATTCGTTTCCTCTTCGAACTGCTTTATGTAGTACCTATCCGACCGCCCGAACATCTTCCAATCAATGAACCGGACGTCGTCCCCCGGGTAGTATGGGCGGTTCTCGGCGAACTCGACGGAAAACCCACGATGGGGCGATCGATGCAGACCAATCAGGAAACCGTCGACGATCCCGCGTGCGACGAAGTCGAGTCGACCGAGAGATGACACGTGAAGAGGCGCCATCAGGTCCGGCCTCCCGGCGGAGCGTTCGCCGGAGTCCGGCGCAGCCGATGTGCCTGCTCGCGTGTTCATGAGTAGTAACGGTCGTTTTCTGAGAGATTGTCCCGTGGTCCGGGCTCACCGTACACTCGGGGCCCCCCGCGATGTTCCTGAATATGAAAGGCCTCAGCCATGCGAAGACAGGGTTGGATGGGCGGATGGTGCTCGGCGGTGGTGCTGGTCGGTGTACTCACCAGTCCCGCAGGCCTGGCGGCGCAAGCCGCACCGGCGTTGGAAACCGATGCCGACGTGGCTGCCGCGGAGATCGACGTTGACGAATTGAGAATGCACCTCGGGATTATCGCCCATGATTCAATGCGCGGTCGGGCCACGCCAAGTCCAGAGTTGAACGCGACGGCGGCGTATGTGGCCGCCCAGTTCGCTTCGTTTGGTTTGCGTCCCGGAAACGGTGACAGCTGGTTGCAGGAGTACCCCCTGACCACGATGCGCGCCGGACCAGAATCGGAGCACGTGGTGGCGATCACCGGGCCGACCGGTTCCTGGCAGTTGGAGTTCGGGGAAGACTATCTCGCTTCTTACCAGGGAACGACGGCCGATGGCGCCGGGGATCTGCAACTCGTCACCATCGGTGAGGATCCGCCGGACGCATCCGGCAAGATCGTGGCCCTGCGTGTAACGATGGCCAACGTGCAGCAGGTGTTCGGGGGAGGCCTGGCTGACATGATCGAAGGGGAAGCCGCCGGATTCGTGTTGTCGCTTGACGTGCCGGAGGACTTCATGAACCGGTTACGGAGGTTCCTGGGAGGCGAGCGCATGCGCTTGGGCGAGCCGGCCGAGTCCTCGGTTCCGGTCGTCTACCTCGTCCACTCCCGGCTGCCGGCGTCCCTGGCAGCGGTGTTCCTCGGGGAGGAGAGCGCGACCGGCTGGTCCGCCCTTTTGCACACCGAGGCTATCGTGAGCAGGGAGACGGCCCCCAATACGATCGGCATCCTGGAGGGGTCTGATCCCGAGCTGCGCGACGAATACGTCGTGTTCACGGCTCATATGGATCACATCGGCGTGAGCTCCGACGTATCCGGCGATTCGATTAACAACGGCGCCGACGACGATGGGTCCGGAACCGTTACGATCATTGAACTTGCCCAGGCGTTCTCGGCGCTCGAGAATCGGCCCCGCCGATCCCTGGTCTTCATGACGGTGAGCGGCGAGGAGCGGGGTCTGCTGGGGTCGCAATGGTATTCCGAGAACCCCCTTCTGCCCTTGGAGCAGACGGTCGCCAACGTGAATATCGACATGATCGGTCGGAACTGGAAGGACACGATCGTGGCCATCGGAAAGGAAGAATCGACACTGGGTCCGCTTGTCGAGTCGATTGCCGCCGCTCACCCTGAACTCGACATGAGCGTGATCGACGACCTGTGGCCCGAGGAAAGTTTCTACTCGCGTTCCGATCACTACAACTTCGCCCGCAAGGGTGTGCCGATTCTGTTCTTCTTCAACGGGACACACGAGGACTATCATCAGGAGTCGGACGAGGTCGACAAGATCGGCTACGACAAGATGGCTCGAATCGGCCGCCTCATATTCTACCTCGGACTGGAAGTCGCGAACGCGAACGAACGCCCGATGTGGGACGCCGACGCCTATGCGCGGGTGGTTGAGCGGATCGACTAGGTTACGGCTCGTTTGAAGCCCTCACGGGGATCCGCTAGATTCAGTATGTTCGGCGGATCCTCATTCAAGGCAGTGGAAGACACATGTCCGACTACGATCAAACGCCCTATGTGGTGGTCGAACGACGAGGCTCGAATCTGGGAGCGTTCCTCGGCGGAGCGGTCCTTGGTGCCATCGTCGCATTGCTGTATGCGCCGAAGACGGGCGAGGAGACCCAGGCGGAACTCCGAGACGGTCTGCGCCGACTGCGTGATGATGCGGAAGACAGGCTTGGCCAGGCCAAGACGGAGGTAGGCCGCGGGTACGACAAGGTGCGCGAGGAGGTCACGACCCGCGTGGATACGGCACGTGAGGATCTCCGACAGCGGCGGACGCAGGCGGAGGAGGCCGTGCGGGCCGGCCGGGACGCGGCTCGGAAGGCGCGCGAAGACCTGGAACGCCGGGTCGCGGAATCGAAAGACGTTTACCGGGAAAAGGTTGCCCGGGCGGCCGCAGAGGCCGACGCGTCGGACGAGAACTCCGGCTGACTTCGACCGGACACGTACACTGAGCTTTCGCCCGGCCCGGGTCCCTGGCTTTGAGGGCGGGACCCGGGGCGCAGTCGAGTTCGCCCGCGAGGTTTACGACCAGGCGGGGGCGGACAATATCTTCTTCCTCGCCTCGGGGTTGACGTTCAGCCTGTTGCTGGCGGCCGTGCCGTTTCTTCTTCTCCTCGTAGCAGCGGCCGGTGCCGTGCTGGCGCCCACGCTCAATGTGCCGCCCGAGGTGGCTCTGGATTGGCTGGCAGGATTCCTTCCCGTTTCGGAATCCGTCCGGCGCGACGTCTGGGCTACTATTCTGGATCTCGCGGACGTTTCCCGGTCGGCGAGTCCGATCTCTGCGCTGTTGTTCTTCTGGTTCTCGACGCGCCTGTTCGGCGCCCTTCGCACCGCACTCGACTACGTATTCGATCTGCGCCACGAGGTGAGCGTCCTTGCGGCAAAGTTTCGGGACCTGCAGTTGGTCCTGGCAGCGTCGGTGTTGTTGCTGGCCAACGTGGGGATTACGACGACCTTTCTGGCGATGAGTCGCCGCGTGCTCTCCAGGACGCCCATTCCTCCAGGGCCCGCGCTCACTCTACTCGGCTATCTCACGGCGTTCGGTGCGATCTTCCTGATGTTCCTGTTGATCTACAAATTCGTTCCGACGACGAGTCTTGGGTGGAGAACTGCGATCGTTGCGGCGGTGTTCGCCAGCATCGGATTCGAACTCGTCAAGTATGGGTTGGGCCTGTACCTGACCGAGATCGCCGACTTCACCCGCGTATTCTCTGCGTTTGCCACCCTGGTTCTGGTCGTCATCTCTTTCTACTACACGGCCATCCTGTTCATCCTCGGAGCCGAGGTCGCCAAGGTGCGCGCCTACCAACGGGTCATGCGAGGTCAACGTGAGGTTTTCGATCCTGCCTGAACCGCGTGACGGTCGGTAGCGTGTCCATCGAGTCCGGTCTAGATTTGCCGCGTCCCGTCATATCCCGCAGTGCGGCTTCTGGAGGTCAGGTGGTTGGTGATTCGCAACCGCAAGGCACGGCATGAGTTCGAGATACTGGAAGAACTCGAGGTCGGCCTGGTGCTCGTAGGATCGGAGGTGAAGTCCCTCCGCGCGGGCCAGGCGAACTTTACGGATGCGTTCGCCCGAATCGATGCGGGTGAGCTCTGGCTCTTCAACCTGCACATCAGCCCATACGGCCCGGCGACTATGGACGTTCCGGATCCGATTCGCCCGCGGAAACTGTTGGCGAATCGGCGGGAAATCGATCGGTTGGCGGCCAAGACGGCGGAACGGGGACTGACCCTCGTACCATTGGACCTTCATTTTACGCGAGGGCGGGCCAAGGTGACCATCGGCCTCGCCCGGGGTAAGAAGCTGCACGACAAACGACGAGCGCTCAAAGACAGCGACATGCAGCGGGAGGTAGATCGTGCGCTTCGTTCACGTGATCGGGATTGAGACCGTGCGTCTGACTGGTTGGGCCGGCGTGATACTGGCGATCTGGACGCTTGGAGCCCCCGGGTCCGTGTGGTCGATGCAGATGGCGTCGGCCGCAACCGGTGCGTCGGGCGTCTTCAATCCCGATTATCCCACGCGAGTATGGACCGAGTTGCCGCCAACGATCGTAAGTGAAGCCGGCTACCGAGCGGGATTCGGTACGGGTATGACGCTGGGCGGCGAGCCGGTGGAGATTCGCCCCGGATCTCCGTTCGTCCGGATCGGCGAACGGCTCGTGCAGCTGGCCAATCTGCCGGTGCTGGATGCCGGGCGGTTGCTCGTTCCCGAGGAATTGCTCAGCGATGTGGCCTTCGCACGCCAGCCTGGTTCTGCGGATTCGCGTCCGGATTTGCCGCCCGTAGTGGCAGGCCAGCGATCGAGGCGCGCGGGACCCTGGCGCGTCGTCATCGACCCCGGACATGGCGGCCGCGACCCGGGGACGAGCAGTCCGCGGTCGGGCGCACAGGAGAAGCCGATCGCGCTCGCGGTGTCCAAGCTGGTGCGCGACGAACTTGTCGCCATCGATGGCATCGAGCCTTTTCTGACCCGAAGCCGTGACGTGTTCATCGAACTCGACGATCGACCGCGCGTCGCGGTGGAACGGGACGGCGATCTGTTCGTCTCGATTCATGTCGATGCGCAACGTGCCGGGGGTACGTCCGCTCGCGGCTTCACGACATACTACCTCGGTGCGGCGAGGACCGAGGAGGGGCGTCAGGCGGCGATGCGCGAGAACACGGTTCCCGGGGCCGACGCGTCGGGGCGGCCGAACATGGACCAGCTCGAGTTCATCCTGGCGGGGCTCGATCAGGGTACGCATCTGAGGGAATCTGTTCGATTCGGGGGCTTTATTCAGAACGAGCTTCGGAGTGTCGTGGATAGTCCTGATCGGGGCGTACGCCCGGGTCCGTACTGGGTACTGGTGCGGGCGACGTCCAACATGCCCACCGTTCTGGTCGAGCTGGGATTCATCACCAATGCGCAGGAGGAGCGTCGGCTCCGCGACCCGGAGCATCAGCGCGATATCGCTGCCGCGATCGCGGAGGCCATCCGGGGCTACCTGGCTGACAAGACTTCGCGGTTAACGGCTCTCGGAGCCGCGGAATGAGGCGTTCGCATCTAACCGCCGTTCTTCTTCTGCTCACTACCTCGTGCGTCTACTTCAATGCCATGTACGATGCGCGGCTCGCGTACAGCGAGGCGCTTCGTCTGCAGCGAGACGGTGAGGAAGCACCGGCGCGGGTGCGATTCGATTCGGTAATCTCCATGACGGATCGAATCGTCCGGGATCATTCCGACAGCAAGTACGCGGCCTCGGCGGCCCTGCTGAAGGCCAGATCCGAACTGGCGAACGGCCGGCCGGAGGCGGCAGCACGCACCGCAGCGGGGATGCACGCCCTCACGGATGACCCTCGTGCCCTCGCGACAGCCGCCGGCCTTGAGGGGGTCGCTCTGAGGCAGCTCGGTTTCGCGTCAGCGGCCGACTCGGTCCTTGCACGGGCCCTTGCCGGCGACGCTTCGGACGACGATCGAGCGCTGTTCCTGTTTCACCGGGGCATGGCACGGCTGGACCTGGGCCGGGCATCCGAGGCAGCCGAGGATCTCGCCGAAACCGGAATCCGGGGCGAGCTCTCTGAGGTCGTGCGGCTGGATCTGGCGCGCGCCCTGGCGAGCGTCGGACGGTTCGAGAGCTCCGCGCGCCTGACGGCAGAGCTGGTCCGCAGCAAGCGCTTTGCCAACTTTGGTCGCGCCCTCCTCATGCAGGTGGACACCCTGGCGAGACAGGCCCCCCTGATTCTCGATTCCGCACTGGTCGTGGAACTTGCCCAACCGGACCAACCCGACACCAAGCTCGGCGCCCTCTACTACTTCCGGGGACGCGCACGTGAATACGCAACCGACACACTGGGCGCATTGGCCATGTACGACAGTGCCCGGGTCGCGGCGGAGCGCGGTCGGTACGGGATCGCGGCGAGTTACCATGCGGCGCGCCTGCGTATCCTCGGAGCGACGACTCCGGCGGACATCATCGCCACGCGCTCGTACCTGGAGTCCGCGGCGGCGACGCTCGATCCGGCGCTTACGCGCGACGCGCTGAGGCTCCGTGAGCGCGTCGATCTGTTCTCCAATCTGGTCTCGGCCTACGAGGGCCGTGGTTCCACCGCGGCAGAGGCGGCTCTGCGAGCTGCTGAGATCGCGGGGGGAGACCTCTCCGTGCCGCGCGTAGCTCGAGGATTGTACCTGCGCTACCTGGAACTCGCGCCAGGGTCTCCATGGGCTGCCAAGGCCATCTACGGAGCCCTGTTGTACGCGGACACTCCGGCGAGCGACTGGATCGCAGACTCGGGCCGACAGACCGACGATCGATTGCGTGCGATGCTCACGGCTCTCTCGGATACGAACCCGTATCGCATCAGCATGGCGGATCTGGAACGCGACGCATCCACGGATTCGGCCTATGTCGTGGCCGAGTCCGACCTGCGCCGCCGGCTGCTCGAGATACGGATGCTCTACGACACGACTGCCGTGCTGGTTCAACCACAGGACACCGTCCCACCCGACGAAGAGGCTCAGCCGGAGCAGGCTGAGGAAGACGACGGAGTAGAGTTCTGATGTCCACCCCGTGTCGGCTGCCCGCCCGCGTGCTCTCGAACCAGCGGGCGGCCTCCGACACGTACTGGCTGGAATTGGACGCGCCGCCGATCGCGGCAGCGGCCGTGCCAGGCCAGTTCGTGATGATCGGGTTCGGCTTGCACGATCTGGACGCACCCTTCCTCCCACGTCCATTCAGCATCGGTTGGCGGGGGGAGGATGGCAGGATCGGCCTGCTGGTTCGGCGGTTTGGAGCGGGGACGCACAGATTGGCGGCTCTGCGAGCCGGCGAAGAAGTACTTCTGCTGGGCCCGTTGGGCCGCGGGTTTGAATGGGAGACGGGCCGGCCGCTCGTTTGCGTCGCGGGGGGAGTCGGGCTTGCTCCCTTCCTGTTTCTCGCCCCTGAGGCGATCCGGAACGGCGCCTCCGTGTCCATATTGTACGGCGAACGCACGGGCGACCGCGTGTTCGATCCGCGCCTGGTCGAGCAGTTGACGGGTGTGCGCCCCAAACTCTATACCGAGGACGGATCGACGGGTGGAACCGGTCGCGTCATCGACGGCATCGAACGGAGTGCCCGGTGCTGCCTGTTTGGATGCGGTCCGACGCCGATGCTGCGGGCGCTCGAGCGGCTGGCCCGCGAAACGGACCTTCCCCTGCAAGTGTCCGTGGAGGAACACATGGGATGCGGGATCGGCACCTGCCAGGGCTGCGTGGTACGCTCTTCGGCCGGTGACTGGATCAAGTCGTGCACGGAGGGACCGGTCTTCCGGCGAGAGGAACTCGCGTGGCCCGACTGACACAGAAGTTGTGGGGTGTGGAGTTTCAGAGTCCCGTGTTGCTGGCCTCCGGTACGTGCGGATATGGACAGGAGTATGCCGGCCTGATCCCTCTCGACGCGCTGGGCGGGAT
>Ga0224508_10002756_pt1 | contig 14800 bp, 18 predicted proteins | sample SF_Jan12_sed_USG_4_FD_170157 | JGI IMG/M metagenome (GOLD analysis project Ga0224508, IMG submission 170157) | Sediment microbial communities from San Francisco Bay, California, United States - SF_Jan12_sed_USGS_21 | ecosystem: Environmental > Aquatic > Marine > Sediment | place: USA... | reverse complement strand
CCGCTTGGTGTAGATGACCTTTACTAGGGGGTCGCGCACGAGCTGGAAGCTGTCGCGGTCGCCGGTGACGATCAGCACCTCCAGCCCCTCCGCTGCCGCCCGCTCGGCGAGGGTGGCCAGGATGTCGTCGGCCTCGTAGCCGGGAACCTCGATCTGTGGCAGCTTGAGCGTGTCGAGCATCTCCCGGACGATTCCCATCTGCTGGCGCAGGATGTCGGGGGCGGCCGACCGATTGGCCTTGTAGGTGTCGACCTGCTCGTGACGGAACGTCGGTTCCGGCCGGTCGAACGCTACGGCCACCCCGTCAGGCCGGTGATCCCGCACGAGGTTGATCAGCATCGAGGTGAACCCCAGGACGGCGTTCGTCACCTGCCCGCTCGAGGTCGCCAGATCCTGCGGCAGGGCGTGGAAGGCCCGGTAGGTGAGCGAGTTGCCGTCGACGAGCATCAAAGTAGGCATCGTGGGGCAATTCTACGACTTCCGGAGTCGGCCGGGGCCGCTGCGACTCGGTGTCGGGGCCGGGCTCGCCGTCGAAGACCGCCGGGCGTCGAGTACCCGAGCGTCCTATGACTCGGTGTCGGGCCTGAGCTCGCCGTCGAGGACCGCCTGGGCGATGTGCTTCATCGAGGTGCGCTGCGACATCGCGGTCTGCTGGAGGAAGCGGAACGCCGCCTGCTCGGTCATGCCTTCACCGTCCTGGAGCTTGCCCTTGGCCCGATCGATGATCTTGCGGGTCTCGAGCCGCTCCGACAACGACTCCGCCTCCTTGGCCAACACCTCCAGCTCACGGAACCGGGCGACCGCCAGCTCGATCGCCGGGACGAGCTCCTCCTGCTGGTACGGCTTCACCAGGTAGGCCATCGCCCCGGCGTCGCGGGCTTGTTCGACGAGATCCCGCTGGGAGTAGGCGGTGAGGATCACCACCGCAGCCAGGCGGTCGGTCATGATCTCGCGGGCTGCGGTCAGCCCGTCGACTCCCGGCATCATTACGTCGAGGATGACGACGTCCGGGTTGGTCTCGCGGACCACGGTGAGCGCCTCGGCACCGTCGGCTGCCTCCCCGACGACCTCGTAGCCCAGGTCGACCAGGCTCTCGCGGAGGTCGAGCCGGATGAGCGCTTCGTCCTCGGCCAACACCACCCGGGTGGGGCTCATGACCCCGACCCGACCTGGGTCAACTGGTCCAGGAGCGCATCCTGCTTCGACTCGAGCTTCGCCACCTTCTTCATTCGCGCCTCCCTGTCTCGACGGATACCGGCCACGGCCTTGGCCGCCTCACGGTGCTCGCTTGCCGCCAGCGGCGTCTCCGAGACCAGCGACCGGAGCCGGGCATCGTCGGCCTCGTCGACGAAATGCTGGAGTTGCTCGTCGATGACGGTCAGTTCGCTGCGGAGCAGGCGAAGCTCTTCGCTCACCGCAGCCAGCTTTCTCTCGATCGACGCACGTGACATCCCGAGCACTCCGGTTCGATGGCGAGGTGAGATCACCCAGCTGACGAGCTCGGCGATCTCGTGGTTGGTTTGATCTCGTTGTTCTTCGAGGTGCCCGGGGTGGGATTCGAACCCACACGCCCTTTCGGACAGCGGATTTTGAGTCCGCCGCGTCTGCCATTCCGCCACCCGGGCGAGCGGCCAATGCTAGCCGCGCTGGCCGAGGCAGAGCGGATGGATAGCCCGGACAACCAGCGGCTGCGCCCGCCACCGGCCAGGACGAATCTCGAAATCGGGTGAAACCTTCTCTCGGCCTGCCGAGTCAAAGGGTTCGTGACTTCGGTGATGATTGCATTTACCTTCCCCGGCCAGGGCTCCCAGACACCCGGCATGGGTGAGGCCTGGACCGACCATCCGTCGTGGGAGCTGGTGGCCGAAGCCGCCGAGGCGTCCGATCGCGACGTCGAGCACTTGCTGCTCAGCGCCGATGCCGAAGAGCTCAGGCAGACGCGGAACTCCCAGCTCGCCACCTATGTCACGAGCATGATCGTGCTCGACGCAGTCGAGCGGACCGGGGTCGAGCCCGCGTTCCACGCCGGGCACAGCCTGGGCGAGTACTCGGCGCTCACCGCCTCCGGCGTCATCAGCTTCGCCGACGGCGTCCGGCTCGTCACCGAGCGAGGAAATGCCATGCAGGCTGCAGCCGACACTGCACCGGGCACGATGGCGGCCGTCCTGGGGCTCGATGACGACAAGGTCGACCTCGCCTGTCGACGCACCGACGGCGACGTGTGGGTGGCGAACTACAACGCACCCGGCCAGGTGGTGATCGCCGGCGACCCGGCCGCGATCGATGCCGCCGGGGCGGCGGCCAAGGAGCTCGGCGCCAAGCGGGTCATGCCGATCAAGGTCGGCGGAGCCTTCCACACGCCGGCCATGTCAGCGGCCCGGGACCGCTTGCGCAAGGCGCTGAGCGATACCGATCTGCGCGACGCGAACCGCCCGGTGTACGCCAACATCGACGCCCAGGCCCACATCGACGGCGAGTCGTGGTCCGGTCTGCTCGGTGCCCAGTTGACCTCACCGGTGCTGTGGCGCCAGACGCTGCACGCTCTGGCCGATGCGGGGACGACCGTGTTCCTCGAGCTCGGCCCGGGCACGATCCTGACCGGGATGGCAAAGCGAACGGTCAAAGGAGCGACCGCGCTGAGTGTTGGCACGCCCAACGAGGTCGACAACCTCCTGGAGGCGTTGTCAAACGCCTCGGAGAGTGGCGCGGTCCACGAAGGCGAGATGCTGTACGCGATCGAGAGGCTGGTGGTGAGTCCCGCCAGCGGTGTGTTCGAGCCCGGCGCCGGACTCGACATCGACATCTCGATAGAGCGAGGGCAGATCATCGGCAGCGTCGGCAGCACCGAGGTCCGGTCCGCCTTCGCCGGGCGACTCCAGGGATTACTGGCCCTGGCCGGCGAGAGGGTGACGACCTCACAGCCCCTCGCATGGCTCAGAGCGACTACGGTGGGAGGTCTATGACCATGCCCGCCCCTTGGGGCCTGAAGCTCACGGGCGTCGGCGCCGCCCTGCCCGAGAAGGTGCTCACCAATCAGGACCTGACCGCCTGGATGGACACGACCGACGAGTGGATCCGGGAGCGGACCGGCATCGCCGAGCGCCGTATCGGCGGTTCCACGTCCGGCTTGGCCACCCAAGCGGCCCAGCGCGCACTGTCCGACGCCGGCGTCGACGCCCAGTCGATCGACCAGGTGATCCTGGCCACAACCAGCCCGGACCACGTGTGCCCCGGCACGGCGCCCGCCGTCGCTCGAGAGCTGGGACTCGACTGCGGTGCGTTCGACGTGCAGGCCGCCTGCTCGGGGTGGGTCTACGGGCTCGTTGTCGCCAACGGCCTGCTCCTCCAGGGACTGGAGCGGATCCTGGTCATCGGAGCCGAGTCACTCGATCGGATCACCGACTACCACGATCGCGGCACCGGCATCCTGTTCGGGAACGGAGCAGGGGCCGCCGTCGTCGAGCGCGACGACACCGGCACTGGTCAACTGCTCGGCTGGGATCTCGGCTCGAACGGCAACTACGTGCACATCCTCTACGCCGACCACGGCGACGTGCTGCAGATGGACGGGAAAGAAGTCTTCCGTCAAGCCGTCCAGGTGATCCAGCGCAGCGCCAAGGCAACGATGGAGCAGGCCGGGGTCGAAGCGGACGACATCGATCTCGTCATCCCTCACCAGGCCAACATAAGGATCGTCGAGTCGGCCTGGAAGAAGCTCGGCTTCTCGATGGACAAGACGGCCATGGTGCTCGAGCGGACCGGCAACACCTCGGCGGCCTCGATTCCGCTCGCCCTCGACGACGCCCTGGTCAACGGTCGGATCGAGCCCGGCGATCTGGTGATGTTCCTCGGCTTCGGCGCCGGTATGACTTGGGCCAGCGCGCTGGTCCGCTGGAACGCCTGAACGGGCAGCGAGGATCGAGTCGATCGCGATGACCGACCCGCAACGAGTGGCCTTCGTCACCGGCGGCAGCCGGGGAATCGGCCTCGCCTGCGCCCTCCGGCTCCGAGACGCCGGTCACCTGACCGCCGTCGGGTCGCGAACGAAGCCCGAGGAGCTCCCCGAAGGGCTCGCCTGGTATGAGTGCGATATCACCGACGACGCGTCGGTCGATGCCTGCTTCGGGGCGATCGAGAACGAGCTCGGCCCGGTCCAGATCCTGGTGGCCAATGCGGGGATCACCCGCGATCTCCTGGCGCTGCGCATGAAGACCGAGGACTTCGTAGCGGTGGTCGACGCCAATCTCACCGGCGCCTTCCGGGTCACGAGGCGATCGCTCAAATCGATGATGAAGGCTCGCTGGGGACGGATCGTGCTCATGTCCTCTGTCGTCGGGTCCCTCGGCCAGGCCGGGCAGGCCAACTACGCCGCCTCGAAGGCCGGGCTGGCTGGTCTCGGACGGTCCCTGGCCCGGGAGTTCGCCTCGCGGGGGATCACGGTCAACCTGGTCGCCCCGGGCCCGATCGAGACCGACATGCTGGCGGCGCTCGGTGACGAGGCCATCGAGACGATGACTGACGCCGTCCCCCTCGGCCGCGTCGGCACCCCCGACGAGGTCGCAGCGGCGGTCGCGTTCTTGGTCAGCGACGCCGCAGGTTACATCACGGGAGCGACGATCCCCGTCGACGGCGGGCTGGGCATGGGAGCGTGACGAACGAGGTGGGAACCGACCTCGGCGGCCCACGGGCCACGTCGGGACGGCATCCCGCCACAGGTAGGTTGAGTAGCCCGGCGAGATGGTCGGGCCCGAGCGGTTCGAGGAGGACCAAACGTGAGTGATGACCAGAAGTTCGAGGCGTTCAAGAAGTGCGCCGTCGAGGTGCTGTCGGTCGAGGCCGATCAAGTGACTCGGGAGGCCCGCTTCGCCGAGGATCTCGACGCCGACAGCCTCGACCTCGTCGAGCTGGTTATGGCCCTGGAGGAGGAGTTCGGCGTCTCGGTCGAGGAAGAGGAGCTGGAGGGCATCGAGACCGTCGGTGCTGCCTATGACTTGGTGGTGGGCAAGCTCTGATGACCGCCCCGACCGTCGCCGTGACCGGCCTGGGAGTCGTCGCTCCGTGCGGCCTCGGGGCCGAGGCGTTCTGGGCCGGGCTACTGACCGAGCCGGCCGACGGCGATCGTCGCGCCGTGCCCGATTGGGATCCCTCTCCCTGGTTCGCCAACCCCAAGGAAGCGCGACGAGCCGATCCGTTCACGCAGTACGCGCTGGCCGCAGCCGACATGGCCCTCGCCCAGTCGGACGGGCTCGACGCCGACCCCGCTCGGATCGGCGTGTTGATCGGCACCGGAATCGGTGGCATCAGCACCAACGAGACCCAGATCGTGACCCGGCACGAGAAGGGCGACCGCCGCGTCTCGCCGTTTCTCGTGCCGATGATGATGCCGAACGCGGCCGCCGCTGCGGTGTCGATGCGATACGGCTTCGGGGGGCCGTGCGAAGCGACCGTCACCGCCTGCGCCGCCGGCACCCACTCCCTCGGTAACGCGATCCAGCTCATCAGGACCGGTCGCTGCGACGCCGTCCTGGCCGGTGGGAGCGAAGCACCGCTGACGCCTACATCGCTCGCCGGCTTCGGGAACATGACCGCGCTGTCGAAGTCCGGCGTGTCGATGCCTTTCGACGAGCGCCGCGACGGCTTCGTCATCGCCGAAGGAGCGGCGGTGCTCGTGCTCGAGACGCTGGAGTCGGCCCAGGCCAGGGGGGCTCGGGTACTGGCGCTGCTCCTCGGCGCGGCGAGCACGGCCGACGCCCATCACATCACCGCCCCCTCCCCCGGTGGGGCCGGAGCCGTGCGCTGCATGGAGCTCGCGATCGCCGATGCGGACCTCGCTGCCGCCGACATCGTCCACGTCAACGCCCACGGCACCTCGACGCCGCTCAACGATGCGGCCGAGGCCGAGGCGCTGGCGAAGGTCTTCGGTGCGCCCGGCCCGGCGGTCACGTCGACCAAGGGGGTGACCGGTCACGCGCTCGGGGCAGCCGGAGCCCTCGAGGCGGCAGCCGTCGTGCTTTCGATGCTGCACCAGCAGATCCCGCCGACGTTCGGCCTGGAACGGCCGGATCCCGAACTGCCCGAGCTCGACCTCGTGCGGGGCGGACCCCGTCCGTGGACTCCCGGGCCATCACTGTCGAACAGCTTCGGCTTCGGCGGCCACAACGGCACGGTCGTCATCGCGCCGGCCGCCTAGAGCAACACCGGCCGGAGACCTCAGGCGTCGACCAGCACGAACGTGAGGTTGGCCTGAGCGGCGATCTCGTCGCCGACCCTGGCGACCCCGCTCCCTCGTCCGGCCCGGGAACCGAGGCGGTCCATCGTCACCGCCAGGTCGAGACGATCGCCCGGCACCACCTGGCGCCGAAACTTCACCCTGTCGGCGCCGCCGAACAGGGGGAGCTTGCCCTGGTATCGGTCATCGGACAAGACGGCGCACGCTCCCAGCTGGGCCAGCGCCTCGAGCATGAGCACGCCAGGCAGGGTCGGGCGGTCGGGGAAGTGCCCGGGAAAGAACCACTCGTCACCGGTCAGATGCCAGAAGCCCTCGACCCGCTCCCCGGGCGCCAGCAGCTGGAGCGAGTCGACGAACAGAAACGGGGGGCGGTGCGGGAGCACCTCGGCCGGAGCCGGCAGCTCGTCGTCCGTCACGAGTCGGTCCAGACCCGCCCGTCGTGCCCGCAGCCGGGGTTGGCCGCGGGCACGAAGCCGGAGCGATCGCCGTTTGCCATGGCTTGCATCTGCTAGCTCGGGGGCATGTCCGTGCCCTTGGCGTAGGCCTTGAGCTTGTTGCCGGCGGTCACCTTCACCGCGGTCGATGCCGGGATAGTGATGGGCTCTCCGGTCTGGGGATTGAAGCCCTTGCGCTCCTTGCGGGGGACCTGCTCGAACGATACGAACCCCGGGATCGTCACCTTGTCGTTGCCCTTGGCCACCACGTGGGAGACCTCGACGAAGAGACCATCGATGACGGCGCCAACGTCCTTCTTGGGAACACCAGTCCGCTCCGCGATCTGGTCGATCAGTTCCGTCTTGTTCATGTGCGAACTCCTTAGTTTCATGCAGCCCGCCAAATCGGCAGACAGGCCAAAGTGGAGCCTCAACGAATCACAAAGTCAAGGATTTCGCTATCTTTCATCGCCCGACAGCCCGCATCAGCACTGCGTTCTGAGGGGCCGATCGCAAATCACAGACGTTGGTTGATCATCGCCAGGCTCGCTTGCTCGAAGTACTGGTCGAGCAATCGGCGGGCCTCGATCGGCGCCCCCGACCGGCCGACCGCCGTTGTCATGTGACCGAGCCAGGCGTTGCGCTCGACCATCCCGATCACGAACGGAGCGTGCCGCATGCGAAGCCGGGGGTGGCCTCGATGCTCGCTGTAGGTCATCGGCCCGCCCCAGTACTGGATGAGGAACAGGGCCAGCCAACGCTTGGCGTCGGACAGGTCATCCGGGTAGCTCGGTCGCAGCGCCGGGTCCTCGGCCACCGCCGAGTAGAAGTCCTCGACGAGGGCCACGAAGAAGTCGGCTCCCCCGACGGCCTCGTAGACCGTGACCGGCTGGGCGTCGGAGTCCTGCTCGCTCATCGTTTGCGACCATACCGGGCCCGGCGGGCCACCAGGGCCTGCCGACTTTCGCCAGTTTTAGGCGCCGCCGTGCGAAGATGGGGGAATGGTCGAAGGTGGCGAACGGTTTTGCAGTCGATGGTGGCGCTCATGGCTCCGATGACCGATACACATGCCTCGTTCGAGCGCTACGTCCTGCCGGAGCTCGACGTGCTCTACCGGACCGCCTGGTCGCTGACCCGCTCTGACGTCGAGGCTCAAGACCTCGTCCAGGACACGCTGCTGCGGGCCTACCGGGCGATCGACCGGTTCGACGGTCGCTACCCTCGGGCCTGGCTGATGACCATCATGCGGAACGCGAACATCAACCGGGCCAGGAAGAAGAAGCCCGATCTGCTCGACGATCCCGACGCAACCTTCGAGCGCTCGCTCGCCTTCGCGGAGACCCAGGGCCCCGAGGAGCTCGTGCTCGAGGGCGAGTTCGATGCGACGGTCGAAGCGGGGTATCGGGAGCTGCCGGAGAAGTTCCGCGAGGTCGTCGAGCTCGTCGACCTCAACGGCCTCGCCTACCAGGAGGCGGCCGACGTGCTCGGCGTGCCGGTCGGCACCGTCATGAGCCGTCTTCATCGCGCCCGTAAGCGCATACGGCATCACATCGAAGAGGTCGGGCTCGACCTGGCTGGGGGTGGGAGCTGATGCTGCACAAGCTGTTCCGCCGGGGCATGTCCTGCGAGGACGTCCTCGAAGTGCTCCAGTCCTATCTCGATGGCGAGACCGACGATGCAACGGCCCGGCAGGTACTCGACCATCTCCACGGTTGCGGCCATTGCGACCGCGAATCCGACGTCTATCTCCGAATCAAGGTCAGCTTGCGGAAACGAGCAACCGCAGTCGACCCGGAGATCAGGTCGGCACTCTCCCGCTTCAGCGAGCGGGTGGCCCGGGGCGAGATCCGCTGATCCGCTCCTCGGTGGCGATCGAATCGCCGCGCCGTCGATCCCTGCTGCTATGCTCATCGCCGATGATGCTGCTGCTCGACCTCCGACTTCTGGGCCCGGCCGCTTAACCAAGCGCGCCGGGTAACCCCTGTCGGAGTCGCAGATCGAGCAAGCCGGACCCAGCGCAGGCCCATCGGGTCTCCTTCACCGGCCGGTCGTCCACGACACCGCCGGTGCCACGCAACCGGCGGACGCTCTCGCCGCTCCGGACCGACCGAGCCCGGTCGATCGACCGAACGAGCCACGCCCCAGCCCTGCAAGGAGAACCAAGTGAGCCCCAACCGAATGCCCATCGAGAAATACCAGAGCTTCCCCCCCATCCCCATTCCCGACCGGAGCTGGCCCGACGTCGTGACGACGAAGGCGCCGCTCTGGTGCAGCGTCGACCTGCGCGACGGCAACCAGGCGCTGATCGAGCCCATGGACGCCGAGCGCAAGACGATCATGTTCCAGAAGCTGGTCGAAGTCGGCTTCAAGGAGATCGAGGTCGGCTTCCCAGCAGCGTCCGACACCGACTTCGAGTTCATCCGCCAGATCATCGAAGACGACATGATCCCCGACGACGTGATCATCCAAGTCCTCACCCAGTCACGGGACGAACTGATCGACCGAACCTATGAGTCGATCGTCGGGGCCAAGCAGGCCATCGTGCACCTGTACAACTCCACCTCGACCGTGCAGCGGCGTGTTGTCTTCGGCCTGGACGAAGCGGGCATCATCGACATCGCCGTCAACGGCGCCGAGCGGTGCAAAGCCAACGAGGCGGCAGTTGCCGGCACCAGGGTGCGCTACGAGTACTCCCCGGAGAGCTTCACCGGCACCGAGCTACCCTTCGCCAAGCAAATCTGCGAGGCGGTCATGGACGTGTGGGCCCCGACCGTCGAGGATCCGGTCATCCTCAACCTCCCGGCCACGGTGGAGATGAGCACAGCCAACATCTACGGCGACATGATCGAGTGGTTCCACCGCAACATTCGCGACCGGGACTCGATCGTGTTGTCGCTCCATCCGCACAACGACCGCGGCACAGCGGTCGCCGCCGCCGAGTTCGGCGTGATGGCCGGTGCCGACCGGGTCGAGGGCACCCTGTTCGGCAACGGGGAGCGGACCGGGAATGTCGATGTCGTGACACTCGCCCTCAACCTGTTCAGCCAAGGCGTCGACCCCGAGCTCGAGCTGTCGGAGATCAACGAGCTACGACGGGTGGCCGAGCACTGCAACCAGCTGCCGGTCCACCCTCGTCACCCCTACGTCGGCGACCTCGTCTACACCGCATTCTCCGGCTCCCACCAGGACGCCATCAAAAAAGGCTTCGAGGCGATGGAGGCCACCGGCCAGACACTGTGGGAGGTTCCTTACCTGCCGATCGATCCCGAGGACGTCGGGCGCTCCTACGAGGACGTCATCCGGGTCAACTCGCAGTCGGGCAAGGGCGGCGTCGCCTACCTGCTGAAGACCGAGCAGGAACTCGACCTGCCCCGCCGGCTCCAGATCGAATTCACCCGCGTCATCCAGACGATCACCGACACCACGGGCAAGGAGATCACCGGTCAGCAGATCTGGGAGGAGTTCCGCAACCACTATCTGACGGTCAGCAAGCCCTACGAGCTGGTTTCGTTCAACATGACCCACAACGCCGCCGGTGCCGACCGGACGACCGTTTCGGCCAAGATCCGCATCGACGGTGAGGACAGCGTCCTCGACGGTGAGGGCGGCGGGGCCGTCGAAGCGTTCGTCAACGCACTGAACGAGGCTCGGGGACTCGACATCCGGGTGCTCGACTACCATGAGCACGCCATCGGGGCGGGAGCCGACGCCAAGGCCGTGACCTACATGGAGCTCAAGACGAACGACCGCGAGCTGTGGGGCGTCGGCATGCACAGCGACATCACGACGGCGTCGCTCCGGGCCATCATCTCGGGCGTCAACGCCTCCTCCGACTGACTAGCGGTCAGGGCTGGATGATCTCGGTACCGGGCTGGTAGGTCGCCCACGCGAACCAGAACGTGTCGGTGTGGACCACCGGCTGGAGCTGCTCACCGGCGAGCGGACCTCCGGTGGCCTGCCCGAGCACGTTCCACGTCGACCCGGTCTCGGCGTCGACAAAGCCATCGCCGTCGGCGGCAAACGTGAGCGTCGTGCCGTCGCTGGCGACCGGAACGAACACCCCGCTCTGGCCGACCTCGCGTCCGTTTTCGATGATGGCACTGTCCAGCGCCGAGGCCAGCCCCGGACGGAACAAGACGACGAGGTTGCGGCCCGCTTCGGTCACCGGGATGACCGGGTTGTCGACGAGGTCGTCGAACCGGACCGCGATCGGACCGGTCTCATCCGCGATGCCGACGATCCGGGCCTTGGCCAACAGCGTCCGGTCGATCTCACCGACGAAGAACGCCCCGAACGGGTCGATCGCTTCCACGTCATAGCCGGCGTACGGGTTGGAGCCGTACAGCTCCTGGTAGCGCGAGGGGGCGTTGAGCGCCCTGGTCAGCACCTGCCCGTCGGGGTGGGCTGCCTTCCACTCGCCGTAGCTGACGGTCTGGGTCGGGATCAGCTCCAGCTCGGCGCCGGCGAAGTGGCCGACGAGCCCGGTGCCGGTGAAGTGCGCCCACAGCGACTCCGTCTGCCGGTCGTACATGACGAGAGCGGATTGATACAGCTCCCCCGAGGTACCGAAGTCGAGGACCCGACCGGCGAACCGGCGGTCGTAGGTCAGCGCCGAGTTGCAGAGCGGGCAGTAGGTCACCGTGACCGGTGTGCCCCCGATCTCGGTGTTGACGATCTCGTGCCAGATCATCAACTGGACCGGGAACGCCCGTGCATCACCGTCGATCTCGACGGCGATGACGCCCTCACCGTCGGCGAGCTCGTAGTCGATCTCGTCGGGTGGGGCGAAGGTTGGCTCGTCGATCGGGAAGATCCCGTCCGGGGGTACGCCGCCGGAGCGGATGAGCGTTGGATCGACCACCGGTGGAGGGAACGACTCATGCAGCCGATTCCCGAGCAGCGCCGACTCGGACGGCTCGGTGGCGTAGTCGACCGTGCCGTAGTCGAACGACTCGTCGGGAACGGCTGACGCACCGTTCTCGGCGGCCCCGTTCTCGGCGGCGCCGTCCTCGGCGGCGGCTGCCGCCGCTGCGTCGCCGCTCCCGTCCTCGGTGGCGGTCTCGGCGGACGATGTCGCCGATGCCTCGTCGCCGTCGTCGGAGCCACCGCAGGCTGCGGCCACGAGAGCGATCAGGGCGACCAAGGCTACGAACAGACGCGAGGGCATACCCCTCCAACCGCCCGACCGGCCCCCGGCTTCCCGAGCCCGCCTCGACCGGCCGCTCGCAACGTGCTCAGTCGGCTTCGGCTGGGCGGGCGGTTCGGCCCTCGATCGTGGTGAAGAACTGGGCGGCCGCTTTGGGGATGGCGTACGACCACGTCGGGTAGGGATGGACGGTGAGGGCGAGCCGGCCGAGGAACGTTCGCAAACGCAACGCAAGGGTCAGCTCGGCGATCATCTCACCCGCCCGCTCAGCTACCACGGTGGCACCGACAAGCCGCCCGCCGCCGGTGTGGCCGATCAGTGGGTTTGGCCCGGCGATCAGCTTGATGTAGCCGCTGGTAGCACAGGCTGCCAGCGCCCGGTCGTGCTCCTCCAAGGGGAGCTCGGCAACCTTCGCTCCCTTGATCGCCGCCGCTGCCTCGGCCTCGGTGAGCCCGACGCGTGCCACTTCGGGCTCGGTGAACGTGACCGCGGGGATCTGCTCGCCATCGAAGCGCTTCCGTCCGAACCGGCTGAGGATGTTGGTCGCTGCAAGGCGACCCATGTGATCGGCAGCGTGCGTGAGCTGCACATTGCCCGAGATGTCGCCGGCGGCATAGACACCGTCGACGCTCGTGGTGAGGTCTGATCCGGTCACGATGTAGCCGCGGTAGTCGAGGTCGACACCGGCTTCGACGAGTCCTCCGCGGTCGGCGTTCGGACGGCGACCGACGGCGAGCAGGATCCGCTCGGCGGTGACCGTCGCACCGTTCGACAGGCGCACGGCGGCGCCGCAAACCGCCGGCTCGATCGACTCGACGCTGGTGCCGGTGTGGACCGTGACGCCAGTGGCCACGAGCTCGCGCTCGACGATGGCCGAGGCCGCCGGTTCCTCCCGCAGCAGGAGCCGGGGGGTGAGCTCGACGAGCGTGACCTTCACGCCGAGGCGGGCCAGGGCCTGGCTCAGCTCGCAGCCGATCGCCCCGCCGCCGATCACCACGATCGATGCCGGCGCCGTTCGCAGCTGCCAGAGCGTGTCGCTGGTCAGCGGTTCGACGTCGGCCACGCCCGGGATCGGGGGGACGAGCGGCCGGCTGCCGAGCGCCAGGACCACGCCGCGGGCGGTGACCTCGGTGCCGTCGTCGGTGCGGAGCCGACGTCGAGGCAACAGCGTTCCCTCGCCGTCTACGACCTCGATCCCCTCTGCCCGCAGCACGTCGGCGGTCTCCGTTGCCGCGATCCGGGCCACGACGGTGCGGGCCCGGTCGAATGCCTCGGTGAAGCTGAGCCCGTCGGAGGCTGCCTCGATCACCGTCTTCGACGGCACGCAGCCGGTGAACGTGCAGTCGCCGCCGAGCGGCCCGTCGTTCACGATCAGCGCCGTCGCCCCTCGGCGACGGGCCTCACGCACCGCGGCCAAGCCCGCAGCACCGCCTCCGAGCACCGCCAGGTCGACCTCGAGTCGTCTCGTCACGCCTCCCCCAACCCGGTCGTCAGGCGCTCGCTTCCCACCCCGGTGTACCGGGACAGGGATCTCGTGAGGCGGAGCCGTAGCCAGTCGGCGTCCCGGGCGTGGGCGTGGAAGTGCTCAGGCACCTGCCGCATCGTCGTGTCGAGCCGCCAGTTGCCGGCGCCGAAGCGGGTATCGGCCGCAGCCGACAGCTCGGCGAGGAGCCGCTCCCGGACAGCGGCCGGGGCGTCGGGGCCGTGATCCCACCACACGGCCATCGGTACCGAACACGCCTCGCAGTCGGCCACCCAGCCATCCTCGGTGGCCGCGTACCAGTGCGTGAAGCGATCGGCCCGACAGAGCTCGCAGTCGATATCGGTCGGGGGAAAGGGCCGCTCGAAGCGGGGATCGGAACGCTCGTCGGATCCGGGCTCGGCGCCCGCGCCCGGAACGGGTTCAGACACCGTCGAGGGCGGCCCGTAGCTCGGCGACGAAGCCGACCGCGTCGTCGATCGAGCCGCCGTCGAGCAGTCGGCGGATGATCGCCGAGGCCACGACGACACCGTCGGCCACCTGGGCCACCTCCGCCGCCTGCTCCGGGCTGGACACGCCGACGCCGATGATCACCGGACGATCGGTGATGCCCTTCAATCGCCGGGCGATCTCGATGGCGCTCGCCGCCAGCTCGGCCCGCTCGCCGGTGATGCCGACGAGCCCGACGCCGTACACGAAGCCTCGGGAGCGAGCAGCGATGCGGGGCAGCCGCTCGTCGGGAGCGGTCGGGGCCGCAAGTAGAACGGTCTCGATGCCCTCTCCATCGGCCGCCTCCGTCCACGGCCCGGCCTCTTCGAGCGGCAGATCGGGCAGGATCGCAGCCGAGAAACCGGACTCCCGCAGCGAGGCGGCGAATCGACGGTGGCCCATCCGGAAGCAGATGTTGTAGTAGGTCATCGCCACCAGTGGCACGTCCGCCTCGGTCTTGGATACCTCGTCGAGGACCGAGATCGGGTTCGAGCCGGCCTCGAGCGCCAGCGTCGATGCCTCCTGGATGGTCGGGCCGTCCATGACGGGGTCGCTGAACGGTATGCCGATCTCGAGGGCGTCGGCCCCGACCGATGCGAAGCCCTCGATCAGCCGCGGCCAGTCACCGACGGGATAGCCACCGGTGACGTAGGGCAGGAGCAGCTTGCGGCCCTCGGCGCGGCGGGCTCGCAGGTGGGCCTCGAGCGAGACGGGACTCGAGCCGTCGTTCCGGCTCACAGCCGCACCGTCTTCAGCGCCTCGGGGTCGCGGTCGAGGATCGCCTGCACCTGGGCGACGTCCTTGTCGCCCCGGCCGGACAGGTTGAGCAGCACGGTCCTACCGGCGAGCTCGTCGCGGGCCTTCACCATCCACGCCAACCCGTGTGCCGGCTCCAAAGCGGGGATGATGCCCTCGGTCCGTGACAGGAGCTGGAACGCGTCAAGCACCTCGGCGTCGGTGACCGGTTCGTAGCGGGCTCGACCGATGTCGGCGAGGTGGGCGTGCTCGGGACCGATCCCCGG
>Ga0224508_10002755_pt1 | contig 14806 bp, 14 predicted proteins | sample SF_Jan12_sed_USG_4_FD_170157 | JGI IMG/M metagenome (GOLD analysis project Ga0224508, IMG submission 170157) | Sediment microbial communities from San Francisco Bay, California, United States - SF_Jan12_sed_USGS_21 | ecosystem: Environmental > Aquatic > Marine > Sediment | place: USA... | reverse complement strand
GGGGCCCTGCTCTTCCTCGCGGATGCGTTCACCCATTTCGAAGCGTTCTGCTTCGCGGGCTTCGGTGCCATTGAACTCAACCCGAATCAGGGCTTTCGACGACAAGCCGCCAATAAATGCATTGCCGTTCCAGTCGGCAAACATGTCACCACTGTAGATCATCAGTCCACCCGGCGAGATGGCCGGGACCCAATAGGCTTTTGGCGCCTCGAATTCGGGTCGCGTGTCATGATCAGGGATCTCTTCGCCACTGTAATGATCACCATTCGAAACAATCGGGTAACCGTAGTTGTGGCCACGCAGAACGAGATTCAGTTCATCGCCATGGCGCGGGCCCATTTCCTGGTTCCAAAGCCTGCCCTCAGCATCAAATGCCAGGCCGAGTGGGTTGCGATGACCCAAAGACCAGATTTGCGCAGTCACGCCGCCCTGATCGAAAAAAGGATTGTCCTCCGGTACCGATCCGTCATCGTGCAATCGAATGATCTTGCCGAGATTCATTTGCATATCCTGCGCGGGGTCGAATTTCTGGCGTTCGCCGGAAGAGATGAACAGGTAGCCGTCAGGTGAAAAAGCTATGCGATGACCGTAGTGCCCGCGCCCGCTGACCTTCGGATCCTGACGCCAGATGACAGAGACATCGCTCAACGCGCCGCCACCATCGTCCAGCGTCAGTGTGGCGCGGACTACCGCCGCGCCGCGGGTATTGCCATCGCCGGCTTCAGCATAGCTAAGGTACACAACGTTATTGGTCGCAAAATCAGGATGCAGAACGACATCACCCAAACCACCCTGCCCACCGTAGGCCACGTCCGGTACGCCGGATACCGGCGCCGAAATACCGCCGTTGACGGTAACGATTCGCAACCGGCCACGTTTCTCGGTCACCAGTATGCGTCCGTCGGGTAAAAACGTCATCGCCCAGGGCTCATCCAGTTTCGCTACTGGTGTTGCGACAAACGGCCAGTCCTCATCGTTTGCCGTGGCGCAGGCAAAGAACGACATACAGGCCAGCAAAACGACTATTTGTTTCATCGCGGGATTCCCTTGCATTATTTAGTTGCGAATTTCCCAGACAGACTCGATCTCGACTGCGGCGTCCAGGGGCAATGCGTTTGTACCGAGTGCAGCTCGTGCCGCCAGTCCCGCTTCGCCGAAAACTTCCCGGAATAAATCCGATGCGCCGTTTACGACACCTGATTGGCCTGTGAACTCGGGCACGCAACTAACAAAGCCCCGAATCTGCAAAGCTTTCACGACACGATTCAGGTCGCCACCGCAGGCGACCCTGAGTTGTGCGATCACGCGCAGCGCCGCAAGCCTTGCCGCCTCGTAGCCTTGCTCTGGCGTCAGGTCCGCTCCCACTTTTCCGGCGGTCGGCACGTCAGTGTCCAGTGGCGGAATATTGCCGGCGATAAAAACCTGGTTGCCACTGACCCGGAATGGAACATAAGCAGCGACCGGACCGGCCGGTTCCGGCAGGGTCAGGCCCAGTTCTTTGATGCGAGCCTCCGCACCTGACCCTGCCTGCGCGGATGCTGCTTTTGACAGACCGAGCGCCACCGAAGCAGCGCCAATCATTTCAAAAAAAGTTCTTCTGTTCATTCTTCATCCTTTGAGTAATACGGAACTTTGTCCCCTTCAAACGCTTCCATTTCGACGCGCACATCTACCGTTGATGCGAGCATCCAGTCCGGCAGGGGATTGACGCCATATGCACGGTTATCAAGTGTTGCAACGGCCGTGAAGCCGACATTATTGAGTTCATAAAAGGGATGCATGACTTTCTTGTTGTAGGTTACGTCAAACGTGATCGGCAGGGTTACCCCTTTGATAGTCAGGTCTCCCGTCATCCGCGCGGTCTTCTCACCGGATTGTTCGATCTCCGTGCTCTTGAAATGTATCTGCGGGTGCTGCGCTGTATCAAAGAACTCAGGATTCGGCATCTTGCTGTTCAACTCCGGGCTGAACGTATCGATGCTGGACACCGGAACAGTGACTTCAACACTGCTGTTCTCCATGTTCTCTTCGTCAAACATAAACTGGATATCGTGCTCGACGAAGCGGCCACCGTAATTCGACAAGCCCATGTGGCTCACTGTGAAATAGATTCTCGTGTGCCACCTGTCCGGCGTATACAGCAGCGGCTCGGCATACGTGACAGCAGGCGCCTGCAGCAGTGTTGCCAGCATTATGGAAACCGCTATGCTCTTGCGGATCATGTCGATATCCCCCGGGGCATGATGTAGGTGGTGTAGACTTCCGGCTCTTTTGTTTTGGTCGTTTTCGGTGAGACCCTTGGACAATAACAAAATTCGCAACTTCTTTGTCGCAGCGCTAAGCACAGTATTGTTGCTGGGCTCACTGTCGCTGGATGCCGCCAGCAGCCATCCGGTTCGTGGCACCGGCGGCATCGTGTCCTCATCGTCGGCGATTGCCTCAGAAGTCGGTGTCGAAATCATGAAAAACGGCGGCAATGCCGTTGATGCTGCGATTGCTACTGCATTCGCGATGGCGGTCACCTGGCCGACAGCGGGCAATATCGGCGGCGGCGGGTTCATGATCTACCATGGCGCGGACGGCGAAGCGACCGCCTTCGACTTCCGTGAAAAAGCGCCGCTCGCGGCCACCAAAACCATGTACCTGGACGAAGATGGCAACATCCGCAACAACTCGAACCACGACAGCCTCCTGGCCGTCGGCGTTCCCGGCACGGTCGCCGGCATGGAGCTAGCCCACCAGCGCTTCGGATCGCTGGAGTGGCAAGAACTCTTGCAGCCCGCCATCGATCTCGCCCGCGATGGAATGCCGATTAGCTGGCACCTGCACGACTCATTCAAACGCCTGAAATCGTACTGGGACCGCTACCCTAGCTCCGCAAAAATATTTCTCAGGAAAGACGGCTCGTTTTACCAGCCCGGAGACACGTGGAAACAGCCAGACCTCGCGGACACGCTCGAGAGAATCCAGAAAGACGGTAAAGACGGATTTTACAAAGGCAGGACTGCGCGGTTAGTTGCCGACTTCATGAAAAAGAACGGCGGCATTATCACAACCGAAGATATGGCGAAGTACCAGGCGATTGAGCGCGAACCAATTCGCGGCAATTACCGCGGTTATGAAATAGTCAGCATGCCACCACCGAGTTCCGGCGGTGTCGTGATGGTGCAAATGCTGAATATTCTCGAGGGTTTCGATCTCGGGCAGATCGGTCACAACTCTGCGCTCTATATACACCTGCTGACCGAGGCCATGCGTCGCGCTTACGCCGATCGGGCAAACTTTCTTGGCGACGCGGATTTCAACGAAGACCTGCCGATCGCTACACTGACATCGAAAGAGCACGCAGCCGCGCAACGCGCAACGATCAACATGGATTACAAATCCGAAAGCGACCCTGCGAAATTCGCTCAGCTGTACGAGAGCGAGGAAACCACCCATTTCTCAGTCGTCGATAAAGATGGCAACATGGTATCGATGACATATACGCTGGAACACGGCTTTGGATCCAAAGCGGTTGTCGAAGGCGCCGGCTTCTTGCTTAACAACGAGATGGGCGATTTCAATGCACGACCCGGCGTCACACTAAGGGACGGCACGATTGGCACGGTCGCTAACCAGATTCGCCCGGAACAACGCATGCTTTCAAGCATGTCGCCGACTGTAGTGGCAAAAGACGGCGTGCCACTTTTCGCAACCGGGACGCCGGGCGGCCGCACCATCATTAATACGACGATGCAAACCATCCTGAATGTCATTGACCACGACATGAATATTGCGGAGGCGCTGGCCGCGGGCCGCATTCACCACCAGTGGTTACCGGACAGCACGCGTATCGAAAGCAAATTATTTTCAGCAGACACGCTGAAGCTGTACGCAGCGCGCGGGCACGTCATGAGAAGGTCGAGTGGCATTGGCACGGCGATGATGGTTTACCGTGATCCGCACACTGGTGTTTTATCAGGCGCCGCCGACCCGCGCGCCGCCGACGGCGGTGCCGTCGCGTATTGATGGACTAAGGCTAGAAAGCGTACTCGATTGAAATAGCCGTAAATTTGTCTGTGTTGACGCTGCCAACAGGCACGTCCGAGTTGTTTCTTAACGTGTATGAAAATACGATTGCAAAGTCACTTAGTAACTTTGCGCGCACTGCGCTGACAGACTCGATGAAAGTATTGTCAGAGCCTTTTTCCACGGAAATATTCTGCTCGAAATTCGATGTTTCACTGAATGTCCACACATAATCCATGCCAAGCGTTCCGATAACGCCGCTTTCGCTGGTACCGTCACTCAGGTCGGCACTCCGATGACCGGCACCAATTTCGGCACTGAGTAAATGGGCGGGCGTGTTAATAATCCGGCGTCCGTAACCGATGGCCTCACTGAGTTGCTCATCAACACCGCTAAAGCGATCCTTGCGCCAGTTGACCACGCCAAATACATAATTGTGCTCGCTGAAATCGTAGGCTGATTTCCAGTCGGCCGCGTAAGCCTCGGACGTCGAAACATCCGTTTGCTCCGCGCCAAGGGCGGCACCACCGAAAGTGTGCGTCCATTTGTTCCTGGCATAGGAAACTTCGAACGCCGAGTTGTAGCTCGTGGAATCTGTGTTTCCGGAGGTACTCAGAAAGCCGAGCGAAGCATTACCTGACCAGGGGCCTTCTTCCTCTGGCGCGCTGCCGGCTTGCGACCAGGCAACGCCAGAAAACAGGATCAGAGTTACAAGCAATACACCATTCCGGAACATGTTCGGATCTCCAGTTGATCATTTGACAAAAAAAGAGTACGCGGGATGCTGTGAGCAGCACCGCGGCGCGCAATGCTAGTTTATTGTCAGGAAAAATACACGCGGGTTCTGTAAACAATTGTTACATGATCGACATCTTGTCTTGACGACTGCAAGTTCCAGAGGGAATCAGGGATTTTCCCGCGGCGGGAGCGCTTTCAGGTAGGTGGCGATGGCCTTGCGGTCTGCGGGTGTCAGCTTACTTGTGTTGTCTTCGATGACATCGCCCATCGAACTGCCACTAAAATCGCCGTCGGGCAACATGCCGATATCCAGGAAGTACTCGATATCGCTGATCGACCAGCGACCGATGCCATCGACGCGGTGCTGCGAAATATTGGGAATACTTTCATCGCCCATCGTGCTGCCCGCCATCTCCATATCCGCATCCAGCACGCCCAGGGTGCTGCGCGGCGTATGGCATTCACCGCAGTGACCGAGGTGACGCACGAGATACGCGCCGCGGTTCCACACGTCATCTTTCGAAGCATCCGGTGTAAACCTGGCAGCGTCGAAATTCAGTTCCTTCCAGGCACCCGCAGCCAGGCGCGTCGACATATACCAGGCGAGATCGTGCTCTTTACTTTCCTTACTGATGGGTTCGAGACTGAACAGGTAGGCTTTCATCGCCAGCAAATCGTCGCGACTTGCACCCGTATAAGACGTGTAAGGAAATGCGGGAAAATAGTGATCGCCTTCCGGACTGATGCCCTCCCAGAAAGCGTCTACAAAATCGTCGTCGGACCAGTTGCCAATCCCGGTATCTGCATCCGGCGTAATGTTTGGTGAATAAAACGTACCGAACGGTGATTCCATCGCGCGTCCGCCGGCAAGTGGTACCGCGTCATCAACATCTTCGGTATGACAGGAGATGCAACCTCCCGCATACACAAGGTATTTGCCGCGCTCGACGATGTCGTCCTGCGCCAATGCAGCAACGGCCGCCAGGATTATGGCGGCCGCTAACACTGCATTTAGTTTGTTGCTAGTCTTGTGCAACGCGGAACTCGTCGTGGCAACCACGGCAGGATCCACCGAGGTTTCTGAATGCGCCACCGATTGCTTCCGCATCACCACTATCCGCTGCGGCGACAAACGCTGCCGCGGCTTCCTGAATTTTCGTAATAGCGGCCGCAAACTCTTCCGTGTCCTCCCAGATCACCGGCAGAGCCTCGGAATCTCCAATATCAGATCCTTCCTGAAATATATTGTGAAGCTCACTGACACCGTATTCGATACCGCGAGCGTGGTTTGCGATCTGCCCATTATCGTCGACCAGTCCGCGCATGGTCATTGATGCTGCAACAAGATGGCCGCGCAACGTGGTCATTATGGCAGCGCGATAATCGAAAGCGTCTTCCGGTGTGGTGTCCGCCGCGGCGTGGACAGAGATACCCATGGTCACGGCAACCGCCGTCAAAATACTGATCAACTTGCGAAACATCTTTTTCTCCATTCTGGTGATTGACTGCGCCGAGAGCATAGCAGGGACTGCGGCTAATACGCACCCCGTACGGTGTTTCCCTGATCCCTAATGCGTTCCAGTAATGTAGAATCGCTTACTGGAAGTGGTTCCATTTGAGAGGTGTGATGGCTATGAGACGTATTGTAACGATTACCGGGATCCTGCTTGCCCTGGCCGCTTTGAGTGGCTGCGAGGCCGATCGCATGTCCGAGAAGGGCTTTAGCCTGCCCGAAGGCAATGCGATCGATGGCCAGAAAGCATTCGTTTACCTGCATTGCTACGAGTGTCATACGATAAAAGACGTGGATTTGCCGCCCGTACTCTCCGACACCCAGCCCTATGTGGAACTGGGCGGACGGGTCTCTCAGGTCAAGACTTACGGACAGCTGGTTACATCGATCATCAATCCGTCGCACAAGCTTGCACCGGGTTATCCGATAGAGACCATCACAGAAGGCGGTCAGTCGAAAATGCCGTTGTACAACGGCTATATGACGGTCCAGGAACTCATCGACATCGTGTCATTCCTGCAGCCGCACTACGAGGTGATCGTACCTCAGTATCACTACCGCGTTTATCCATGATTTGAATTACAGCCAGCAGCTTGTTGAAAAACGCAGTTTGTCGACAAGCTGCGTGCGGTACAGGGATGTACCGCCATTTTTGACGGCTTCAAGCCGTTGAGAATGGGAGACTTTCGAAATCCGCGCTTTTCGAAAGGCGATGTTGAAAAAACCATGGAAGGATTTTGTCAACAATCTATTAGTCCGTTGAAGGATTCCCCCGGCCTTCGGCGGACAATTTCTTGCGCATCTCGTTGACGTGCGCCTCATAATCCTCGCCAGTCTCAAAATCAGTGAAGCGCGCGTAGCGCCGGTGTGGATCCAGCACTTTCCGGGCATGCTTGATCGGGCACCAGTACATTTCGGTGCGTGAGACTATCTGCCTCGTATATGACAACAGCCCGTCGGCGTACCCGCAAAACATGCAATTCACTTTTTCGATTACGTTCAGGTATCCCAGGTGATGACGATCCACGACCACGTAATTCGATCGCCTGACTTTAGGAATCCTGTATAGCGGGAAGCAAACGGACTGGTAAACGAAAAGAAAGACATCGAGCATGACGAAGGGAACGATCATGGCGTAAATGAACGGTGCCGACACAATGTTTCTCAGTTCGCTTTTGCGCAACCAGGGTAACACCCCGGTTTTGAGTTCATGGTGGATCCGTCGCAGATTCTCCTCAAATCGAATCTTTGACCCTTCGATGCGATAGTGCAGCCGCTCTTGCTGTTCGTCTATGACAGTCGCGAGTTCTTCTTCCAGCTCGCTGATTTCATTCAAGATCCTTCGAATGTTTTCATTCATCATGTCCACCGTTTAATGTCATAGTCATTCTAGGCTAACGGGCAGCTCCGTGGTGAACTTCGCAAAGGGTACGTACTCAAACAGGCATCGATTTCGACGGAGTTTTACTGCAATGACGCCAATTGGACCAAAGTCAGCGCTTTGTTTAGCGGTTACCTGGCTGCTGCTGGCCGGCAATCCGGCGTTAACACAAACAAACGCCGCTGCAGCGCAGGATCATCTGCGTGCGGCTGCTCAGGCGTATCGCGACGGGGACTTCGCAGGATTTACGACATCACTGGAGACCGCCGTTGCGCTAAACCCGTTTAGCCTGCCCAGTCAATACAACCTCGCTTGCGGCTATGCGCGCACCGGCCGTGAAGAAGAGGCGCTGGCGATATTGGGCAGCCTGGTTGCGGCACGGGTCGATTTCGGCATGGCCGCGGATCAGGATCTCGCATCGTTGCATGGCAATCCGCAGTTCGATCGACTCGTCAGCGAACTCGACGCGAACCTGCAACCCGTTCGTGCAAGCGAGCACCGTTTCACGCTCGATCAGCTGGGACTGATTCCGGAGGGCATTGCGCACGACAGCCAAACCGGCCGCATCTTTTTCGGCAGCATGCGAACCGGCGATGTATATGTCATCGACGGAAATGAGCAGTTGTCGAAATTTTCGACTGTGCATCATGACGGCAAGCTGGCGGCAATCGGCATGTCGGTCGATCAACCTAACAACATCTTATGGGTAGTTGGTTCGTCCTCGTTCCTCGTCGAGGAATTTGACGAGGAAGCACCTGCCCGCGACGGTGTATTCGGTTTCGATCTCGATAGCGGTGATCTGGTTAAGAAATACATCGCAGACGAATCGATCGAGAATTTCAACGATGTAGTCGTCGGTGTTAACGGCGAACTATATGTCAGCGGCTCAGCGCTGAGCGTCATTCGAAGCGGCAGCGGGAAGATTGAGCCGATCGATACAAGCCTGCCGATTTTCGGTTCCAACGGAATTGCAGTACGACCCGATGGCAGGCGGATCTTTGTCAGCTCCTACCCGGTCGGCATTGCAGCAGTAAATCCGGACACTGGCGAGTCACAGTGGCTGGCGGCACCCGACAATATTTCGCTGTACGGCATCGATGGACTTTACTGGTACGAAAGCGATCTCATTGGCGTACAGAACGGCGTTCGGCCGTGGCGGCTCTTACGCATGCAGTTGAATGAAGAACAAACCGCCGTGACGAATGTTCGATTGATCGAATTCGCGAATGCTGATGTCACTGCTACAACCGGCGCAATTGTCGGTGACGTAATCCATTACGTTGGCCAGGGACCGGAACCCAACTCAGTCCCAAGCCATTTCCCGGAAGCCATTGCGAAGTTCGCGGGAAAAATCGTCGTAATGACTGCGCCCTTGAATTAAAGTCGGCACATCGTCGGCAAAATAAGAAAAAACAATGACCGATCCGAGCTGGTATTCGATACTGCCGCCAATTATCGCGATCGTCCTGGCCATCTGGACCAAGCAGGTCATCCTGTCCCTGTTTAGCGGTATCTGGATGGGCTTCACATTGATGAGTGGCTTCAACCCACTGGCCGGCGCGACGGCCAGTATCGATGGTTTGATCAATGTATTCGCTGATGCGGGCGACTCAAGAGTCGTCGTATTCACGTTACTGGTCGGCTCACTTATCGCGACGATTGAGTATTCGGGCGGTGTCAGGGGATTTGTGCATTTCCTGGAAACGCGACGCTGGGTGCATAACAGGGTGCGGGCACAGATCCTCGCCTGGGCGACCGGACTGGTCATATTTGTCGAATCCAACATCACCTTGCTGGTTGCAGGCTCGGTCAGTCGACCACTGTTTGACCGTTACAAGATTTCCAGGGAAAAACTCGCGTACCTGATCGATGCCACGTCCGCCCCGGTGTGCGTCATGATCCCCCTGAATGCGTGGGGCGCAGTGATTATCGGCCTCGTTGCTTCAACCGGCGTCGACAACGCGTTGCAGGTTTTCATAGCGTCGATTCCATACAACTTCTACGCAATCGTTGCGATCATTCTTGCGGCGATTGTTATCTGGAAGAATATCGACATCGGCCCAATGAAAAAGGCAGAGGAGCGTACGCAGAACGGGGACATCCTTTGGCCGGGCGCATTACCGATGGTTGATATTTCCGCGGAACACGCTGCCGAAGACGACGGCGAGATCCCATCTGCCGCGTTAATGGTCCTGCCGATCCTGACGATGGTCTTCATGATGCCGGTCGGTCTTTATATCACCGGCGACGGCAATCTCATCGAGGGGTCCGGTTCGGTTTCGGTGCTTTGGGCAGTCATTGCCGCTATCCTGGTCTGCTGGATCATGATTCTTGCGAAGGGCAGTAGCTCGATAAACGAACTGATGCGCATCTTCATGAAAGGCGCGGCTGCGCTACTGCCAATAGCAACGATCCTGTTGTTCGCGCTGGCGCTTGGTGACGTTGCGCAAATGCTCGGCACCGGCGTTTATGTTGCCGGTGTTGTGGGGGGCACGGTTCCGGGCCCGCTGCTGGCGCCGCTGATCTTCATTGTCTCGGCGTTTATCGCTTTTTCCGTCGGATCGAGCTGGGGCACGTTTGCAATCATGATTCCTATTGCCATCCCTATCGCAACAACGCTGGGCTTCCCGGTGCCGCTCTTTCTCGGCGCCGCGATATCGGGCGCAATATTTGGAGATCACGCATCGCCGATCAGCGACACGACGGTCGTTGCATCGATGGCGTCAGCCACCGATCACATCGATCATGTCAGGACACAATTGCCGTATGCATTGCTTGCCGCAAGCATCGCTGCAACTTTCTTCCTCATCGCGGGAGTTGTCTAGCAGTCTGTCGAAAAACTATGTTTTTCGACAGGTTGCGCGCGGTACAGGGATGTACCGCCATTTTTGATGGCTTTGAGCCATTGAAAATGAGAGCGATTCGAAAACCACGTTTTTCGAATCGCGAAGTTGAAAAAGGCATGGATGCTTTTTCAACAGCCTACTGGACATATCCGCTAAAGCAAAAAGCGACCGGGCCGGTCATGACCGCCGTGCCGTCGTCGCGGATCTCGATACGAACAGGGCCCGCCGGCATTTCTACCAGCATTTTATTGCTGTCGGTAATGCCACGCGCAAGTGCGGCGTAGGCAGCTACGCACGCACCGCTGCCACAAGCAGTGGTGAGACCGGCGCCGCGCTCGTACACGACCAGGCGCATAGCCTCTTCCGACATCATCTGCGCCACACCAACATTGACCTGGTTCGGAAACAAAGGATGCTGCTGAATTTTCGGTGCGATCGATTCAATGTCGATTGCATCGAGATCATCGACAAAAAACACGACGTGTGGATTACCGATGGCAAGCACAACACCGTCACTTAGCGGACCAAATGCAAGATCCAGGTGGCAGGTATCGCGTTCTTCGGCGAGCGGAATGTCCCGCCATTCCATCGTCACCTGCCCCATAGCGCAACCGACTTCCAACGGTCCGGCCCGCGTGCAGGCTAACGGACCAGCGATTGTTTCGATCACGACAGCATCAGTTGCGGACTCCTCCAGCAACAGCCATGCAACGCAGCGCGTTGCGTTACCGCAGGCTTCGACTTCGCGGGCATCTACATTCAGGATTCGCATGAATGCGTCGGCACCGGAATCCCTCGGCGGCTCAACGATGATCAGCTGATCGGCACCGACGCCGGTCTTCGGATTACAGATGCGGATGATTTCTCCGGCGTCCGGGCGATACGGCTCCTCGCGCGCATCCACAATCACAAAGTGATTCTCGAGACCGTGCATCTTGAGGAAAAAACGTCCCGTCGGGCCTTTTCCGAAGGCAGGTGATTCAGGCATTGGAAAGTCGGATATCCATTGGATGGTCAGCGATCGATTATACAAACAGGCTTTTGCGTATGTGCAATCCAAGCGTTACATTGCATGCTCGAACCCGGGACGGACTTAATAAGTCCGTCCCGGGTTCGACGATGCAAGGAGTAAACAAGGCGATGACTGAGCAACTTTTCCGCGAAGACTCTTATCTGAAGGACTGCCAGGCGACTGTGGTCGAGGCGGGCCCGGAAGGAATAGTCCTCGATCAGACGGTTTTCTATCCAATGGGTGGCGGTCAACCGGGCGACACCGGAAAGATCAGCTGGGATGGCGGCAGCGTAGACGTCACCGATACCCGCTACGGCGACGGCGGCACTATCCGCCATTTAGCCGGCGAAGACGCCACACTTCCAGAACCTGGCGCAACAGTAACGGCCACGCTGGACTGGGATCGTCGTTACCTGCATATGCGCATGCATACGGCGTTGCACCTGCTCGGTTCTGTCCTGCAATACGGTGTGACTGGCGGCAACATCTCGGCGGCAAAGAGCAGACTCGATTTCGACATGGAAGACACTATTGACAAGGAACAGGTAAATGCCGATGTCCAGGCCCTGGTCGCCGCCGACCATCCGGTGACTTGCCGCTGGATCACGGATGCGGAACTCGATGCACAACCCGACCTGGTGCGCACGATGTCCGTGCAACCGCCAAAGGGCGCTGGAAAAGTCCGGCTACTGGAAATCGAAGGCGTCGACCTGCAGCCCTGCGGTGGCACCCATCTGAAATCGACCGGCGAAGTCGGCCAGGTCCGCGTTGGCAAGGTGGAGAAGAAGGGGCGGCACAACCGGAGGGTGTCTATTCTCTTAGATCAATAGATGAAATGCATCGCGGCTAAAGTCCAGTCCGCCCACGTAGTAATTTTTGACACTTTGGCTGACGCGGACTGACGTTTACTGCACTAAAGATCAATCCGCATTAGTCATAAAGCCCAATTCGAAAGTGAAGGCGGATTGGGCTTTAGCCGCGATAAAAAAAAGCCCCAATTTGCCCGCGTTGTGGAGAGCGGTTGCCAGATCGGCGCAAATTGATCTTCAGTGCATTAATCAATAACGCGCAAAATTTCTGCCAAAAAAAGCCCGGCATTGCCGGGCTTTTTCTTTCGTGCTTGCTGCATCCTAGTCTGCATCATCCCCTGTCGATGCGAGGTAGCGATTCGCTTCCTCGAGCACCGGGAAGTCCCGGTCTTTCCAGACTTCAGCCAGCTTCTGATACTGCTTCTTCGCACCGGATTCATTGCCAACGGCAGCGTATGAACGTGCCAGGCCAAGCAACGACAGCGGCCGGTTCGGCGTGCGCTGCAAGGACCGTGCGAACTGATCAGCAGCTGCGTCGGCCTGGTTGGCTTCAAGCAGTGCTTCACCATAGAGCTCGTGAATTGGCTTTAAAGGGTTCGGCGCGCCATTCGGCGGCCGCATCGACTCGGCGATCGCGACGCCTTCCGAAAGCATCGCGAGGCCTTTGTCCGTATCGCCTTCGGCAATCGCCAGCATACCGGCAACCGAACGATGCATGATCTGCATCGGTTTTGCGTTCCTCGCATAGTAGGAGCGATCGCTGTTATCAAGCTCTGCAGATTTGGCGGCCAGGCGTTCGGCAGCTTTGCGGGCCGTATCCAGCTTGCCAAGATGTACCGCGCTCAGACCCGTCGCGAGCAACTCGGTTTCGTGAGAACTCTCGGTAACCGGCAGCGTCTTCCATTGTTGCGTCTCAATCACCATTCTTGCTTTAACCGTAGGCAATGCATCGACGACTCGCTGCTGAGTGGAATTCCTTTCCGCGACACCTTCCATGCGTTTGATCCACATCGCAGCCCGATCGTAGTCCCCGAGCTGCAGGTCGCCATATTGACCCCAGTCCAGTGCATGCGTCATATCGCCAGCCATGTCACCGGGCACCCACAGAGCAACTGCGGCACCGTAAGCTGACTCGTTGGAATCGGAAACTTCCTGCCACATGCCGTGTTGAATAAAGATGTGCGTTGGCATGTGCCGGGCGTGCGATACCGCCGGAGCGATATCGTCGAATACCCATGCTGCCTGCAATGCTATTGGCGCGTGTATCGGATCGTCGAACGCATGAATCGTGTAATGAACAGCGCCAGGATGTCGTGGATTACGTTGCGTGAGACCCATAGCGATGGAACCGGCGAGCACGTTCTGGCGATGCCCTTCGCCTGCCGGCCCGGCAGACATCAGCAGTGACAACGCGTAATACGCTGCAACTTCTTCATCATCCGGATAGCGTTCATACATGCTACGCATCTTGTGCATGTATGCAGTGCGGCGCTCCATCGTGTCGCCGTCACCGAAAAACAGTGCGTCGACTGCGGCGATGAAGCCTTTCTCACGATCCGTTGGTGCGGAAGCAATACGTTCTTCGGTGGTCGAGCCGAGTTTGCTCAGAACCGCCATCGGCGTTTCGCGATCCCACTCGGAAATCAACGGATGGTTATATGTCAGCGATTCGCCCCAGTAGGCCATCGCGAAATCAGGATCTGCCTTTTGCGCCGCCTGGAATTCGGTGCGGGATTGCTTCCAGCCGAAGCTGTGCAAAATCGCCACGCCGCGCAGGAAATGCGCCTGGGCTTCGGGCGATCCCGAGGTTGGGAAAGTGATCGTGCCTACATCGTCCATCTCTGCCGCATTGGCTGAGAAAGCGAGGAAAAACAGGCTGATAGAAAGGATAAAACGCTTCATGAGGGTCTCCCCGAGAGATCTTGTTATGTGCTTTCTGCTGGTTGACTCAACCCGCAAGCATACGCTGATTCCGGGTATTGCGGAATAAGGCCGGCGAAAGTGTTCGGCGGGCAAAAGCCGGTTTTGCGACTTACCGGGGGTTTCTTGGCGTGTACAACTCAGCCTCGGCTGTAGTCAATTTCTTGACCTTCAGGTGCCAGTCTATGAACGAGCCGTTGATCCGGAAGCGATAGCTGCCGGACTCATTGAAGAGCCGCACGCCGTTGCCGAGACTCTTGGTGCGCAGGACGCTACCTTTGAGTACGCCCGTGCGACCGTCGACGAGATCCAGGTCGAAAGACAGCATGCTTGTGTATTCGCTGTTGATTCGCCAGTCCAGGATCCACGGCCCCTGAACTTTGAATTCCGCGGTCGTCCTGTTACCGCTGCCTTTGAATTCGACGATAAGTTGCTCTGCACTGGCCGTTGCACCAACCGCGACCAGCAACAGTGTTGTAACAGAAATTGTGAAATACCTGATCATGGTTAACCTCATCGGACTATCAATATTTGATCCCACCAGATCTGTCAACCTGTGACTACGGCGTCTTAACG
>Ga0224508_10002754_pt1 | contig 14810 bp, 18 predicted proteins | sample SF_Jan12_sed_USG_4_FD_170157 | JGI IMG/M metagenome (GOLD analysis project Ga0224508, IMG submission 170157) | Sediment microbial communities from San Francisco Bay, California, United States - SF_Jan12_sed_USGS_21 | ecosystem: Environmental > Aquatic > Marine > Sediment | place: USA... | reverse complement strand
GGCGCCGCCTGGTATTTTGCGTTTCGCGAATTCAGCCGGGTCAAGGGCCGCTGGGGTTACCTCGAAGCCATCCAGCGCGCCAAGGATCCATCGATTTTCGTGGTCCTGTTCGAGGACAGCGCGGCGATGCTCGGCCTGATGGTGGCATTCATCGGTGTTCTACTGACGCAGACGACCGGAATCCTGATATTCGATGGTATCGCTTCGGTCATCATCGGCCTGATTCTGATCGGCACCGCGGTCTGGCTGGCCTATGAAACCAAGGGCCTGTTGATTGGTGAAAGCGCCAACCAGTCGGTTATTCGCGGCATACGCGATACTCTGCAGGCGAAGTCGAATATCGATCATGTCAATGAAGTGCTGACCATGCACATGGGGCCGGATTTTATACTCGCCAATATCAGCGTCGATTTTGCCGATGCCATCAGCGCGCAGCAGGTCGAGGCCGATGTTGCCGCGATAGACCGGTCGATCAAGCAGAAGTATCCGCAGATCAAGCGCGTCTTCGTGGAGGCGGAAAAACGCGGTAACAAGTATCCGCACAACAGTTAGGAGCCGACCGTGGGTAAGGAATCAGACAAGATACTGGGCCGGGTCAGCCATCTCGAGGATGGCGATAGCTCACGCGATATTTATGACGACTGGTCCGGCAGCTACGACAATCACCTGATCGAGGAATTCGGTTATATTTCGCCGGATATCGCGGCCCAGGCGTTGAGCGACGAAGTCGAGGAAAGCGAGGTTGCCATTATCGACTACGGTTGCGGCACCGGCCTGGTCGGTCAGTCATTGAACCAGCAGGGTTTCGAAATCGTCGATGGCATAGATATTTCCGAAGGCATGCTGGAGCGGGCGCGCGCGAAGCAGGTTTATCGCAACCTGATCCGTGGAGATCTGACGACGCGGATCGCGCTTGACGACGCGGTTTACGATGCCGCAACCTGTATCGGGTCGATGGGCGCGGGACATGTCGGCGCGGAACACATCCCCGAACTGTTGCGGCCGCTGCGGGCAGGGGCGCTGTTCGTCATTATCATTAACGGCAGGTACTATCTCTCGGGTGGTTTCGACAAGGCTTTTCGACAACTGGAGAGCGAGTCTCTGTGGCGCATCCGGCGGCTGGAGGAATTTAACTACATGACGCAGCTGGATCGCCCCGGCTGGTTGCTGGTCGCCGAAAAACAGGCATAGAGTTTACACAGAGTAAAATTCTGCCCCGATTGCCGCGCTTACTCGTGGCGCTCGAGAAAATCTTCCAGTTTTTGTGCAACGATGTCCCAGATCGCCATCGGCCCCGCGCTCTGCACCGTTTCCTTGCGCCAGTTTTCGACCGGCATGGTCTTGATTTGCTCCGCGTCCTGCGGCAGCTGCGCGCGCTGCTCTGCGAGACCCTTCAATTCGCCGCGGCTCTCGTGTCCGTCATCGAGATGTTCGGTAGCCTTGTGTGCCCGTTCGTAGAGTTCGTCGATATGCTTCAGGCGCGACTCGTATTCACGAATATGTTGATCGATTAACTGTTCTTTGGTGGTCATGCTATTTCTCCGATCGATATGACTTACATTACTACCGTTTATACTCCCTTGCCTGATCTATATCAAAAAAATGGGTTGATCGAGACTGGAGGCAAGGCTAATCTTCGGGCTCGTTTAAATCCGACCACCGCATGTCCACATCGACCTTACTCGAAACCCGGGATCTTGGCTGTATCCGCAACGATCGCCAGCTGTTCGAGCGCCTGAATTTCGCGCTCAAGGCCGGTGAAATGCTGGTTGTCGAGGGTCCGAACGGCTGCGGCAAAACCAGCCTGTTGCGCATTCTGACCGGGCTCAGGCTGGCTGATGGCGGCGAGATCCTGTGGCGCGGCGAAGCCATCGATCGCCTCGCCGGGGATTACTACGAGCAGGTTAACTACGTCGGTCATCATGACGGCAGCAAGCACGAACTGTCCTGCCTGGAAAACCTGCGCCTGGCGCGGGCGATGGGCGTGCCATCCGAACTCGATCTCGACGATGTGCTCGAGCAGGTGAATCTGTATGCCTACGGCGAGTCCGAGGTGGGTAGCCTGTCTGCCGGGCAGAAACGGCGGCTAGCGCTGGCGCGGCTGCTGGCCACGGATTCGCTGCTGTGGATTCTGGATGAGCCCTTCACCTCGCTCGACAAGGCCAGTATGGAAATGTTTTCCATCCTGTTCGAGCAACATCTGCAGCGCGAGGGCGTCATCGTGATTACTTCGCATCACGATATTTCGCTACCGACGATGGCGGTGCAGCGGCTCGATCTCGGTAAGCCGTCATGAGCCACCGTCTGTCGCTGGGCCAGGCCTTTATCTTTCTGCTCAGGCGGGATCTGTTGCTGGCGTTGCGTAATCGTGCGGAATACGCGATGCCGCTCTTGTTTTTCGTGCTGGTCATCACCATGTTTCCGCTGGCGCTGGGTGCTTTGCCGGAACTGCTGGCGCGTATCGCACCCGGCATCATCTGGGTGGCCGCGCTACTCGCGGCGATGCTGTCGCTGGACAGTATCTTTCGCTCGGACTTCGATGATGGCTCGCTTGAGCAGATTCTGCTGAGCGCGCATCCGGTGGCGATTCTGGTGCTGGCCAAGGTCAGCGCACACTGGCTGGTCACCGGTTTACCGCTGTTGATTGTGGCGCCGTTGCTGGCTGAAATGCTGGGCATGACGGCGGCGGCGCAACCGACGCTGTTGCTGACTATTTTGATCGGTACGCCGATCCTGAGCCTGATCGGCGCGATTGGTGTCGCATTGACGGTAGGTTTGCGAAAAGGTGGTATAATCCTGTCGCTTTTGGTGTTGCCTCTTTACGTGCCGGTGCTGATTTTTGCCTCCAGCGCGATCGATAATGCGGCGATGGGATTCGACGTTTCCGCGCAGATCTACATGCTACTGGCATTTCTGCTGCTGTCGGTCTCGCTATCGCCGTGGGCAACAGCGGCGGCTTTGAGAATGTCTGCAGGTTAAACGGGTTTTTATGTTTCTTTGGTTTCACAAATTGGGTTCGCCACCGCACTTTTATCGCATCGCCGGTAAATGGATTCCGTGGCTGAGCGGAATATTCCTGGCGTTGCTGGTGGCAGGGCTTTACGGTGGCCTGATACTGGCGCCGACCGATTACCAGCAGGGTGAGAGTTATCGCATCATCTTCGTGCACGTGCCGGCGGCCTGGATGTCTTTGTTCGTCTATGTCGTGATGGCCTTTTGCGGTGTCGTCATCATCGTCTGGCGCATGAAGCTTGCCGAAGTGGTGTTGATCAGCAGCGCGCCGATCGGCGCCAGCTTTACCTTTCTGGCGCTGGTAACCGGCTCGCTCTGGGGAAAACCCATGTGGGGCACATACTGGGTCTGGGATGCGCGCCTGACATCGGAACTAATTCTCTTGTTTTTGTATCTTGGCGTTATAGGCTTACATAACGCGATCGAGGACAAGCGCGTCGCCGCGCGCGCGGTCGCGATCCTGGCGCTGGTCGGTGTCGTCAACATCCCGATTATTCATTACTCGGTGGAATGGTGGCACTCGCTGCACCAGGGCGCATCGCTTTCCAAGTTCGACAAACCTTCGATGCCGCCGAGTATGTACGTCCCGATACTGCTTATGGCGCTAGCGTTTCAGTTTTATTATGCGCTGGCCCTGTTTCACAAGTGTCGGGCGGAATTGTTGCGCCGCGAACGCAACAGTAAATGGGTTGAGGAACTTTAGATGGCAGAATTTTTCCAAATGGGAGGCTATGCCGCCTTTGTCTGGCCGAGCTACGCGCTGTGCGCGCTGGTATTGTGGCTGAACTGGTATCTGCCGCGTAAACAACACGAGAAAGAATTGCGCCTGCTGAGGCGGCGCAGGAAGGCCGAGAAACGATGACTCCTGCACGCAAGAAAAGACTTTTCCTGATTTCACTGATGGTCGCCGGTGTCGGCGTCGGCGTTTATTTTGCGCTCAAGGCGCTGGACGAGAACATCATGTTCTTTTTTACCCCGACCGAGGTAACGCAAGGCAAGGCGCCGAACAACAAGCTGTTTCGCATGGGCGGTATGGTGGTTGAGGGTAGCGTTAGCCGTCCCGGTGATGGCCTCACGGTGCAGTTCGACCTGACCGACAATGACAAGCAGGTCACGGTGCGTTATGCCGGTATCCTGCCGGACCTGTTTCGTGAGGGGCAGGGCATAATCGCCAATGGCAAGCTCGACGACAGGGGCGATTTCATCGCGCAGGAAGTGCTGGCCAAGCATGACGAGGAATATATGCCGCCCGAGCTGGCCGGTATGCATAAGGAAAAAGACGGTCAGTCGGAGGGTTCTTACCAATGATTCCTGAACTCGGACATTTCGCGCTGATTATCGGGCTTTGTATCGCCTTCGTGCAGGCGCTGGTTCCGCTCGCCGGCACCGCGATGGGCGTTCAGCGCTGGATTGCGATGGCGGTGCCGGCCGCGCTGGCGCAGCTGTTGTTCATCGGCATTTCCTATGCCTGCCTGACCTGGGCATTTCTGGTGCATGATTTTTCGGTGCTGTACGCGGCGCAGAATTCCAACACCGAACTGCCGCTGATTTATCGCATTTCCGGGGTCTGGGGCGCGCACGAGGGTTCGTTGTTGTTGTGGGCGCTGGTGCTGTCTCTCTGGACTGGCGCAGTTGCCCTGTTTACACCGAACGTGCCGCGCGCGATGCGTGCCCGCGTGCTGGCGGTGCTCGGCCTGGTCAGTTGTGGTTTTCTGTTGTTTATCATCGTTACCTCGAATCCGTTCGAGCGATTGCTGCCGGCCGCGACCCAGGGCCGGGATCTCAATCCCCTGTTGCAGGACATCGGGCTGGCGATACATCCGCCGATGCTGTACATCGGCTATGTCGGCTTCGCAGTGGCCTTCGCGTTTTCGATCGCGGCGCTGATTTCAGGCCAGGTGGATTCCGCCTGGGCGCGCTGGTCGCGTCCCTGGACCAATGTCGCCTGGCTGTTTTTGACACTGGGAATCGCGCTCGGTAGCTGGTGGGCTTATTACGAGCTGGGTTGGGGCGGCTGGTGGTTCTGGGACCCGGTGGAGAATGCCTCCTTCATGCCCTGGCTGGTTGGCACCGCGTTAATGCACTCGCTGGCGATCACCGAAAAACGCGGCACTTTCAAAGCCTGGACCGCGTTGCTGGCGATTTTTGCCTTCGCGCTGAGCCTGCTCGGCACTTTCCTGGTGCGCTCCGGCGTGCTGACCTCGGTGCATGCCTTCGCCAGCGATCCCGAGCGCGGCGTGTTTATTCTCGGTTTCCTGGTACTGGTGGTCGGTGGATCGCTGACGCTGTACGCCTGGCGGGCGCCGCTGCTGAAGAGCGCCGCACAGACCAGTTTACTGTCGCGCGACGGCGCCCTGCTGCTGAACAACATTTTTCTCGCCGTGGTGACCGCGGCGATTCTGCTGGGTACCCTGTACCCGATAGCGATTGACGCCTTGGGCGGCAAGATTTCGGTCGGGCCGCCTTACTTCAACCTGATGTTTATCCTGATTACCGCGCCGCTCGGCGTATTGATGGGTGTGGGCATGCTCATCCGCTGGAAGAGCGATAGCCTGCAGCGGCTCAGGTCGAAGTTGCTGCTTCCGTTGCTGGCGGCGCTGGCGTTGGCGGCTGGCCTGAGTCTGATGCTGCCCGACTGGCGCTGGGCAGCGTTTGCCGGCCTGGCGATGGCGGTCTGGATCGCCATTACCGCGGCGCTTGCGATATATGAAAGACTTCGCAACCGTTCGCTTGCTTCGGCCCTGCGTTCAACGCCGGCCGGATTTTACGGCATGCTGCTGGGGCACCTCGGTATCGCGGTTTTTATCGTCGGTGTTACGCTCACCAGCCTGTACAACAAGGAAAAAGATTTGCGCATGGCGCCGGGCGATACCTATTCGGTGGCCGGTTATGAATTCACCTTTCACGGCGTTCGCGATTACGATATCGAGAACTACGTGTCCACGCGCGGCGGTTTTAGCGTGCGCTCGGAAAGCGGTGACTTTCAGGTAGACCTGTTTCCCGAAAAGCGTACTTACCGGGTTCAGACCATGCCGATGACCGAGGCGGCGATCGACGCCGGGTTCACCCGCGACCTGTTCATTGCGCTCGGCGAACCGCTCGGCCAGGACGGCGCCTGGGCAATACGAATATACTATAAGCCGTTTATCCGCTGGATCTGGCTGGGCGCAATCATCATGTCGATCGGTGGCCTGTTTGCCGCCAGCGACCGGCGTTACCGGCGGCTGGCGCGCAGCCGCAGCCCGGCGACCGCATCCACCGAGCAGGCATCATGATTCGATTCGCGCTGCCACTGGCGGTTTTCGTGTTAATGGTTGGCCTGCTGGGCTACGGCCTGCGCCTCGATCCCAAAAAAGTGCCGTCGCCGTTGATCGACAAGCAGGCGCCGGCGTTTTCGCTGGCCATGCTGGAAGATCCGGCGCGTAAGCTGTCGACGGGCGATATGATGGGCCAGGTCTGGGTGCTCAACGTATGGGCCTCGTGGTGCGTTTCCTGCCGCGCCGAGCACGAGGTGATCACCAATCTGGCGGGACGGAATCTGGTGACCGTGGTCGGGCTCAACTACAAGGACAAGCCGGAGGATGCGAAACGCTGGCTGCAGCAGTTCGGTAACCCTTACGCTACCAGCGTCATCGATGGCGATGGCCGCGTCGGCATCGACTGGGGCGTTTACGGGGTGCCGGAAACCTTTGTCATCGGCGCTGACGGCGAGATCAAGTACAAGCACATCGGCCCGGTGACGCATGAATCGCTGGAAAAGAAAATCATGCCGGTACTCAAGGAGTTGCTGAGTTGAGACCCCTATTGTTGCTGTTGCTGATCGGATGCCTGATCGCGCCGGCCCGTGCCGCGATAGAAGCCTACCAGTTCGATTCGCCGCAGATGGAAGCCGATTACAATCAGCTCATCGACGAACTGCGCTGCCTGGTTTGCCAAAACCAGAACCTGGCCGGATCCGATGCCGAGCTGGCGCAGGATTTGCGTCGCGAAACCTACGAAATGCTGCAGCAGGGAAAATCCCAGCAGGAAGTGGTTGACTTCATGGTTGCCCGCTACGGCGATTTCGTGCTTTACCGGCCGCAGGTCAAATCCAGTACCTACCTGCTATGGCTGGGCCCTTTCCTGCTATTGGTAGTGGTGCTCACTATCGTGGTGCGCCGCCTGCGCGCCGCCGCCAGGCCGGTAGACGTCGATGACGATGCGCTCTCCAGTGCCCGCCAGTTGCTTGAAGAGGACGAGCCTGAAGAAACCGATGACAAGCGCGAGAGCGAAGACAAATCCGGCGAGGACGCCGGGACCAAAGACCAAGACGAGCCTGATAAATGATTTTCTGGATATTCGCCATTGCACTGATCGCGCTTGCGCTCGTCATTCTAATGTTGCCCTTGCTGCGCGCCGCTCGCGGTCAGCAGGACGATCAGCGCCAGCAGCAAAACATCCAGATCGCGCGCGAGAAAAAGCAGCAACTGGAAACCCAGCTGGCCGAAGGTGAAATCGATCAGGCCGGTTTCGATAGCGCCTATGTCGATCTGCAAACCGCGCTTGCACTGGAGCTCGATAGCGGCGTGCAGGAGGATCAGAAAACTCGCGGCAAGTGGATGGCGCTGGTGGTCATGCTGGTCATTCCCGCGGCCAGTGTCGCGCTCTACCTGGTCTTTGGCGAATACCGCGTTATCGAGAATCCGATACTGGCCAGCGCCGAGTCGCCGCATCCAACCGCGGCCGCGCCGCAGATGTCGCTCGAGGAAATGGAAACCCGGATCAAGGAAAGGCTGCGCGATAATCCCGACGACGTCGAAGGCTGGTTCATGCTGGGCCGGGCAATGATGGCGAAACAGCGCTACGCCGATGCGGTGGCCGCGTATCAGCGCAGCAACGACTTGATGGCTAACGAACCCGGTATCCTGTTTGCGCTCGCGGATGCGCTGGCAATGCAAAATAATGGCAATCTGCTGGGCGAACCGGAGACGCTGGTACAGCGAGGGTTGAAACTGGCGCCACGATTCCCGAACGGTTTGTGGCTGGCCGGCATGGCCGCCGAACAGCGCCAGGATTTCAAGGCGGCGCATCGCTACTGGACGCAGCTGCTGCCCTTGATTGCGGACAACCCGGAGTCGACACGCGAAATTAAAAACATGTTGCACATGCTCGAGCAACGCGACCCTGAACTGACCACGGCCGCGGCCCCGGGCGCGGGCGCTGGCAGCAACATCCAGGTCGCGGTCGATATCAGTGCTGAATTGCGCGCCAGGGCAGGTCCCGATACCGTGGTCTTCGTTTATGCCAAGGCGATGCAGGGGCCGCCGATGCCGCTTGCGGTTAAAAAAATGCAGCTCAGGGATTTGCCGGCCTCGCTCGCCTTAAGCGATTCCGATGCCATGATGCCGGCCCTCAAGCTGTCGTCTTTCGAACAGGTCATCGTTGGCGCGAGGGTATCGTTTAGCGGTAACCCGGTGGCGCAAAGCGGCGATTTTTTCACCGAGGTAGACGCCATTAGCAGCGCCAATCCACCCGCAGAAGTTGCGCTGACTATCGACCAGGTCAAATGACCCGCTAGCCAAACACCTTCTTGATTTCGTCGAAGGATGCAGTAATCGCGTAAACCCGGTTGTAGCCGAGTTGCTTTAGCGAGTGCGCCGCCAGCGACGCGCGCCCGCCGCCGGCGCAGTGGGTAATGATGACGGTATTGGCGTCGGGGCATTCCTTGTGCACGTCGTACTCCAGCACGCCGCGCGAAATGTTGATCGAGTTCGACAGCTTCGATTCTTCCGCCTTGTGTGCTTCGCGCACGTCGACGATAACCGCATCGGGGCTGGCATCGTAGATTTTCTTGGCGGTTTGTACGTCCACGCACTCGATGTGCCGTTGTGCTTCCTTGATCAGGTCGCCTGCGGATTTGAGCATTTTTATCACCTGGCTAGTTCGACTCCGGAAGCGCCTAGTTTAGCGCTTTATCGAGGCGGGACAAATCTCGACCGGGCGATCATCTTTTATCGATTTTTCCGAAGCGCGACGACTGTGTACCGTTTGCGCCTGACATTTGTCGCGGGCGTTTGATCTGGAGCAAGTACCTGGTCGTAATAACATGCGGTACTTATAGAGGTTAAACGAAAAATTACCGATCAGAAAAGGAGGGTTTCATGATGAACAAATTGCGGGTGTTTTTATTCGTTTCAATGCTGCTGCTCGGCGCTACGGCAAATGCCGCGGGTTGGAAATTCGGCGTTGGCGCAACCTATGCCGGCGGTATTAACGACGTTGTCGATCTGTACGAGGATAACTACGAAGCGGAAAACCCCTTCACCGATGTGGAAAGCTTCGCGATACCCATCGGCGCCGGATTTATCGGCCGCTACGAGACTGATTCCGGTTTGATCTTCAATCTCGGTGTTGGGCCGGCATTTATCATTTCCGGTGATATCAGTCACACCGAAGTACCGCTTTCCGCAACCATCGGCTACGCATTTGCCAGGAACGGCGATGCGAGTCCTTATATCAGGGCCGGTGTCGTGTCGCATTATGTCAGCGGCGATTACGTGGAGGATAGCGATCCCGGTGCGCTGACGGCGATTGGCGTTGAATTCGGCCGTAACGGAGGCCTCAACTGGGGGCTCGAGATAAGTGTGGATGACTCCACGGTCGAATTTGAAGATTTTTCAAAGGCAGGCAACACCGAGCTCAACTCCTATGACCGGCAGCTGACCCTGTTTTTCCTGTTCTAGAGCGTGCCGCGGATGGGGCCGGCGAATTCGCGGCCAGTCGCGGTAGCTGAACTCAACGGCACGATGTACAGTCAGCCGCCAGGCGGATAAAAACCGGCTAATCCTCGATGCTTTCCGCACTGGCTGCCGGTTGCGCAGGAATCCTGGCGGGATTCCAGTTGGCCGTCGCCCAGTCGAGCACTTCGTCAGGGCGGCTGTTTCGTAATCGGGCGTCGGGGCTCTGGCCGAGATGCTGCAGTGCGGCTAGCAGCTGCCGCGATGCATTTTCGTGATCGACGGGACTGGCGCCGGTTTGCTTGCTGAGTTTTACCCCGCGGGCGTTATTGACCAGCGGGACATGCAGGTAGCGGGGGCTGAAAAATCCGAGCTTTTGCTGCAGCAAGATATGCAAACAGGTATTTTCCAGCAGATCGGCACCGCGTACCACTTCGTTAATTCCCTGTAATTCGTCGTCGACGACCACGGCGAGGTGGTAGGCATAGATATTGTCGGCTCGTCTGAGCACGAAATCGCCCACCGTTTCGGGCAGGTTCATTTCGAAACGACCGTAGACCTGGTCGACAAATGCGATCGAGATTGCGGACTCGGTATTGAGTCGAATCGAATGGCCTTCGGGAGACAGGTTTTTATGGCGGCAGTTAGCGGGATAGATTTGCCCCAGCGGTCCGCTGTCGACGCCTTGTTCACGCAGGCTGCGGCGGCTGCATTCACAGGCAAAGGCGCTGCCTTCGGCGAGCAGTTTCTCGAGGTAAAAACGGTAGCGTTCAAATTGATCGCGCTGATACAGGACCGGGCCATCCCAGCTAAAACCGAAGGCCTCCAGGTCCCGCAGAATCCGGTCTGCGGCGCCGCTGACGACTCGCGGCGTGTCGACATCCTCGATGCGCAGGATCCAGCGCCCCTGTTGCGATCGTGCCTGGCAGAAACTGGCCAGCGCCGCGACCAGTGATCCGAAATGCAACGGACCCGAAGGAGAGGGAGCGAATCGACCGGTAACGGGCATCAATTTAGCCGGCATACCTCACGACGAAGCGGGGTCAGGCATGTCGGTTAGCAGGTTTTCGAGAATGCTCTGGTAAATGTCGGACAGGATATCGAGGTCGCCGGTGTTGACGTGCTCGTTGATCTTGTGGATGGAATCGTTAACCGGCCCCAGTTCGAGCACCTGTGCTCCGGTGGGCGCGATGAAGCGACCGTCCGAGGTGCCGCCGGTAGTGAGCAGTTGCGTGCTAATACCGGTGTGCTTCCTGATCGCCTGTTGCGCCGCCTGTAGCAACTCACCTTCAGCCGTCAAAAACGGGTAACCCGAAATTTTCCAGTCGATGTCGTAATCCAGCTCGTGCTTGTCGAAAATCACTTTCGTGGTTTCGATAATCTGTTTGGCGTCTATTTCGGTCGAGTAACGCAGATTAAACAGCACTTCGGCATGGCCGGGGACGACATTGTGCGCACCGGTGCCGGCGTTGATGTTGGATATCTGCAGGCTGGTCGGCGGAAAAAATTGGTTACCCTGGTCCCACTCGTGACGGGCCAGGTCGTGTAGCGCCGGCATCGCCCGGTGAATCGGATTATCGACCTTGTGCGGGTAAGCCACGTGACCCTGCACGCCGTGAATGACCAGCCTGGCGCCGATCGAGCCGCGGCGGCCATTTTTGCAAACGTCGCCGACATGCTCGTGGCTGGATGGTTCGCCGATCAGCGCCCAGTCGATCTTTTCACCGCGCGCTTCCAGCGCCTCGATGACCTTGACGGTGCCGTTGATGGCGATGCCTTCCTCGTCGCTGGTTATCAGCAACGCAATCGACCCGTAGTGATCGGCATGCTGATCGACGAATCTTTCACAGGCGGTGACCATAGCCGCGATGCTGGATTTCATGTCCGCGGCGCCGCGACCGTAAAGCACCCCGTCGCGAATTTCAGGCAGGAACGGATCGCTATGCCATTTTTCCAGCGGGCCGGGCGGTACCACGTCGGTATGACCGGCAAAGGCCAGCACCGGTCCGTCCTGTCCGCGGCGGGCCCACAGGTTGGTGACATCGTCGAAAACCATGGTTTCACATTCAAACCCGATGCGGCCGAGTCGTTCGACCAGCATCGCCTGACATCCGGCGTCATCCGGTGTCACCGAGGCCCTTGCGATCAGGTCGGAGGCCAGTTGTATCGTTGCGCTGCTCATGCCTGATCGAAAATTTCCTGGTATTGCCGTTCGTTAAAACCGATAAAAAACTGATTGCTGCTGTCGAGGATCGGTCGTTTTATGATGGCCGGGTTTTCCAGCATCAGCTGTAACGCCGAGTCCCGATCGATGTTGTTTCTGGCCGCCTCGGGCAGGGCTCGCCAGGTGGTGCCGCGCCGATTCAGCATGACCTCCCAGCCGAGTGAGGCCGCCATCGACTGTAGCAGCGCCATATCGACACCCTGTTTGCGGTAATCGTGAAAATCGAAGACGATCGCCCTGTCATCCAGCCAGTTCCTGGCTTTCCTGATCCTGTCGCAGTTGGCGATACCGTAAAGTTTTACCGGGCTCGAAGTCATCGCGTTCAGATGTTTCGAATCAATTCGTTGATGCCCACCTTGGCGCGGGTTTTCTCGTCGACCTGCTTGACGATGACCGCGCAGTAAAGGCTGTGGCTGCCGTCGTCGGCGGGCAGGTTACCGGATACCACGACCGAGCCTGCGGGAATTCGGCCGTAGCTCACTTCACCGCTTTCGCGGTTGTAAATCTTGGTGCTTTGGCCGATGTAAACCCCCATCGAGATAACCGAGTTTTTCTCGACGATGACGCCTTCGACGACTTCGGAGCGGGCACCGATGAAACAATTGTCCTCGATGATCGTCGGCGAAGCCTGTAAGGGTTCCAGCACGCCGCCGATGCCGACGCCACCGGAAAGATGCACGTTTTTGCCTATTTGTGCGCAGGAACCGACGGTAGCCCAGGTGTCGACCATGGTGCCGCTATCAACATAGGCGCCGATGTTGACGTAGCACGGCATCATGACCACGCCCGGGGCGACGAAAGCGCCCTTGCGCGCCACCGCCGGCGGTACCACGCGAACACCGCTGGCGGCATGTTGCTCATTCGACATACCGTCGAATTTGGAATCGACCTTGTCGTAGTACTGCGTAAATCCGCCCGCCATGATTTCGTTTTCGCGGATACGAAACGACAGCAATACTGCCTTTTTAAGCCATTCGTTGACCTGCCATCCGCCGTCGGCGGGTTCGGCCACGCGCTGGGCGCCGGAGTCAAGCAATTCGATTGCTTCGAGCACCGCGCCTTTGACTTCTGCGTCAACGTTAGCCGGGGTTATTTCAGCGCGATTTTCGAACGCCTGTTCGATAATTTGCTGAAGATCTGCCATGAGTTCTCTCCTAAAGAGCTGATATCAATGAGTTAATTCGGTGCGCCGCATCGAGACACTCGTCGAGCGGGGCCACCAGCGCCATGCGTACGCGGTTTACGCCGGGGTTGCTGCCATTGTGCTGGCGTGACAGGAAACGTCCCGGCAATACCGTAACATTTTGTTCGGCGTACAGGCGCTGCGCGAATTCGGTATCGGCAACCGGCGTGCTGGCCCACAGGTAAAAGCCCGCCTGCGGTATCGAGGGCGCGAGTGTATCAGAAAGCAGGCCTAAAACCTGCTCGATTTTTTGCCGGTAGCGAGTCCGGTTTTCCACCACGTGGGCTTCATCGGACCAGGCCGCGGTGCTTGCGCTCTGGGTTGCCGACGCCAGTGCGCACCCGTGATAAGTGCGATAGAGCAGAAATTTTTCCAGGATGCGGGCGTCTCCGGCAACAAATCCCGAGCGTAATCCCGGCAGGTTGGAACGTTTCGACAGGCTGTGAAAGGCCAGACAGTGGCTGAAATCATCGTTGCCCATAGCGGCGGCAACCCCGAGCAGACCGGGTGGTGGTTTGGCCTCGTCGAAGTAAATTTCGGAGTAACACTCGTCGCTGGCAATAACGAAATCGTGCCGATGCGCAAGCTCGATCAATTGTTGCAGATATTCGGCCGACATCACCGCGCCAGTCGGATTGGCCGGCGTGCATATATACATCAGCTGGCAGCGTGACCATTCCCTGTCGCTGATTTGATCGAGGTCGGGCAGAAAGCCATTTTCAGGCAGGCAATCGAGGTAACGCGGGGCCGCGCCGGCAAGCAGCGCCGCGCCCTCGTAGATCTGGTAAAACGGATTGGGCATAAACGCCAGCGGATGATCCGCGCCGCGATCGATCACCGCCTGGGCAATCGCGAACAGGGCCTCGCGAGTGCCGCTGACCGGCAGCAGGTTGACCTCCGGGTCGAGCAGACGCTGATCGATGGCAAATCGTCTGCCGATCCAGCTGGCGATAGCCTCGCGTAACTCCCATTTTCCGCGGGTGCTGGGATAGGTCGACAGCTGGTGCAGATGCGCGATCAGGTTTTCGATGACGAACTGCGGCGCCGGGTGGCGCGGCTCACCGATCGACAGGGCGATATGATCGAGCTGTTGCGGCGGATGCAGGCCCTGTTTCAATTCTGCCAGCTTTTCGAACGGGTAGCGGTGTAGCCGTGATAAGTCTTTATTCATGGTTCATCGATTGGCAATGAAGGCAATAGTATAACGGCAGCAGGCGAGTTGTGAATCCACAGCTCGAGCAGGTTCGAGCGAATTTGCCGGTCATGTGATTAATTCACATTTGATCGCCCGGGAACTGAGACCCAGGTCCCAGTTCGGGTTTGGGCAGGGTTTATAATTATTTTTTAGTACCCTTCTGTTAGACGTTTGTGTGTTGGCCCCATTCACCAAATGGGGTTTTTTTTGTTTCCTGGCCTGCTGCGCTCCCCGATAGCTGCGTTGGAATATTGCGCGATACGCTCGCGTACCAGTCTGTACTGCTCGCGCAATCGCGCAACATTCCGCCTTGCTCTCGGGGCGCTCGCGACGGCCAGGAAACAAAAAGGTTCGGTGGGTTGGCTATAACGCCTGGGACTGGCGTTGGTCGGGATTTAGGCTGCTGCGCTCCCCGATAGCTGCGTTGGAATATTGCGCGATACGCTCGCGTACCAGTCTGTACTGCTCGCGCAATCGCGC
>Ga0224508_10002753_pt1 | contig 14811 bp, 12 predicted proteins | sample SF_Jan12_sed_USG_4_FD_170157 | JGI IMG/M metagenome (GOLD analysis project Ga0224508, IMG submission 170157) | Sediment microbial communities from San Francisco Bay, California, United States - SF_Jan12_sed_USGS_21 | ecosystem: Environmental > Aquatic > Marine > Sediment | place: USA... | reverse complement strand
TAGGCGCCACGGTCGTGGCGGCCAGCTCCGAGTTCTCGGCCAGCTTCGCCGCCGCCAACGCAGTTGACGGTGACCTGGGAACGGAGTGGTCCTCGCGAGGCGACGGAGACGACGCATTCATCACAATTGATCTCGGCCAGCCCACCGTGGTGACAGCGGTCGCGTTCCGGACCCGCTCGATGAGCGACGGATCAGCGATCGCCCAAACCTTCACCGTTGAGGTCGACGGCACCACCTTCGGGCCATTCGCGGCCGGCCCCACCGTTTCTGAAGTGTCCTTCGAGGGCCAGGTTCTGACCTACCGAGTAGCAGCATCGACGGGCGGGAACACCGGGGCAATCGAGGTCGAGGCGTACTCGGCCCTTCCCTAAGGGAAGGGAAAAGAAGGGCTATTCGTTGCTGGCTTTCTTGAGGAGGCGGAGTTCGGGAACAAGGCCGGCTTGAGCGAGGTTTTCGATGGCGTCGACCTCGGCGTTGTCGATTTCCACTCGTCGCAGGGGTTGGCCTGCCAGCAGAACCGTCACGACGCAGTCGTCGCAGGCGCTGGTGTGTTGCATTACGCATTCGTCGCAGTCGATGAGCATCTCCGCCCTCCTTTCACTGTCACCACCGTATCCGGCGGGTGTGACAGATTCGGAGCGCCCCCCTACCCCAGCGGCTGCGCCGCTGCGGTACCTTCCCCCCGAAGGGGGGACTGACGTCAAGCGACAGCCTCGAGCGGATCCCCCAGACTGGGGAACTCGTCAGTACGCGCGTCCGAAGATGATTCGCTTGCCGTAGGCGGAAGGGTTCTCGCAGCGGATGCAGAAACCGCCAGCGGCCTCCCCCAAGGAAATGCAGCTGATCCCCAGACTGGGGAACTCGTCAGTACGCGCGTCCGAAGATGATTCGCTTGCCGTAGGCGGAAGGGTTATCGCAGCGGATGCAAACGCCCTCGGCGGCCTCGCCCTCCAAAGGGATGCATCGGGGCGTGGCCTTGGTGGCGGATTTGATGTCGTCTTCGCATTCGGGGCGGCCGCAGTGGAAGGCGACGGCGAAGCCAGTAGCGACCTGAGCCTCGAAGGCGTCCCAGTTGTCCACGACCGAGGTGTTCTCGTCGCGGAAGGTCTCGGCCCGCTCCACCAGCATGTCGTGATAGGCGTCGAGGAGGGCGGGAACACCGGACACAAAATCGGCGAAGGGGATCTGCTGCTTCACGGCCCGGCCCTTGTCGTCGACCTCGCCCACGCGATGGGCGACCACCACATGACCGGCCTCAAGATCGCGCGGCCCGAGCTCGACTCGGAGCGGCACGCCTTTGAGCTCCCAGTCGCTGAACTTGAAGCCGGGTGAGGCGTCGCGGTGATCCACGTGAACCCGAACTCCGGCCGCCTTCAGCTCGGCAGCCAGTTCGTCGGCCTTGGCGGCCGCGGCCACGCCGTCTTCGTCTCGACCGATGGGCACCATCACCACCTGGATGGGGGCCAGGCGGGGTGGCAGCACGAGCCCCTGGTCGTCGCCATGGGCGAGGATCACGGCACCGATCATCCGGGTCGACATGCCCCATGACGTGGTGTGGACGTGTTGAACTTCGTTGTTGACGTCGGTGTAGGTGATATCGAAGGCTTGGGCGAAGTTGGTGCCGAGGTAGTGAGAGGTGCCGGATTGAAGCGCCTTGCCGTCGCGCATCATGCCTTCAATCGTGAAGGTGCGGACCGCTCCGGCGAAGCGCTCCCCCGGGGTCTTCTCCCCTTCGATCATGGGGATAGCCGCCACGGTGCGGGCGAACTCGGCATACACGCCGAGCATCTGCATGGTCTCGTCCATGGCTTCCTGCTGGTCGGCGTGGGCGGTGTGGCCCTCCTGCCAGAGGAACTCAGTGGTCCGTAGGAAGATGCGGGGACGCAGCTCCCACCGCACCACGTTGTTCCAGGCGTTGATGAGGACGGGCAAGTCGCGGTAGGAGGTGATCCAGCGGGAATACATCTCGCCGATGACCGTCTCGGAGGTCGGCCGGACTACCAGCGGCTCGTCGAGCTCCTTGCCGCCGGCGTGGGTGACCACCGCCAGCTCGGGCGAGAAGCCCTCGACATGGTCGGCCTCCCGGTGGAGGTAGCTCTCGGGGATGAAGAGCGGAAAATAGGCGTTGACGTGGCCGGTGTCTTTGAAGCGCTGGTCGAGCTGGGCCTGAAGCAGCTCCCAGATGGTGTAGCCGTAGGGCCGGATGACCATGGTGCCCTTGGCGGGACCGCGATCGGCTAGCTCCGCCTTGAACACGATCTCGTTGTACCAGGCCGATACGTCTTCGCTGAGGGGTGTGACGCCCAGCTGGTTCTTCTTGCTCATCGGCGAGAGGTTACCGGCTCGCCGGACGGTGGCCGGGCACTGCGTGGCAGCCGTCCGGTTGGTGCCATTCGGCGCCGCGGGAACACCCCCCTACCCCTCGCCTTCGGCGAGCGGTACTTTCCCCCCACAGGGGGGACTAACAAACCTTGGCTCGGCGAGCGGTACTTTCCCCCACAGGGGGGACTAACAAACCTTGGCTCGGCGAGCGGTACTTTCCCCCACAGGCGGGGACTGATTCACCGGGGTTGTTGGGTCAGAGTTCTTTGCGGCTTACCAGGTAGCTGCCCAGCAATACGAGGACCACGCCGCCGACTTGGATGAGCTTCACGGTCTCGTCTCGGAACACCACGCCGAGGATGAGGGCAATGACGGGGATCGAATAGCCGGCGATGGCGCCGCGGTTGGGTCCGACCCGGCCGATCAGGGTCATGTGCATGGCTCGAGCCAACCCGGTCCCCACCACGCCGAGAGTCAGGACCGCCAGCACCGGCCCCCACTCGAAACTCGAGTCGCCCAACCCCAGCACACCCAGCGGGAGCAACAGGACCGACGCCGCTACCAGTGCCCACATGATCACCGGTAAAGCGCCATAGGTCTGCTGTAACGGCGGGTACAAGACATTGGCGAACGAATAGCCCGAGATAGCCACCACTACGTAGAAGACGCCGAGCGCCGAGCCGCCGGCGTCGGCAATACTCGGAAGGGTGAGGGCGACCACGCCGGCAAAACCGACCAGGAGGCCGAACCGCTGCCGCTTGCCCGGGAGGCGTCGAGTGATCGCGGTCATGAGGAGGGCTGTGAGGATCGGTGTCGCGCTCACCAGCATGCCCGCCAGAGCACTCTCGATTCGCTGTTCTGCCAGGGCGAACAGAAGAGCAGGGGCGGCCTGGCTCACCACCCCGATGATGATCACCCGCCCACGGTCAACAGAGGCGATGGCTCGCCGGGCGGCCGGGAACAACAACAAGGCTCCGGCTCCCAGCATCACCCGGGCGCTGGCGATGACTCCAGGTGCCAGGCTGTCCAGGCCGACGGCGATGAAGAGGAACGAGGCCCCCCAGATGAGCGAGATCGACCCGAGCAGCGTCCAGTCCAGCGGCGCGTAGTCCTCGCGATTGGTCCCTTCATTGGTAGCCAGCAGGCGACCAGCGCGACTGGACGGCGGGATGGGATTGCTCATGGCGGGGAACGGTAACCCATTTCAGGAGCACGGGAACGCGCTTTCACCCCACCCCCAGCCCCTCCCACCTCGTGGGAGGGGTGACCGCTATTGGACCATCGCCAGCCACGCCTGGCCGTCGGTGCCGAAGGGCTCGGCTCGGGACTCGACTTTCAGCATCAGCTCGGCGGCCGTTGCCCGGGCGCCGTCGATAAGTGAATCGGGATACGAAAACAGCTGCGAGTGGTCAAGGAACTCGTCCTCGTCCAGCAGTTCCACGGTGCCGTCATGGTGCAAGACGACGTCGAGGTCGAGATCCACCATCTCGACTCGATCCTCAGACACCCACTTGCCGGGGGTGATGACATCGATGTAGATGCGGAAATCGTCGGAATGGTCGCCGTTGAAGAACATGGTCCACCACTGGCCGGGTGTCACCAGTTGAACGAACGGGCTCGGCCAGAGCTTGGGGGGCTCGTGGCCACGCTGGATGGTGGAACCGGCGGGACCGCCCAGCCACGCGCCGTGCCGGTCCTCCCCCAGATAGTGGAGGTCGTGGCGCCAGTGAAGATCGCCCGAATACTTGAAGTACTGGACGACAACTGGCCCCTCGGGTTCGGGCCTTTTGACGGGTTGGGATGACACAGGGCAACTGTAGGGTTTGATCGAGACCTGTTACCGGAGGAAAACATGCCGATCGCCACGCCCGACAAGTACAAGGCGATGCTCGCCGCCGCCCACGAAAACGCCTATGCGTTCCCGGCCATCAATGTCACCTCGTCGGAGACGATCAACGCCGCCATGCGGGGGCTGGCCGAATCCGAGTCGGACGGCATCATCCAAATCAGCACCGGCGGTGGCAGCTTCGCCAGCGGCACCCACATCCAGGACATGGCCTTGGGGGCCGCCGCGCTCGCCGAGTTCGCCGGCACGCTGGCCGACCGCTATCCGGTCAACTTCGCCCTCCACACCGACCATTGCCAGGCCGACAAGGTCGACACGTTCATCCGCCCCTTGTTGGATATCGCCAAACAGCGCCAGGGCGAGGGCAAGCCGCCGCTGTTCCAGAGTCACATGTTTGACGGGTCGGCCATCCCGCTCGACGAGAACTTGAAGATCTCGGCCCAGCTCTACGAGGAGATGACCCCCCTCGAAGTGCTCCTCGAGGTCGAGGCCGGAGTAGTCGGGGGCGAGGAAGACGGCGTCGAGGCCGCCGAGAACGCCAACCTCTACACCTCACCCGAAGACGTGATGAAGGTCGTCAAGGCCCTTGGCGTCCCCGGGGAGAACACCTACCTGCTGGCAGCCACCTTCGGCAACGTCCACGGCTCATACAAGCCCGGCAATGTGAAGCTGCGTCCCGAGATCCTCAAGGAATGCCAGGACACGCTGGCGGGCAACCACGCCGGCGCCCGTTTCCTCTATGTCTTCCACGGCGGGAGCGGCTCACTGATGTCGGAGATCCACGACGCGGTGGATTACGGCGTGGTCAAGATGAACGTCGACACCGACAACCAGTACGCCTTCACCCGTCCGATTGCCGGACACATGATGACCAACTACGACGGTGTCCTGAAGATCGACGGCGAAGTTGGAAATAAGAAGGTCTATGACCCTCGCTCCTACCTGAAGGCGGGCGAGGTGGCCATGGCTGAGCGGGTCATGCAGACCTGCCAGGAGCTCCGGTCGGCCGGCAAGACCATCGGGCGCTGACCTCAGCGTTCTTGAATCCAGGCTGCCAAGGCTTCTCCCCACAGCCCGATGGCGCCGTGCTTCTCCGAGCCTTCGCGGACTTCCCGGTCGCTGCTCACCACCACGACCGGGTCATCCGCCTCCTCGGCCAGGCGGCGGATCTCCTCGTCGGCGATCAAGCCTTCGCGGGTGAACCGCACCCACACGCCCCCGGGGCCGGCTCCCGTCTCGATTTCCGGACTCACGGCTGAGTCGTAGACGACGATCACCTTGGCCGGCGTCCGCGTCCGCAGTTTGAATCGGGCGAGGGCGTCGTTCAAGCGCTCACGGGCAGCCGAGTCGGTCCCGCCGGAGAGTCGATGGGTGAGGTTGTAGCCGTCGACGATGCACGTGAAGGGCCGCGGCTGACGCATGAGCCAGTCGATGGCGTTTCGCTGATCGGGCCGGGCTCCGGGAGGCAGCTTCCACTCCCGCTCTCTCGTCGGCTGGGTGAACTCCAACAAGGCGGGATCGGCCTCCACCGTCCGGATGAGGGTGTCGAGGTGCCGGGCGAGCGCCACCGGATCGCCACTCCCCCAGGCGGTCTGAGTACCGGCCTGGACTCTTCGCTCCACCTCAGCCCGTTGCTCTTCCGCTCGCCGCAAACGCTCTTTGAGGGCCTGGCCGGCTTCCAGCTCGGCCTCGTGGGCGGCCTGGGCGGCCGACCGGGCTGCCTCGAGCTCGGCCAGCTCGCGAGTGTGGACATCGTCCTCACGGCGGTCGGCTTCCCGGACCTCGCGTAGCTGGCCGCGCACCAGCTCGACCTCCCCGCGGTGGCGCTCCTTCTCCCTTGCCAACTGGGCTTTGGCCTCATCTAGCCGCCTGCGGGCTTCGGCTTCGCTCTTGGCGGCACTCGCCAGGCGGCGTTCCAGGTCGGTGACCTGGGCGGCCGCTGCGCCTCCGGCCGACGCCCCGACCTGCTTGCCGATCTCAAACAGCCACCCGTCCGGTCTCCTCAGGAACAGCCCGGAAGACGAATCCGTGGCCTCCGGGTCGAGCTCTTTCAGCGCCTTTTCTCGGAGCCAATCGTCCCCGTCCAGGTAGGCCACCAAAGCCTTGGCCAGTGGGGCCGGCAGCCGTCCGCCCGAATACGACGCCACCTTGCGTAATCTGGCTGGTACGTCGTCTTCTTTGAGACGGCGGAGGGCCGCCCGGGCGGCTTCGATGCCAGGGACCAAAAACTCAAAAGGGATACGATCGCCCGTGCCGTCACTCATTGACAAGCTCAAGCTCAATCGACATACTGTCGAACCACGTAATCATGTTCACGACCACCCAGATCCTCGTACTCTGACAGCGCACCGCCACATACAGGCGAGTGCGCACCCTCCGATGCTCCGGCCGGAGGGTTTTTTCGTACCAAACCAAGCAAAGAACCCATCATGAAAATCAGCGTCGCAGAAGCACTCATCAAGGCTCTCGAGTTCGAAGGTGTCGAAGTCATGTTCGGACATCCGGGCGGGGCCATTTTGCCAGCCTACGACCCCCTGTATGACAGCCCGATCCGCCACATCCTGGCCCGTCACGAGCAAGGGGCCGGCCACATGGCCGAAGGCTACGCCCAGGCGACCGGCCGGGTCGGTGTGGCGATGGCCACCTCGGGACCCGGCGCCACCAACCTCGTCACCTCATTGGCCAACGCCTATATGGACTCGACCCCGATGGTCGCCATCACCGGCCAGGTGCCCACCCACGCCATCGGCAACGACGCCTTCCAGGAGGCTCACACCTGGGGCATCACGATGCCGGCCACCAAGCACAACTACCTGGTGACCGACGCGGGCGATATCCCCGACGTCATCCACGAGGCCTTCCACCTGGCCAGCACGGGCCGGCCCGGCCCGGTACTCGTCGACCTCCCCAAGAACATTCTCAACACCGAGATCGAGTGGCGCGAGCCAACCGGCAAGGTCGACCTGCCCGGCTACAAGCCGAACACCAAGGGTCATCCCCTCCAGGTAAAATCCGCCGTCGAGCTGATCTTGGCCGCCGAGCGGCCCGTTCTGTACACCGGTGGCGGGGTCATTGCGGCCGGAGCATCAGCCGAATTGATGAAGCTGGCGGAAATGGCCAACGTTCCGGTCACGACCACCCTCATGGCCCGGGGGGCCTTCCCGGACACCCACCCGCTGAGCCTCGGCATGCCGGGCATGCATGGCACCTACGCCGCCATCACTGCCATGCAGAAATCCGACCTGCTCATCGCCATCGGAGCCCGCTTCGACGACCGGGTCACCGGTGACCCCGACTCGTTCGCCCCGAACGCCAAAGTCATTCACGTCGACATCGACCCCGCCGAGATTGGCAAGGTCCGCACCCCCGACGTTCCCATCGTCGGCGACGCTCGAACAGTCCTCCTGCAGCTCATCAGCAAACTGGAGCGAACCCTCGACGGGGCCGAAATCTCGGCCCATTCCGACTGGCTAGAAACCATCGAAGGCTGGAAGCGCGACAAAGCTGTCGGCTACGACCAGGACCCGGCCGGCCCCATCAAGCCGCAGTACGTCGTGGAAGAGATGTATCGCATCACTGGTGGAGACGCCATCGTCGTCGCCGGTGTCGGCCAGCACCAGATGTGGGCCTCACAGCTGTGGAAGTACTCCAAACCCAGGACGTGGATCAACTCGGGCGGTCTGGGAACCATGGGATATGCCATCCCTGCCGCCATCGGAGCCAAGCTCGGCATGCCCGATCGGCTGGTGTACGCCATCGACGGGGACGGGTGCTTCCAGATGACTATGCAAGAGCTGGTCACGGCCAGCACCGAGGGCATCCCGATCAAGATCGCCGTGCTCAACAACAACAACCTCGGCATGGTCCGCCAATGGCAGCGGCTGTTCTACAACGAACGATTCTCGGCGACCGACCTCACCGACCACACCCCCGACTACGTCAAACTGGCCGAAGCACTCGGGTGCGTAGGCATGCGAGCCGAGCAGCCGTCCGAGGTCGGGCCGGTCATCGAGAAGTCGCTGACCGTCAACGACCGGCCGGTGGTGGTTGAGTTCAAAGTGGACCCGGACGAGATGGTGTTTCCGATGGTCCCCGCCGGCGGCTCAAACGACAACGTCGCCCTCAGCCTCGAGGACCTGCAATGAAGCTGCACGTGTTGTCGGTGCTGGTGGAGGACAAGCCGGGCGTCCTGGCCCGGGTGTCGTCGATGTTCGCCCGCCGCGGCTTCAACATCCACTCTCTGGCCGTTGGGCCAAGCGCGGAGCCGGGCAACTCACTGATGACCGTGGTGGTGAACGCCGACGAGATCGAGCAAGTCGTCAAGCAGCTCCGCAAACTCATTAACACCATCAAAATTACCGAGCTGGACCCGGCTGAGAGCGTCGAACGGGAGGTGATGCTGGTGCGAGTGTCGGCGGACCCGACCCAGCGGAGCGAGATCCTCGATGCCGCCGGTGTCTTCAAAGCCAAAGCCGTCGACGTCGGCGCCACCTCGGTCACCTTCGAGATCACCGGCACTCCGTCCAAGGTCAACGACTTTCTCGAGCTGATGAGGCCTTATGGCCTCATGGACGTCGTGAAATCCGGTTGGATAGCGCTCTCCCGCGATCCAAAGAACCGCAACCTGCGAGCGATCTCATGAGGATGGCGCCACGAGAGGTGCTTAGGTAGCCGGGCGGCTTTGCTGACCCGGCTAGTTGAGAGCCTCTAACCTTCATCACTCAGGAGAATCACATGTCAGACCGAGTACTCATCTTCGATACAACGCTGCGAGACGGCGAACAATCGCCGGGGATCGCCCTTGACTCCGATGACAAGATGGCTATCGCCGCCGAGCTGGCAGCGATGGGGGTCGACATCATCGAAGCGGGGTTCCCAATCGCCTCGGATGGGGACTTCGCCGCCGTGCAGCGCATTGCCCGTGAAATCAAGGGACCGATCATCGCCGGCCTGGCGCGTTGCGGAATCGACGCCGACATCCAGCGGGCATGGGAAGCGGTGCAAGACGCCGAGCGGCCCCGCATCCACGTCTTCCTCGCCACATCCGCCATTCACATGGAGCACAAGCTGCGCATGTCCGAAGACGAGGTTCTCACGGCCGTCCGGGACGGTGTCTCTCTGGCCAGGTCCTTGTGTGACGACGTGGAATTCTCACCGGAAGATGGATCACGCTCCGACATCGAGTTCATGATCCGGGTGTGCCAGGCGGCGGTGGAGGCAGGCGCAACCACTATCAACATCCCCGACACCGTCGGCTACGGAACTCCGACCGACTACGGCGCCCGCATCAAGCGAGTGGTGGCCGACGTCAAGGGCGATCGCGACGACATTGTCATCTCCACTCACTGCCACAACGACCTCGGCCTGGCGGTAGCCAACGCTCTGGCGGCGGTTGAGAACGGGGCCCGTCAAGTAGAGGTAGCCGTCAACGGCATCGGTGAGCGGGCCGGCAATACCGCCCTCGAAGAGATTGTCATGGCCATCAACACCCGTTCCGACCACTACGGAGTCGAGACCGGCGTGGACACCACCCACCTCTTCCCCGCCAGCCGGCTCGTGTCGCGCCTGACGGGATACCCCGTCCAGTACAACAAGGCTGTGGTTGGCCGCAACGCCTTTGCCCACGAGAGCGGCATCCACCAGCACGGAGTGCTGCGGGAGCGCACCACCTACGAAATCATGGATCCCTCGGCGGTGGGTCAAGAGGAGTCGAAGCTCGTGCTGGGCAAACACTCCGGTCGGACGGCCTTCGGCGATGCACTGAAAGCGCTCGACCTCAACCTGGAAGATCAGGACTTCGAGCTGGCGTTCGCCCGCTTCAAAGAGCTGGCCGACCGCAAAGGCGAGATCGGTGAGGAAGGCCTGCTCGCCATCGTCCACGACCAGGTCGACCTGTCAGACGCCGTCCACTTCCTCGGCTGGCATGCCACCGGCAAAGACAACGAGGCCGAGGCGACGGTATCGATCGAACGAGACGGCGCCAAAGAGTCCTTCACCGCCTCAGGAGACGGGATGGTGCACTCCATCTTCGCCGCCCTGCGGATGGCGTTCGATCTGGAAGCCCGGTTGCTCGACTACCGGGTGGAGCCGGTCAGCCAGGGAGCCGACGCCCTGGCCGAGGTCAGTGTGCTGGTTCAATTGAAGGAACGCACCTTCACCGGGACCGGGTCTTCGACCGACATCGTCGAAGCGTCGGCCAGATCCTTCACCAGCGCCCTCAACAAGGCAGCCCGCGCCAGCGCCTTCTAGCTGAGCGCCTCGATCACGGCCGCGCCCATCTCAGCGCTGCCGACCGAGGGCCCACCGCCGGCAATATCGGCGGTCCGAAGCCCGGCGGTGATGGCGGCGGCGACCGCCGACTCGATGGCCAGGGCCTCTTTCTCCAACCCGAGGGAATGACGCAACGCCATGGCCGCGGCCAGGATGGCGGCCAGCGGGTTGGCCAGTCCCTCACCGGCGATGTCGGGGGCGGAACCGTGCACCGGCTCATACAGCCCCGGGCCCGATGCCCCTACCGAAGCGGATGGGAGCATCCCCAAAGACCCGGTAATCATCGACGCCTCATCGGTCAGGATGTCGCCGAACAGGTTGGCCGTGACGACAACATCGAACTCAGTGGGATGCGACACGAGGTACATCGCCATGGCATCCACCAGCACCACGTCGTAAGCCAGGTTGGGATACTCCTCGGCGATCAGCTCTGCGGCCACCGTCCTCCACAACCGCGATGGCTCCAGCACGTTGGCCTTGTCGACCATGGTGAGCCGGCCGCGGCGGGTTTGAGCGGCGTCGGCCGCCATCCGCACGATCCGCTCGATTTCGTGTCGGTTGTACCGCATTACTTGATAGGCACCGCCCTCGTCAATCCCCGACTCGCCGAAGTAGATGCCGCCGGTGAGCTCCCGGTAGAAAAGAATGTCGACCCCTGAGACGATGTCTGGCCTGAGCGGCGAAGCGCCTGCCAACTCGGGAAACACCCGGATGGGCCTGAGATTGGCGAACACCTCGAGCTCTGAGCGAAGACCGAGCAGACCTTGCTCCGGACGGATGGGTGACTTGGGGTCATCCCATTGGGGGCCGCCCACCGCACCCAGCAGCACCGCATCGGCCGTCCGGCAGGCTGCGACGGTGTCGGATGGGAGAGGCGTCCCGGCAGCATCGATGGCGGCCCCGCCAATGAGTCGCTCCTCAAATGAGAACTCGTGGCCATGCTGGGCACCCACTGCTGTCAGGACCGCGACTGCCTGCTCGGTCACCTCTGGGCCGATGCCATCACCAGCGACGACTGCAAACTGTGCCTTCATGGATCGGCAGGCTACTCACTTGGCCGTTGCCACCGATAGGCTTCGCCGTCATATGGGGTTCCTGCTTCTCGCTTTCATCGGCATACCGATCGCCGAAATCGCTCTGTTCCTCTATGTCGGCGAGCGCATCGGGCTGGTGGCCACGCTGGTCATAATCGTTGCCACGGCCGTGGTCGGGTCGGCGTTGGTGGCCAGGCAGGGTTCGGGGGCACTCAACCAGGTGCAGTCAGCCTTCTCCGAGGCCCGCTTTCCCGGCAGGGAGTTGGCTCACGGGGCGATGATCGTGGTAGCCGGCGCCTTCCTGGTGACTCCGGGTTTCCTGACAGACGGGCTGGGGTTCCTGTTGCTGGTGCCGCCGATCCGCGAGGTGGCCCGTGGCTGGTTCGTCAAACGATTCTCCGGCCGGACAACCGTGCAATTCGGGCCGCAGCCGGTGGACGCCGAGTGGCACGAAGCCGACCCGCCCGACGAGGATGCCCCCCGCCCGCTTTCTTAGCCGGATGCACCGCCACAATCACCCAGTGGCCTACCCTGCGGAACTGCACAAACGACGACGGAGCAATCACTCATGGCCAACAATCTCATAACCCCTCACGGCGGAGCCCTCGTCGACCTCCTCGCTCCCCAAGACCGCATCGCCGAGCTCATGGCCCCCGGGCGGGGGGTACCCGAGTGGAGCCTCACCCCTCGCCAGCTCAACGACATCGAGCTGCTCATCAACGGCGGCTTCTCGCCCCTGACCGGTTTCATGACACAGTCCGACTACGACGCAGTTCGCGGCGACATGCGTCTCGCCGACGGAACGCTGTGGCCGATGCCCATCACGCTCGACGTCACCGAGGAAGTGGCCAAGAAGCTCGACGTCGGTGGAGAGCTCGAACTGCGTGACCCCGAGGGCGTCTTGATCGCAGTGCTCCACGTTGAAGACGTGTGGCAGCCCGACCTGGAAGCGGAGGCGGCCGCGGTCTTCGGTTCCACCGACGCCGGTCATCCCGGTGTCGCCCATCTCATGCGGTCCACGAACCCCTATTACGTCGGCGGCCGACTCGAGGGACTCCAGTTGCCCGTTCACTACGACTTTCGGAGCTTGCGCAAGACGCCGGCTCAGCTGCGCGACGACTTCACCCGCTCCGGATGGCGCCGCATTGTCGGCTTCCAGACCCGCAATCCCATGCACCGGGCCCACCAGGAGATCACCCTGCGGGCGGCCAAGGATGTTGAAGCCAACCTCCTGATCCATCCCGTGGTGGGACTGACCAAGCCGGGCGATATCGACCACTACACACGGGTCCGCTGCTACCAGGCGATCCTTCACCACTACCCCAAGTCCACCGCAACGATGGCACTACTGCCCCTGGCGATGCGCATGGGCGGGCCGCGCGAGGCGGTGTGGCACGCCATCATCCGTAAGAACTTCGGAGTAACTCACTTCATCGTCGGTCGGGACCATGCCGGTCCCGGCTCCGACGCCGGCGGCACGCCCTTCTACGGCCCGTACGACGCCCAGGAGATGCTCCGCACCCACGAGGAGGAGATTGGCGTCGAGATGGTGCCGTTCCGGATGATGGTGTACCTCCCGGACGACGACGCCTACGCCCCGGTGGACGAAGTTCCCGAGGAGAAGAAGTCCCTGTCGATCTCGGGCACCGAGCTGCGAGATCGCTTGGCCGACGGCCGCGAGATCCCGGAGTGGTTCTCGTTCCCCGATGTGGTTCAAGAACTGCGCAAGACGCACCGGCCGCGTAACAAGCAAGGCTTCACCGTGTTCTTCACCGGGTTGTCAGGTTCCGGCAAGTCGACTGTGGCCAACGCCCTCATGGTGAAACTGCTCGAGATGGGCGGCCGTCCCGTGACTCTCCTGGATGGCGATCTGGTCCGTCAGAATTTGTCGTCGGAGCTGGGTTTCTCCAAGGAGCACCGCGATCTCAACATCCAGCGCATCGGCTGGGTGGCGTCGGAGATCACCAAGAACGGCGGCATCGCGATTTGTGCGCCCATTGCCCCCTACGACCACACCCGTCAGATCGTTCGTTCCATGATCGAGCCGGTAGGTGGCTTCGACCTGGTGCACGTGGCAACTCCGCTTGAGGTGTGCGAGCAGCGCGACCGCAAGGGCCTCTACGCCAAAGCCCGAGCAGGTGAGATCAAAGAGTTCACTGGTATCTCCGATCCTTACGAGGAGCCGGCCGACGCCGAGATCGTCATCGACACGACCAACCTGCGGCCATCTGAGGCCGCCCAGCAGATCGTGCTTCATCTCGAGGCGCAGGGATTCATCGGACCTGAGACAGACTGAGCGAGGTCCAATATGGCCTGGGAAGCCTGGCTAACCCTCGCCACCATGGCGGTGGTGGTTGTTGTTCTGACGAGGGAGCTCCTCATCCCGGCGGCCACCCTGTTGGGGGCTGTGGTGGCGCTGTTGATCTTCGGAGTCATTGACGCAGAGCAAGCCTTCTCCGGCTTCTCGAATCCCGCCCCGATCACCGTTGCCGCCCTGTTCGTCGTGGCCCGGGCGGTGGAAAAGACCGGGGGCCTCCAGCCACTCGTCTCCTCGCTACTCCAACCCGGCCGACGTGCCCGGGGGGCGCTGGCCCGCTTGCTGGTACCCGTGGCGGCATCGTCGGCGGTCCTGAATAACACTCCGATCGTTGCGATGCTGGTACCGCAGGTGAGCTCCTGGGCTGCCAAGCGAGATCGGTCGTCGGCCGCGTTCCTCATGCCACTCTCGTTCGCGGCCATCCTTGGCGGCCTGGTCACCGTGCTCGGAACGTCAACCAACCTCGTGGTTTCTGGTCTGCTCGAAGAGGTCGAGATGGAACCGATCGGGATCTTCGAGATCACCAAGGTTGGGCTGCCGGTCGCCGTAGTGGGAGTAGTCGCTCTGATCGTGCTCGCTCCTCGATTGCTCAAACCCCGCAATCCGGCCAGAGGCGACCTCGAGGAGAACGTCCGGGAGTTCGTCGTTGACATGAACGTGGTGCCCGGCGGTCCGGTCGATGGCGTCACCGTCGAGGCCGGCGGTCTTCGACATCTGGCCGGGGTGTTCCTCGTTCAGGTGCTTCGCGGCGAGGATCTTCTCGGCCCGGTCGGCCCCTCCCTCGTGCTGCGCGGCGGCGACCGACTCCGGTTCGTCGGGCGGGCCGACAACGTGGTCGATCTCCAGTCGACCCGCGGCCTCACCTCGGCCGAACAGGAGCATTTGGTGTTTGAGACCGACCGGGCGGCCTTCTTCGAAGCTGTTGTGGGAGCGTCGTCGCCACTCGTCGGCAAGACGCTGCGAGAGGCCGAGTTCCGTGGCCGCTACCAAGCAGCGGTCGTGGCCATCCACCGGGCCGGCTT